>TARA_R110002020_G_scaffold183445_1_pt1 | contig 14550 bp, 6 predicted proteins | sample TARA_R110002020 | Tara Oceans TARA_R110002020 (sample SAMEA4396489) | marine metagenome | biome: Westerlies Biome; feature: [MES] marine water layer (ENVO:01000295) within the mesopelagic zone...; material: water (ENVO:00002006), including particulate matter (ENVO:01000060) such... | reverse complement strand
ATCAAGCGCTGTTAAGTTTGCTTTACCTTTCTTTACCTCTACAGGACAGAGCTTAGACCAACTGTTAGGGGCTTTACAGATATTGACTAATAGAGCATTAGAGGCTGGTATTGCAGGTAGGGGTCTTAGACAGGCATTAGCAGAGTTTGCAGAAAGCGCAATGGATGCTGAGGCTGGATTCCGTAAAATGGGTGTAGAAATTCTCAATTCAAAGGGAGAAATGCTTCAATTAAGCGAGATAGCAGAGCGTTTTGCTGTTGCTGTTGGGGTAGATACTGTTTCAAATACTGAGCTTTTAACAACATTAATTGAAGACTTGAATGTGCGTGGTGCTACTGCGTTTATCCACTTAGTTCAAGCTTCAGATGAGTTTACTCAAGCTGTTGAAGATACCACGAACGCAGGTGGCCAGTTAGATGAGATGGTTAAAATACAGAATCAATCGTTACAAGCTCAAATACAAATATTAAAAACAAATATATTTTCTATTTTTGCACTTAGAGATGCTAATTATGAGGGAACTGAATTTATGAATTCCTTCCATGAAGCATTAGTTACTCAAATTGCAACCTTTAAAGACCTTATCATTATGGAAAAGGATGGTAAACAACAGTTAACAGAGTTTGGTAAATCAATACAAGATTTTGCTACTGGTTCTTTAGTAACAATTATTGAGTTAATACACAATTTCGTAGAGGGTGCAATTGCATTATCTAACGAAGGTTTTAATTTAGCACGGGTGATGGATATTTTAGCAGCACCTCTCAAAGTAGTAGCATATTTCTTTAAGGAACATCCTACGCTGATGAAATGGCTTTTAATATTTAAAGCAGTAAATGTTGTATTACCTATACAAACCGCTTTAGTGTGGGGTTTAGGTAAAGCTTATGCTTATTTAGCTACTACTGCTATGACTGCTTCAATAGCCACAGGTGGTGTGGGTGGTGGTGGTATGATAGGAGGAAGACTTACTTCAAAAGGTATTACCAAAAGTAAAACAACTGGAAGGTATATGGTACCCGGTAGGGCTGGACGAGGGTTTAAAAACAAAGGAGACGCTATAAAAGCCATGGGAAAAAGAGTAGGTGGTAAGGGGCTTGGTAAGACTGCTGGTAAATGGGGTTTAAAAAGAATAGGAGCCGCAGCGTTACTTGGTGGTAGTGGTATAGGTGGTCTTGTATTAGGTGGTATGTTGGCATATGATGTTGCAAAAGCTACAGGAGTTCTTGCTTCTGGTGGTTATACTCAAGGTATGGCTGGTGGAGGTGGATTATCTGGTGGAAAACCTTATCTCGTTGGAGAACAAGGACCAGAGATGTTTGTACCGGGTCAATCAGGGCAAGTTTTAAATAATGCTCAGACCAATGATATACTAGGAAGTAAAGTTGTGTTTAGAGATGTGACAATAGGAATAGATTCTTTTGGAGGAATTTCATGATACCCGTTCCACCTAATACATTTTTCTTGAAATACAACCCACCATCTGGTTCTATGATACCTATTAACTCTGAAATGGGAGATTTACCACTATCTGCTTCTTCACAATTGTTAAATTTTTCTAGTGGTGATATAAATAAAGGTTATTTAGTTTCTGGTAACATATCTAATGAAATGACAGATGGTCAGTATGAATTAATAGGTGGTTATTTAAGAACTTTCTCCAGTGGTGCTTCCGTAAGTAATAGTGGAGAACCTTATACCTTATCTACTTATATTTTTAAGGAAGACATACCAACGAAAGAAGGTGGTTTTTCTATGAATACAGGGGCAAGTGTTTATAATGTTTCCTATGAAGATGGTGGGAACATATATGCACAAGAAGATTTCGAAGGAGCAAATACTTCTTTAGATTTCCAACTTGCACCCATATCTGGTTATTTTGGTAATGACCCTTATGTTTGGTATGATGATGCTGTAGATGCATATGCAGATAAATATACTGTAACTAGGAAATCTGCCAAAAAGAAGTTAAAACCGTATAGAACATTTGACCCACGAGACCAACCCGGAAACGGTGGAGTTCAAGCTGGAGATACCAACGACGGTACTAGGTTTGGTCAGGAACCGGGTAGGGATTGGCAGGTAGGTGGTGTAAATGGAGTTATAGGAAGGCGTGGTGGTGGAGTAGCCAGAGTTTATCTATCAACCGGAATGAGGAGCTACATGAGAGGTTCTGGTAGAGATGAGGATTCAATGTGGTCACAAACTGGACGTTACTATATACCTATAATTAAAAAAGAAGATAACACAATAAAACAATCTGAACATATCAAAATACCTAAACATAATCTCTCAGACCTTATAAAGTATGGTTCCATGTTTGAAATATCTGTCTCAGATGATAGCGAAGAAAGACAAACTACCAACAACACTATTTTTGATAGTGTCTTTTCTTCACGAATAGTTCAAAATCCGTGGAGTGCTGACACAACTAATCCTTTAGTACTTAGTTATTTAAACATAGCTAAATTAGAGGGTAAACGTAATAATGCTGCTAGATTTTATCATAACTGGGGTTTTGCTAGTGGTTCTGCTGGAGCTTTTGGAGGAAAGACAGCTATAGAACTAATATATGGAAGGTCAAAAGATTTGAACGGGCAGACAACAAGAGCATCTATTCATAACATACCAATCCCAATGATAACTGATATTGGTAATGATGATGGAAATCCTGACAGACGTACATATGTTCCGGAAATAAGCATGGATATGCGTATAGATAAAATGGGACCAACTCCTTTTTATGGAATAACACAAAATCCGGAAAAATATTCAAAGACTGGTATGTATACTGGTAGTGCTGCAAATGAGGTTATTGTGTATGGTACAGCACATGGAGCTACTGTAGATGACCGTATAGACAACGCAACAGATACTGTTACTACTTGGGGTGACAATAAAACTGAAAGTTTTTTAAGAAGTGTAGTAATAACTTTTTCTAATTATACCCCTGATGATGTAAGCGCTGCGGGTGACCACACTCCTAATATAACTCTAGATGAATTTCTTAATTATGGTTTAGATAATTTTTATATAAATGGACAAACTAAACATGGTATAGTTGGTGGTGTTAGTTTTAAAACATATGGTAATATTTTTAACCAAACTTCAAAAGACGTTGGAGAATCTTATCCCGGTCTAGATAGTAATGCAATTTTTGCACAAGCACTACCTGTTACAAGGAAGAGTAATTATGATATGCCTGCTAGTTCAACTCCTCAACAATCTTTATTTAGATATGGTGGAATGATGCGATTATGTGATACTAAGTATGCTTCTGCTGGTAAACAAGTTATAAGTTCATGTACCTTAACTAACGCTTCGAATGTAGTTACTATGACTACAACTACTGGCCTTGCAGCAGGGCAAACTTTCACTAGTACTACAGCTGGTTTTGATGCTAATATGTTTATAAAATCAGTAGATAGCGCTACACAAATTACGGTAAGTACTTTCTTTACAGGTACAACAGGTACTAATAAAACTATTACATTTGACCCTCTTTGGGTTCGTGGTGGTATTAGTCCTAATGTTAGTGGAGATGACTACTTATTAAAAGTGGGAGCTCCTAGTTGGATAGATAGTTGGTCTGGTGGAGGTAGTGCTACAAATACGTGGGCAGGTCCTCCATTATGGCAAAAAGTGTCTTTTAATAGTTTTTTCAAATTACGTTTCTTATGGGATATATTATCAGTTACGGATGATAAAGTTTTTAGTAATACACCCTACAGTGAGTTAAATGCTGCATCTACTGGTGACGCTGGACAACCCGTTCAGAACGCACAAGGTCCCCTTTGTAGACTTATTATTGAGACTGAAGGGGATGGTGTAGATTCGGACTTAACTGAGAATCAATCTGTTCCATTTATAGATATTCCATTTCCCTGTGCAGCTAGTGATGGTGTATCAAAAAAAACCAGAAGGTGGAGTCCTTTAGATACTGAAACTGGTCTTTTAAATGCAACCATTGCTGAAGCTGATGGGGCTAAGAATTGGCCTCGTTGTATGACAATATGGGTTAACAATTATAGATATATTGCAGGTGGAAGTAATAGTTGGAGAGAAACTTATGTTATTGACAGTAGTGATGATTATTTTTACTATGGGGACCCTGCAAAAAATGGAGCTGACCAAGAAATAGAAATGTATCTTGATAATATAACACTTAAAGATTTTACTCCAGAAATACAAAATATGACTCCAACTAACATTCGCTCTGAGCCTTGGGTAATAAAACCTACTACAGTAGAGTCTCCACTTTATACCATTATTGGCGATGGTAATGTAAATGAAAATCACAGACACTTAACTTCTTTTAATGCTGTTTCTGGAAGCAATGCTGCGGCTCGAAATGCTGCAAGTTTTAATACAAGATATCCTTCTCAATCTTTAATATTTGGTTGGGGTTCAAAAAGTATAGCGAGTACTGTCGCTACTCGAACTTCTGGTTATCTTTTATTCAGTGATTTTTCAACTAATAATTTTAATGATTTAAGAAAATTTAATTATCCAATGTGGACTAACTTTGTCAAAGCTGGGTTTCTTAGTATGGCCTCTAATGTAGTTACTAATGATTTAAATAAATTAGGACATCAGTATGTGGGTGCTCATTTTGTGAGTGGAACAACTCAATCCCAATACACCTCATATGATACTTCTAATTTTTGTAACCTATCTGGGTCTGGATATTCTATTGTAGATGATGGAACTGTAGGGGATAACAAAATGACTCTCGGTGCTGGAAGTAATAGTTTTATGTCTACTGATGCTTTTACCCAAAAAGGGTTTGTTAATATTAATGTATCTGGAAATGCTGCAAATAACACTGCTGTTGATTTTTCTAACTGGGGAAAAAGAGAACATGCGGGTGTATCTGTGAAGGTAATAGAGGTACCTCGGAGCAGGAGTAACTTAAACACTAACCAGATAAGAGTATCAGATGCCACAATATTTAATGATTTTCAAAATGACGAATATATCATATACCGAGCTCATGCAGGAGATTCAACTAGTGTTAAAAGAACTGGTTTAAGATTAGCAACTACAGGTGCTGTAAGCGGTGATGTAATAACTTTTACAGAATCCGTTGTAACTTCGGACGCAGGTACTTCTTATATGACCCCTAACTTGTTAAGTGAAGTTTACATATCACCATATAGGTATTGGGTGACAATGAACTATCCTAACGCTCCAAAATATGGTGCTAGTAATAATAAATTTCCTACAGAAAGAAGCTATAAAGGAGTCATGGCAGTGGGGGAAACTCCTTCTACTTCCCTAACTGGTACCACACTTAACGAAAGTATATATAGTTATGAGGTTTCACAGACAGGCTCTACTGGTCGTTCTGGTCTATACAATAGTATGTGGGATTTTGATATAGATGAAGATGACAGTGTATTTGAGTTGGGTCAAGATTTTGGTTTTGGTGCTTACGACCCTGACACGATGTTAGGTGGAGAAGTTGATATAATACCTGTTTTATCCGGTACTTACGTTGATATTAATTTTACTGGTCCTATTCAAAAAGGTACAATTACACAAAACTCTCAGTTCCTTTCTATGACTAAATTGGATGGAAAAGAAACCGATGGTGCTGTATCTTTATATAGTCCATCTGTCCCTAATTCATACACTACCCTTTCTCTAAAACCTGCTTTCTATTGGCAGTATGTAGATACTCCACCTGCTATACCTGTTTTAGAAGTTAAACCAGCTATAGATTTATTAGACCCCGACCTTAATTTATATGACCTTACTGATGAAAATTTAAATGCCGTCAAATATGTGTGGGATGAAGGTGATGAGGATATATGGTATAGATATATGATTATGGCTACGGGTAATATAGCTAATAAATATCACGGTGCAAGGTTGTGGATACCTTTGAATGAACAACCACCTAACCAAGATACAGGTTATTATAGAGCTACTTCTTTAAAAGATTATTGGACTACTGCCCATATTGCATATGATGTCGTAAGTGGAACTTCTACTACTTTACAAAATGCTGGAAATGGTATGGGAGAAACACGAGATGTTCTAGGAATTGTAACCTCAGCCTTTGCAAGCACATTAACTTCAGACCTTACTGGTATATCTGGGTGGACTACTCAATTTACAGATGATTCAGCGGGAAGTTATTGTGTGCTACCTAGTGGTGGTAATTTTTCTTTCCCTATGGGAAGTGCAGCTGAGACTAAAAAATTTAGTATCTCAGTACATGGAGCTATGACGAGTGGCACATCTGCTGCGCGTCAATATATATTTAGTAAGGGTATTACTTATAATAGTGGAGCACCAGCAGGTACTGGTCTTGCTATATTAATCAGTGGGGCAAATGCTAATGCACCTGTAGTTCAAGTCTATCATGCTGGAACTTTATTAAACTCGGTTACCCCTCTACCAAATGATGGTAGTGCTTTTAATATTATTTATACATATAACAGTGGAAGTGCTAGTGGGCCTGATGCTAAATTGTATGTTAATGGTACATTAGAAGATTATCAAGCTTCTTGTAATGCATTGAGTACTACAGATAAAGATTTATTTATTGGTACTATGTTAGATAATACTAATACAAGTATATGGAAGGTATCTGGTAGCCCTACTCCAGCAGATGCAACTCGCGTTGCTGGGTTTTATGATTATGGAGGAAATGGTTTATCACCGACGAGTACTAATGGTAGTGGCGACCTCGCTACAACTAAGTTTACGGCTACTGTAGCAGCAGGTGGTGTTACTACCTATGAAATGAGGCTGCCGGGAATTAATAGTGGGTATGCTGTAAATAATACTATTACATTTGATAATAGTTACTTTCAAGATGCAGCAATTACAACCTTCAGTGGTTCACCTATAACTGACAACACTAGAACTAATGGTACATATAACGATATTGCCCCTAATTCAACTACTGGATTTGGAACAGGGATTAAATACAATTGTGTAGTAGCTGGTGCTGGTGTATTAACTGGTACGGCTACTTTTACACTAGTCTCAGGTGGAGCTAATGTGGTAAAGGGTGACAAATTAACTTTCCTAGGCTCTCAGATAGGTGGGGGAGCTAATGTAACTTTGACCGTAACTGATACTGATGCTACTGGAACAGATGCTGTATTGACTGTCACTGATGTTGGTTACCCAAGGCAGGACCAAAATTTTAATGGAAGTATAGAAGAAATTGTGTTTTATAACCATGTATTAGAAGTCCCATCGAATGCTAAAGAATTTATATACACTACTGCTAATAACTTTAATGTCGATAGTAGTAATAACTTAGTTACCAATAATGCTCGTTTGTTTTTGTGTGATTTCCACAACATAAGAGGTAAATCGAGTAAGACACAAACGTCCAGTAATCAAGTAAGTTGGAGGGCAACAACATGATTATGAAAACTATTAAGGAAAACGTGTGTCCTGTTTGTACTGAGAGTGGTTGTGATAAGAGTTATATTGATAAAGAGGGTTACTGTAAGCATGTCAAACCGAGACAGAATGGTACCTATATTTATTATAAAGAGAATGAGGAGGAGGAAGAATGAGTTTAACGTGGAGTACAACAACCGGTAATGTTAATACCGAAGTAACTGCAACATTAAGTTTTAAAGATAATAATGTAAGAGCAGTTTATATAGATTGGGATGATGGCCCTAGCAACAAAAGAGATGAATCTAACTATCAGTGGTTAAAAACTACTGAACCAGTGAGTACCATAACAGGAACTCACACGTACAATGCTACAGGAACATTCTCACCTATTATACAAACAGTAAATTCTGAAGGATTTGTTTCTCGGTATTATAGTGCTAACGCAACTGAGACCGCAGTAAAACCCTTTTCTCAAGATACTAACTTAACTGCTTTACCTGTATTAGATTTAACTGCTACTTCTGCTATTAAAAGTCAAAATAAAACTATATCTTCAGGGATAGATAATTCTATTTTAGATAGGTATGGTCCTCAAAAATTATATGTTTCTATTCTACCAACTTTAACAAACACTGAGATAGCATACGCTTCACCCATAAAAATAGAGTTAACTTTATTGTTGGATATGAGTTTGTTGTCTGGTGCAGTTACTGATGTGGACGCAGTTGATACTTCGGGTGGAGCTGAGCGTAGATTGTGGACAGGAGAAGTAGTATTATCTGGTACAAATATATCATCACCCGGTAATAATAGATTGGTAGACGTATTAAAGGAGGGTGCTCATGACCGGACTGCTTTGGTATCGGGTGCTACAGTAGCTAGAGTGTTAAAGGTAAAATATAAGAATCCTAAATATGTAGGTAGTGCTGGTAAAACAGCATATCAAGAGAATGAAGTTTATAATCGTTTGAAGATTGGTTTTTTCACCGCAGGTGCATACCCTGATTTTAGTAGTACTAGTGTAGTTCCTTTGTGTTATATAACACCGGGTGACCCAATAAAAATGGCTAATGATAATGATAGAAATGTTATTGTAGATTTTTCACAGAGTAGGGCTGCTGCTTCTAATGTTAGTATGAGTAAGTATTTCATCGATAATGGTAAACTATTTTATAACCCAGCACACAAATGGGTATCTGAAGCTGTCGGAACAACGAAAACTACAGGAGGAACTCTATCAACTACTGCTACTACTATTCCTGTTATTTCCACTGCTAATTTTCCAGCCAGTGGTACTTTAAATTTCAGAGGTGCTGAGAATGTTAAATATACTAATATTACTGCTACTTCATTCTTAAATTGTACTAGAGGTTTTGGTGGTTCTACTGCTTATAGTGTTGTTACAAATAGTGATGTAGATGTAGGTATGATTTGGAATACAACCAGAGAAAAACAATATTGGCAACTTACTAGTCCTATGCAAAAAAATAAGCAACGAACTATTAGTTATACATATAATGTAAACCCATTTGGTCAGTCTAATATGGTTAAAGCAAGATTATGGTCTACAGGTACTACCTATAAATCACCATGGACTATTACTAATGCAGCAGCAGACCCGTTCGATGATTTCTTATCTGGTTCTATAGTAATAGACCAAGTGTTGTTAGATGACTTTGGACGTTTAACTCCACAGTATCATTTTTTAAGATTACAAGTTGAACCAAGTTCTTCAACAAGTTATAAGAGCCCTCTTAATACACCTAATGTGTTTAGAATTACTCCAGCCCACTCATGGAGTGTTAGTGAGGATAGTGGTACTGCTACTACTGTTGCATCTAGGGCACGTAATTGGCCAACTATACTCCTTGATAGTGGAAGTACTGATGAGGCCAATAACTCTTACTCTAAAGATTACTCTACTAATAATATGTTAAATACTACTGGTTCTGGTATAAGTTTATCCGGGGCCAATAGTGGTAAATGGAGAGATATGGCAGGGACTGAAAGAGCAATGCCATTACAAGAATACTTACTTCTTTTATTTGATGAAAAACCAGATAAAATATTTTTTAATATGTCTAATTATGCTCATCAAATTCAATCTTCTCCTTCTGCCGCCCCCCAGTGGGGTATAGATAGTGTGTCTACTCTAATGATTGAAAATTCCGGAACCAATATACAAAATGTTTTCTGGGAACCTATGGAGTTCGAAGATGGAACTGCTGTTACTAGAGAAATTAGAAACACTACTACTGATACTTATGACTCGCAAAATTACAGTTTAGCTAGAAGTGGTGTTGTTTCCTTTAACCCCCCAGTAGGTTGGCAATCTGTTTCTTTGGAAAACTTATATGGAGGAAAATTTTCTGATACTACTATTGCTGATACTGCTGGTGTTTATGACTTTGGTGTTATAAGTGGTAGTGTGAGTGGTGCACCTACTGCCGGTTCTTTGTATGGAGATTATGTAACTGTCACCGGTACTGCTTCAGCAGATATTACTAGTAAGCTAGCTGATGTTACTGATGATGATATTGGTTCTTTTAAATATATAGCTATACCTTTTAGCGGTAGTCAATATGAATTAATTACTGCTTCTAATGATGATTTTAGTCAGGCTGTCGTTGCAACTAATCAAATTACTAATAATGCTACTTATGCTAATTCAACAAAAGTATTTAGAGTTGATAAAGTTGATAATACTAGTAGTGCTGGTATCTGGGCATGGGGAGAGTTTACTTCCGGTACTCCTTTTGCAGAGGATGAACAGATATATTTATTTAATTCAAGTAATGCAACTATTGATAACACGACTGTGGTAAATGTTTATACTATGGAAAGTACTGCTAGTGGTAGTGCTTTTTGGATAACTAAAGATGGGGGTAATGGATATAGTTCTAGTAGTGATGCTGTTTATTTCCATCTTGGAGATTCTACACAACATCTTAGGAATGGTGCTCAAAATCTTTCTGGTAGTATGAAATTCTTAATAAAAAGAATTAATGGTTATGAAGCAGTAGATGGTTTTAGCCGTGTATATAGACCAGCTAATAACCAAGGTGGTAGTGCTAATAAGTTACCCGGTGTAAATAGTTTTTATCCTGCTACTGCATGGGATAACGAATATCAAATAGGTACTACTAATATTGGGGATTCTATCAAAAGTCTATGGAAAGGTCAGGATAAATATGCTGTTAAAATTTCATTATCAGGTACTGCATTGATGGCTGCTGCTGGTGCTTCTAGTCCTATAAATGCATATCCTATGATATGGAACATATTCGATGTTAAAGAGGGAACTGTGGTGTCATCTATAGATAACTCTGCTTATAATCTTAATTCGGTGGCAGTTACAAGTAGCATAAGTGTAGCTAGAACTGGTCAATATTTTAAAGCTATAACTAGGAAAGGTAAGGTATATATAGCTAAAACTGGTATTTCTATGGAAGAAGTTGGTTTTAGTAGTGTAGCATTGGGTGACGAGAACTCTGCGACTGCCTTTGATAGTCATGGTCCTTCTACACTTTATGGACATTTACATACTTTAAGAAAAATTCAAGCTGAGAACGTTAGGTGTTACTGGGATGAACCACAAAAAGATGGTACCTTTGTAAGATTATTTGGTGTGGTAAAAAATATTAGTGAAGTAGCGCGCCCGCAAGGTCCTAGAAGAGTAGTTGATTATACATTTACTTTGGCTATAGAAAATATTGCTATAATAGATTCTGCTGGAAATATGATAACTGATATATTCCCTCTAGGAGGTATTCAGAATGAAAGTTCTTACACCTAGTATTACGATTGATGGTAGAGATATTGATTTTATAGATGGTGCATTAACTTCTACTGGTGGACTTACTGCTGCTAGTTTACAATTTAAGTTACCTCTCACTGTCGGTGGAAATATGACACTATGGAATAAAGAAGTTATATTATATTTTAATGAATTTGAAGGTACTCCTTTGTTTCGAGGCTATGTAAAGAGAGTGAAGGAAACACTACAATATGTTGAAATTTTTGCTCAAGATGCTCTAGGTTACCTTAAGTTAGGAGGAGACTCTACCAAAGCAATGGTCCCTTTAACAGATAGAAATAATATAGATGGACTAACTGTAGGAAATGCAATTCGCAAAGCTATTAGTATAGCCCAACTGAGCGATAAGATAGGTACTGATTGCATAGGCGATACTACGCCCTTGATAAGCTCTTCTAGGCCCCCCTTGAGAGGTACGTTGAGCTTAGAAGATATTATAAAGCAATTGCTTGGTAAGGCTATTGATGATAGTGGTTTAGTTCCTCGGCCTAATATTGGTAAGCTTATAGATGATGGTAATAAATCTCAGTTTGTGATTGAATTAGAGTCTGATTTAAAAACAACAGACCCGGTTATGACTTTCAATGAATATGATAATATAACAAGTCTAAAAATTATAAATAAAAAAATACCAACTATTATTGTAGTTAATGGAGCTAATGATGTGAAGGCTCAATTTTCCCATGAAGGAGCAATAGAAGCTTATGATAAAACCTATTTGGAAGTAACTAATGAAAAACTAAAGTCTCCAGCTGAATGTAAAGATTTTGCTCAAAAACTATTTAGAGCTAATTTAGAAACACAATATGAATATGGTATTGATTCTTTTGATGGTGTGTATTTAGAAGAGAATGAAGTTGTTAATATAAGAACTGATGACCCTGAGTTTTCTGGTAATTATAGAGTAAGGGGAAAGAAAATTGCCTTTACACCGGGTGGATTCTCTATTGGTATAAATATTAATAGAAAGCCTCCAACGTTAGCAGAGTATATTAAACAACAAGATAATTAGGGTGTGTTCATATTTGGTGGACCACGAGGGTTACCTGTAACACCATCATCACGACCATATGTAGGACAATAATCACCAGACAATCCACCACCACCAGAAACTTCAGTACCACCGGGGTTCATTGTTCTAGCAGATACTGTACCTGATGGTTGTTCTCCATTGAAAGGACCATCACCTAATTTAACTACACCATCTATTCTTCCTTCTGCGGTAAGACCTGCATCGCGTCCCATTTTACGACCGTATCCAGTTATATCTGTTTCGTATTCCATGTTTATTTCTATGCAGAAGCTGCAAAGACCTCCACATCAACAGCGTTTGTAGCTGGGTCTACTACTACCGTTACTAGATTTTCTAATGTAGGAAATTGCGGGCTGTTATCGTCGTCACCAAAAGCTAAAGCTGTAGGAGTACCAAACATATGACTTTCGCCAGCTGCCAAATTTACTTGGAAATTGGTGTTTGTAGTTACGTAAGCTACTTTAATTGCATTAGCACTATCTTTATTAGTTAATCGTAAATATTTACAATCACCTACGGCTAAATCACCGGGTGCAACGTTAACTGCTGTAGCAAATTTTAATACAGTTGTCTCTTGAGATGCTGGGCATGTAACTATTCTTTTAAAAATTTCATTTACTGTCATTGTGTTGGTGTTTGTAGCACCATTTATACTACCATTAATAGTAATTTCTTCTTTAACGGTAACTGTTAGTGTTGCTGGGGTAATTGTAGTTGCCATATTTTATCCTATATTTCACACTTATCGCCAACACAAGCAAACTCAGATTTACCTTGAGTATTGTCTTGAGTCTCATATTGGGACAATTGCTTATAATCAATTACGGGCTGAGCCTTTATAAGCCTTTCGTAGGTTCTGTGGTCAATTTCTTCATATGGAGCTAATTTATATTTTCCGCCAGCATATGGTAAAAATGATACTCCATTTATAATATCCCAGTTTTGATATACCCAGTTACCTACTTCGAACCATTCATCATCTCTTACATACACAGTCATACTAGCATTATGTTCACACCAATTGTGTTGTAGGTTTTTATAATGTTTTAATTGGTCTAAGGCAGACACATCACTCCTAGTAATGCACCCATCTGGAGATTTAACTGGAAATTCTAGTACCCACGTACTAGCGTCTTTCTTTGATTGCCCATTTTCGGGACTACATTTAACACCAGAATCTTTCATCAAATTAAATAATGGGTCACGAGCAGCTATTCTATAACGACGGATATAGTATTGAGAGTATCTTGGATGAACTCCAGACGCTGAATCTACAAGTTGTGAAACAGTACCTGATGGCTTTACACATGTTGTCGCTGCGGGCATTTTAGTTTTTAATATACCTGATGCTTTACGAGATATACGCAAAACACGGCTTTTAAGGGCTGCTAAGGCCTCCGATGTCAATATGGAAGGGTTATCCATCTGACCGGTTAAACTAACGCCTAGAAGCGCTTCTACATCACAATTCTTTTTCCACTCTTTTCTGAGATATGGAAAATTTGTGAATGAACTTTGTATAACACCAAGCCATGTTGCTGTCTCAACCTTATCTAATAACGTATCAAGGTCATCATCTTCTCTTACTACTACTTCCGAAAGGTTACAGAATTGCATATCTCGTAACATTATTTCTCCACAAGGATTAGTGCCCTGTATGAGTGGAGCGTAACGACGTGAAGGAGCTTTAGCTTGGGCTGAGGAGAGATTAAATATACCTCTCTCTCCAGTTCCTGATTTAGCTAATGCTCCCCATTCTATAAGGAAATCAGCTGCTGATGGTTTTTCTCTATAAATAGCACTATTATTTGCCATTGCTCTCTTTATAGGGAAGGGCCACTCTTTAGCGTGACGCATCTCTTTATCTGTTAAATCACTTAGGGAAATCTGAGAGCTGCGTCTTACTCCACCTACCACAACAATCTCTGCTATCTGATTGCAGATATCATGAGCTTCTATTGTAGTTATCTGTCTACCCTGAGCGTTGTGCATAGTTTCACGAATGAAATCATGTAATTTCACTAATGGTGCTGGACCAGATGCACGACCACCCATGGTCATAAGTCTAGCTCCTTCACCTCTTATTTTAGAATAATCAAAATAAATGTTTTGTCCTTCATATAAACTTCTCATTAAGTCTTTAACTGAATCAGCCCAACCTGCTTTAGAGTCATCAATAATAAATTTAGCATTACCTTGTGCCGATTTGATTGCTGGTACTTCTGGTAATTTAGACACTTCTTCTTGCTCAACTGAGAAGCCAAAACCAGTACCACACATCAACACATATAAACATTCTGCAAATGCTTCAACAGAATTAATTTTCGCA
>TARA_R110002020_G_scaffold99196_3_pt1 | contig 14553 bp, 14 predicted proteins | sample TARA_R110002020 | Tara Oceans TARA_R110002020 (sample SAMEA4396489) | marine metagenome | biome: Westerlies Biome; feature: [MES] marine water layer (ENVO:01000295) within the mesopelagic zone...; material: water (ENVO:00002006), including particulate matter (ENVO:01000060) such... | reverse complement strand
ACTCAAAGGCAAATCAGTAGGAATATGTTCACTCCTGAAGGATTCACTCAGAAAGGTTATCTGCTCAGTTGCCAGATAAGCCCCATAACCTTCTATCTCATCCCAGACCCACATCACAGTTTTAAGTTCCTTTGGCTCAAAACCTGCTTCGGATGCGCTGGTATAGCCCATCTTTATCTCACCATCAGTCAAGTATGTTCCATCCAAACCTTCAACAGCCACAGCCAATCCGTCTGATTCTATGAACATCTCGGCTTGCACCGATTCTGCTGTTTCATCAACCTCGTCCAAACAGCACTCATCCGCTTCTTCCTTCTCATCAAAGACATGATGGCAACGGCCACATAACCAAACATGAAGATTCATATCGTAAGCATCAGCCGCATATTGGTCGTCCTTCGCATATTGTTCGCCTTTCACAGCCGCCCAACCCAATAGACCTCCAACGATAGTGTAAGACCAGAAATGCTCTGCGATATGTTCTCTTAAACTCATCGCGACCACCTGCTCTTTCCTATTTCCTCACTCATCTTCTTGATTTTACTGCTGGTGGTGGTTTCAAAGATAAATGGGAAGATACCGTGAATAAAGGCGACTACGGATAGTCCTGCTAAGGAAATCGAATACTTGAATGCCGTTTTCATGTGCGCCAAATAAGATTCGCCACCCGAATGTGGGTGTTTTGTGAACAGTTTAAGCATTCACTCACTCTCCTTGCGGGCTTCGCGTATCACCCAAAGATTGCCTAAACCCACTCCTGCGAATCCTAATCCAAGTATCTGTCTGAGGGTGATAACGAGTCCTTTGAATTTGATAACAGGCGTATCTAAAGCCGTAGTATTTCCAACAAGGATGGAAACTCCTGCCACAATATCCAAAATAGGGGAGAAAACAGTCATACTACTCATAAGTATGTAGCCGTAAGACTATAAGAAGATACTTACTCAGCACCGAATGATTCTGCATGGAGTCGGACTATCTCATGGCCGTAATCCTTTCCTAAATCAGATATACGATAGATACGAGTCCAATCTTTTGTATCATTAGAAAGTGAAATCCCTATTGGAAGTCGGTTTTTATCGAAATTTAGTGCGCCATACTCCGTTCCTTCTCCGTCACTCACTACAACCCAGAGGCCACCGTCGTCATCAACATCAACATCAATCACGGTAATCCCACCATCATCCTCGTTAATCATCATGTAGGACTGTCCTTGTAACTCAGCACCGAAGGATTCTGCGGCTTGCTCTTTCTCCTCACAAGGATAGCACCGACCTTCATGCTGATTATAACAAGTCACACACATTTTATTCCCACAAGAAGGATTATCTCGCTGATAGTGATAGTGATAATTGATACAATTCTGTGGTAGGGAAGACTTTTCATTATCCCCACACCAACTGCACCAATATTCTTGGTTTAAGGGGGCAAAATCAGCCCCGAAGGATTCTGCATGAAAATCATCATCTCTGATACCGTCAATCAATCTGGCTAATTCAGAGTCATCAATAGACCCATCCTTCAACATCACTTGGTCAGGTTCATCACCATACAACCTGCTTGTGATTGCATAGGCTTCTCGGCAAGTTTCTTTGAACTCTTGAACCTCATCAGCATAGTCTAATCGTTGTTTTTTATTCCAACTCGTATCACCATCTGCAACACTATACACATCCATCGCATCTAACAACCAATAGGCTTTTCGGAGTAATCTAACGGCTTCTTTTCGTGCCGATAAATCTTCGGCAGAGAAGGATTCTGCATGATTCGGCCAACCTTTCGGTAAATTAGGCCATTGGGAATCTGCTTCGCATTCCATAGAACAAACTAAACCAGCGTATTCATCAAAAATCATGCTGTGATTACAATACTCGCAGTTTTCAGCACCGAAGGATTCTGCATCTAAAGTTTTCTTGAGTTTATCTTGCGCTCTTTCGATTTTCCAAAGATTCCAACCCCCATAGCCGATGAACCCCAATGCGAGGAGATGTCTAACTGTAAAGTTAGTGTTTGCTGTTTTGAAGACACCTTTATCTAAAAGGGATGAACGGCCAGCCAAAATTGCGACTCCTGCTACGACATCAAAGAAAGGGGTGAGAACAGCCATGCTAATCATCTTTATGTGGCCGAAAGACTATAAGAAGGCTTGGCTTAATCACACGCTTTCAAAAAGACACCTTTATTTAGTGATAATCCTTTATGATGGTATGACGCGCATAGTTTGTGTGAAATGTGAAGGGGTCGGATGGGCCTTTGAAACCGAACTAAAACTTAAGTGCGACTTGTGTGATTTAGATGGATTCGCTGATTTACAGGATAGCATTGATTACTTCACTTTCATAGACAATGACCTTGAGAAACTCGATTTATTATGGGAAAAAGAAAGAGTTTCCAAGACGGTTTCACAGGCTTTTGCTGTAAAAGACAGCAAATAACCGAATTGCATTTATACCATTTGCCTATACTGAGATTGTGTCAGCGCATTCGATAGAGGTTTTAGGTAATACTTTCACTCACAAAGACACCTTAAAATCCACTTTCAAACTGTGGTGGAGAGGGGAATCTTGGAAGGGAAAGTATCGAGTGGGTAGCGTGTTACTTCCCAGACTTATTTCTTACTGTTCAAAAAACCGATTAAAACTCTTGGTGGATGGAAAAAGAGTTGGCGAGGCTGAAGTGGAATCTGAAACCGACTACGCGGAAGATTATGAGAAAGATACTGTTAAGCATAATGCAAAGGGGACAGGAGGCGAGCCTTTAACCACTCACACTTTAGCCACCGTTATTACCCCTCAAGGCTATGAGAAAATCAATGTAAAACCCCTCTCAGACGATGCTCCCGAAGGAGATTACCATGAACTCCTATCATCAGAAACCCCTTATTCCGAAATGAGAGCCGAACAGAAACACCTGCTTCCTATGATTAGTGAAAAATTAGAAGCAGGTTACAAAAACATCATCGTGGAATGTCCCACAGGTTCAGGTAAAAGCGCACTTTCCTATTGGCTACCATTAGTTTTCGACACTAATTGCTATATCTCCACTCCTTTGAAGGGCTTGCAGAAGCAATACATCACAGACCACCCTTTCATGGCTTCGGCTATGGGAAAGGCGAATTACGAATGTGCCTTAGAAGACTCTGAACTTTCTGAATTGGATTTACAAGGGTGTAATGCTTCTAACGCTCCGTGTAGGGTAATAGAAGATTATGATTGCTCTCATGCACTCAAAACTGAGGATTTAGAGGGAATAATCAATGGAGAACAGTTCACCACTCCTTGTGGGTATTACTCTGCGTATGCAGAAGGTTTGAAAAATCGGTGGTTCATTGGAAATACGACTTATCTCACAGCGATGAAACTATTTGGTAAGCCTACACTCCCCACTCGACCCCTTCTCATAGTGGATGAAGCCCATACTGTGCCTGAAACCATTGAGAAATTTTGCGGTTTTGCTCTTTCAAAAAAGAGAGTGGCGCGTTTGATTTACGGTAAGAATTACACCCCTAATCAAATGGGTCTGGCTTTGGAAGAATATCCCTTTCCAAGTGTGGAATCTATGAAGGTTACTACCACTCCTGAAACTCGCAGGTCAGATTGTATCAAGATTCTATTATTCTTGCGAGCCATCGCTAAAGAAGTCGAAACGCGGCTTAAACACAGGAAATATAAACCTGATGAAATGGGTGATGCGAAAGCGTTTATCCAGCACACTACTCTGATGATGAAAGAACTACAAGTTAATTGGGAAGGGTGGGTTTATCAATTCGATGATGATGAACTGAAGAATCAATTAAAGGTCGAACCACTTTCAGTCGCGGATTATGCTGAAGATTGCTTCTTGTCTTTAGGCAAACAACGCATTTTCATGTCAGGAACTATTGTGAGTGACAAGATATTTATGAGCGAATTAGGATTAAACCCCGATGACACCGTTTTCTTGAGAGTAACCGAGTCAACATTTCCTGTTAGTAAAAGACCTTTCGCCATCAAAAGAAATGGTGGATTGATGATTTGGAACAAGGAATCACAAGGAATACAATTCTCCGACTTGAAGAAAACAGCCGATGTAGTAGCCGAAATAGCAAGTCATTATCCCCACCATAAAGGTCTTATTTTGCCTTACACCGATGGGATAGAATCGGCTGTGGTGGACATTCTTTCGGATAATCACCCTGAAATCGCCGCCCGTTTAGTTCAACACACTAAGAATCCGCAAGAGCGGGAAGATGTTTTAGAGGACTTCAAAGGAGATGATGGAAATGGTATCTTAATATCCACTTACGCCAATCAAGGCTACGATAATAAAGACATCAAATTCGTTATCATCTGTAAGTTACCATTCCTTTCTTTAGGCGATACTAAAGTCCAATTGAAAATGAAGAAAAGTGAAAAATGGTATCAAACTAAAACAGTCCAAACCATCATGCAACAATACGGACGAGCGATGCGTTCAAAGGATGATTGGGGTCATGTGTATTTAGTTGATGCACACTTTCCACATTGGTATCAAACTCGCAATATAGCCCCTCTTATGCCGAAATACATCAAAGAGGCATTGAAGTAAGACTAAATATCATCCACACTTACTTTAGTTATGTCGAACCGCCGAAGAACTCGGTTTGAACGCGAGTTAATCAAGATTTTATGTGAAGAATTGGGTGATAAGTGGTATGGACAAAGAGGCGCACACAGCGATGGTGTGGATGTGCTAATGTTCAAAAGTTTAGACAGTCATCCTATATTGTTCATGGGAATTAGATTAGAAGTAAAAAGCAAGAATGAGTTGTTTCCTGTGTATCTTAATGAAAGAGAAAGAGAGCAATACAGGAAATATGCTCAACTCTCTGAAGATAAAGGTGTGGAAACTGTCTATGCTTTCCGAAAGGTTGGAGGATTGGGGGAAAAATGGAGATTTTGTAATTTAACTGACTTTAGCACCAGCCGAAATGGTAATCCAACAGTTAGATATGAAGATACAATAGGTATGATAGAGTTTATCACTCAATTAAATAGTATAAATGTAAATTGCCTCTATGATTGAGTATGTCGGAGGCATTGGAAGTTCCTTGCTCTTTTTGCGACAAACCAATAGATTTATCCAAACGGGGAATCAAGGAAGTAATAGAAAATCAAAATGTCTATTGTAACAAAAAATGTATGGGGGGCGCACAAACTCGCCGAGCCACTATTAGGGTTGATTGTGCTTACTGTAATAAGGAGTTTTCAACTCTAAAGGGTCGGCATTCAGAATCCAATCTCTTTTGTGGGAAAACTTGTGCCTTTTCGGTGCGAAAAGACCGTTATTTCTGGACTATTCTCTATGTCTTATCAAAACGAGAAGCATTCTTATCTGCTGACCAAATCCGAGAGGCTTTGAAAGGCAGAAAAGTGGACTTAACGGCGATGAGGATAGCCACTCGGATAGCAAGTAGTTCTTTTATTGAGGTCAATAAAGAGTCGGAACCTTTCACATACCAACTAAAAGAAGAATACAAAGAAAAACCGTATCTATGGCATACAAGCAAATATTATCGAAAGATTGGAATGAGTAAGAAAGACTATGCCAATCAATTTGAATAGAATTAAATAGCAAAACAGAGTATTGATTGTATGGTGGGGAAGCCACGCAGTTCACGGAATGAGGATAGCATCATGGAATTGATGTTCACCAGATTCAACGCCAAACTGCTTACCTTAGTGATAGGGGCTTTTTTAGTCTATCTTCTTACAACTTTACTTGGTTGGTGACAACTCTTTACGCAACAATGACATATTGAAGACAAAACCCAGAAGTCCGACAGCAATTAAGATTTGCACATTACGGTCGCGCAATACCTCCATAGTAGTTGGAGTTCCCATAGTCGTTACTCCACCTTGACAAGACCCATCATCTGTGGTCGCTTCAGGATTAAAGTTAGACGCATTAGAATCGGTGCAACCTAACTTCATCGCTTGAGTTCCTTCTCCGCTACTCGTAGGAGTAAATTTCTTGGCTACACAAGTTTGAGTTTGAGGGTCTATTTCAAAACCTTCCTCACACGCTCCCACGATATTTGGTAAAATAGTGTTTCCACCACTCTCAAACGGCCCTGTTTCTTGATTACCCAAACTATACATTTGATAGCCTAAGAATGGTTCATATCCAGCCCACATCGAATCACCCTAACAGAGCCAATCCTACAATACCCAAACCAATTAACATCCAATGTTCTTTAAGTTTATCCTCCAAAGAATCAGTATCATCATCAGTATCATCGGTGGTTGTGTCTTCCACACAACCCCGTATATCATCATCAATAAATCCATCTAAACACGAACCACACTCACCAGCCTCGTCTGCGACCTCGCGATTTTCATCACCTCTGGGGCAACCTTCCTGCTCTCCACCGTTTCCACCGTTTCCACCGCCGTTTCCACCGCCGTTTCCACCGTTTCCACCACCGTTTCCGCCACCGTTTCCGTCATCAGGCATTTCACATGACCTTTCTTCCGTCAACTCCTGCCCGCAGGGTTTTTCCACACAGTTATGAAGTCGAGGTTGAGTTATTGTTCGTGTCCGTGTCTGTTTTCCACCCGCACAATCAGACCATGCACCCCAAGCACTTACTTCACAGGAACGGTATCTATTCACAGGATAAAATGTCTTCAATTCAGACTCTAAAAAGTCAGTCCACTCTCCATCACTCCAATTACAAGCATCAGAGTTTATTGCACAAAGAAAATCCTTCGCTTCTGAAGTCGTCAAAGCACAATTTCTCCACCCATAACGAATTTTAGATGCCGTATCATAAAGAGGTTCCTGATTAGGATTATCGAATTCATCTGTGGGGGCGGCATATTTTTGAGTGAAAATAGTGGAACTCAAGTCGAAAGGGGAACTGATTATAGACATAGTAACAATAATACTTCACCGAAGGACTATAAGAAGGCTTTGTTTAACCAAGTAAGGCTAAACCAAGTAAGGCTAATCCACCTAAAACCATGTATGGTGAAATAGAATCTTCTTTCTCAATACAAGACCTACTCGTTTCATCTAATTCATACCCTGAATCACATTCACACATTCCCGTTTCATTCAAAGAAGAATTCTCAGGGCAACTATCATCCCCACCGTCACCGCCGCCGCCGCCGCCGTCACCGCCGCCATCACCGCCGCCATCACCGCCGCCGTTTCCACCGTCACCGCCGCCGTTTCCACCGTCACCGCCGCCGTTTCCACCATCACCCTCATTAGCCAACTGTTCGTCTATCCAAATTTTAGCCATATTTATCGCGGCAATCGCTTCACTTCTCTGAGCATAAAACTGTTTCTTAACAGTTATCAAACCTGTGAGGCGGTCTTTGACTTCAATCTTGTATGGGTGGTCTTCATCACCTTCTATGGACTCAGTTTCATCTCGATACATAGTATATCCCTTGTAAGAAGGTAACTTTACTCGACCCCCACTTTCGCTGGTTTCATCTATATCACAGATTCCCACTACTCCAATCCACACATCACTTTGAGGATTACCCTGTCCTGCTCCTGAATAAGCATACTCATAAGTTTCATCACACAGTTTCAAACGGAAACCGTAAATGCCGTCATGCTCACCTTCCACATCTATACTCAGATAATCTCCACAATCTCCTATCAAGACTACTTCCACTTGTTCTTTTCCATAACCAGGTGAATCGGTATAATCATAAACGGGCCATTGGTCATCAACGATGTAGTCATCGGGCTTATCTGGGTTGGGCTTACGAACTAAGCCCCGATTATCCCTATTACCATTTAATCGAATGATTCCAGCAGTAGTTGACTTTCCTACTAAGTAATCTTCCCGTCCCACAGTTATTTTAAGGATAACAGCATATCCTTGCTTGATTCGGATTTTCACCGCGCCAGAATCGCTCCATGCTTTCTCAAGGAGTTTTAATTGACCGCCTCCCGTCCATGTCTTACCACCCCTAATATCTATTTCACTAAACGGATTACCTTCCTCATCCATATTAGCGTAATAATGCTCTAAAGTTCTAATGTCCAAAATATCAAAATGACAGTTTTCATACTGCTGAGTGACATAATCTTCTGCACGATAAGTTAATCGTGGTGAGATGAGATTGTCAAAGGTCTGAAAATAGTCCATATTATCATTTTTAATATGCAAGTCAACTATTTTAACTCATCGTAGGGAAAGCATTAAAAGTAAAGTGTCCCTCTAATAGAATATGTTGAAGATTGCAGTATCAGGGAAGATGGGTGCAGGAAAAACCACCCTCACCAATCTCATCCAACAACACCACGAAATGAACCAACCCAAGAATGATAATTTCTTTAACCAACCTTACAGTTGCTCGCGCCAACTATCCCTTGCCACTCCTGTTAAGAAAGTCGCCCATGACTATTTCTTAATGCCTGAAACTCACAAAGACCGCCCATTACTCCAGAAAATCGGGCAACAGTTTCGCAATATCCGTTCTTCAGTTTGGATTGATTTACTCATTGTTGAAGCCAATGAATTCGCCACCGATTTTGACAACCATAATATAGAAGGGTGTTTAGTTTGTGATGATGTTAGATTTCCAAATGAGTTAGATGCGTTGCGTAAAGATGGATGGTTCTTGATAAGGTTAGAAGTGGATGATGAAATCCGTAAAAAGAGGATAAACCATACCTATCCTCACGATGCTGAGATTCATTGGGATAATAGAAATGAAATATCAGAAACCGCTTTGGATGATTATGAAGGAAAGTGGGATTTAGTTCTGACTAATCCTGACTACCTTTCTTTGAAAGGGATAGTTGAGGAGTTTTACACTCGTTTATCCCACTCTGCGTAAGTATAGAAACTGACACCCACACCTAACAACAATAAAGCAAACCTCTGCATAGGTGTGAATCTATCAATATACGACTCGGCTGATAAAGGATGGGCGTGTTTTGAATTCCGCCCCTCAATATCCACTATGCCCATGTAGCCCATATTGCCTAAAGCCTCTTGAAAAGCAAACCAATCAATACCCATGTCATTTAAGGCCGTCCCATTTTCAGTAGCCTTATTCATTCCATTCTCCCTCGTTATTTTGGAGGGGTCAACTTTAGGGTTCGATGATTTCATAGCCGCAGTAATAGTCTTAGCATTGGGAAACTCTAATACACGCACTCGATTATGAATCACCTTTTCACCTTTCTCTATCTGTTCGTGAGGATAAACAATAAACTGCATTATCCTCTTTCGGCCACCATTCTTAGTTGAATCTCTTACTTCTAAGAACTCATCTATCAAATCAACTGATGAAAAATACTGTCGCCCGTTGTATATCTTTCCATCTTTCAAAGGATGGCCGTGTATTGTCCATTTTCTCTGAGCAGGTTTCAGACCTTTGGCCGCAAAATCCTTCACACCCTTTTCCGCAGGAATAATGGAAATAGCCGATTCTCCACCTAAAGATGCCTCTCCAATATAGTATCTCCCATTTTTTTCATAAACATAGGACATCCATTCCTGTTCCAAATGAGTATCATCATTATGACTCTTGATTTCCTCAATGGCTTGAGGGGTGAATTTATTCCATTCGTGTAACCATGCTTTAGTCATACTCTCATTTGGCTGATAGACTATAAGAAGGCTCGTCTTAAACTTAAGGCTAATTACCGAGATAATCGTGTGTAAAAGCCATCCCTAAAACCATTAACACACTCAGCATACAAATAATCGCAACAAAAATCATCGTTCTGGTATTCTGACTCATATTATTCAACTTGTATTAACATCCACACTTCACCTTCAGGGAATTGTAAGTTCCATTCCGTAGGGAATCCTTCATCGCGTTTAGGTAATTGTGTCCATTTAATACTGTCCCCATCTTGCACCTTACCTAAACCTCCTCTTACGGCTCCAATACTTTGCTTCCATAAGTCCCAATAAGGAGGGGCTTGTGAATCATCAGGATTTACTGAGAAAACCATAAAATAACCCTGATTCTCAACAGGCTTCCGATAAGAAATTAAGTTAGTGTCACCTTGAGCGTCTAACCATTCACTTACTCCGTATAAATCTCCAAACTTCCAAACACTCTCATAGCGTTTATTGTTGGAATCACGCCCTTTGAGTTGTAAATTTTGCTTATCTGATTTAATCCACGCCTTCATATCACTTGGTTGAGTAACAGTCCAAGCACCTGATTTGGTATTCACATATCGAGAACCAGGTATTTTCGGAGTTCCTTTAGCATCCTTATCAATTTTGATACCCTCTATTTCCTTATCATCTTCATCTTCATCTTCTATATCCTCAATCGGAGAGAGAGGGTCAAACGAAGGGTCAAAGTCAGAGTCATCATTAGGGTCGAGGTCTTTACACACATAATCTCCCAACACAGGGTCATAGACTAATTCTTGATTAGGCTCACATTCGCGTTCCACCTCACACTTTCCTGTCATTATGTCCCATCGTCTTAAAGTCACAATTTCTTCTCCACCTTTTAGAGTTCGTAAAGGTGGACACTCACATTCACCTGTCGTGGGATTGAATCGTGTTCCCTCCTTCTTTGAACAATCAGGCTTAGGATAACATTGATTCAACTCTTTATCGAAATAGAATCCTTTCGGAACATCACCTGATACTAAACCATTATCATCCACACAATTACCATCTTCATTCAGGATGAAACCATCAGGACAGTCCTTACAAGCGCATTCTTTACCATTCCATTCTAAATTAGCACCTTCATTCTCACAATTTATACATTCCCCTCTCTCCACATGATAATGCCACCCTTGACCATAAAGTTGTTCACAATCAGGAACACATTTATCTGCCCCCATATCACAGTAATATCCTTCAGGGCAAATACGAGGAATACATTGTTCACAATCTATCGTTTCCACCGTGTTTCCACTTCCATCTATGGCAACACATTTATCTCCTTCCATCCTATAACCTTCAGGACAGCACTTTAACAGTTCTCCATCTCGCGTGATATTGTAAAAGGGATTCTTAGTCATACAAGGTGGGCAATCAGCAGGAGGTGGAGAGTCGTCACAGCCATTCAAATCTAATTCCATCCATGAACCTGTGTCGGGATTCCAAATTTCTGCCCAAGCGTGGCAAGTCGAACCCACCATTCGGCAAGGCAAACCTAACCTGTTCAAAGCCAAAAACATAATATAGGCTCTATGTCGGCAAGCACCTGCATTAGTCTTCAGATATGCCCCTATCATATCCGTTTGATTGCGAGGAATGTCTTGACAAAACCAATCATAAAGCCAAATGTAAAGTTGTTGAACCACTTCTCCGATAGGCATATCAATGGAGATTTGTTGATTTTGTAAAACCTTATCAGCATCGGCTATACCACTCCCTTGTAGGATAATATTTTCAGGCTCGGATTTCCCGTATGACTTTCCTTTTCCCGCTTTGTAATCAGCAAATGTTAAACTACAACTAAATAATTCCGACTTCGCTAAGTCACCACTATAAGTGGCAAATGGAGGTGACGATTGAGTAACTGTGAAAGTGCATTCGGAATGTTGTGAAGAATTATAGTCCTGAATCTCCATATACAACCCATCTGCGGAATCCTTGAAGAATCTTACTTTTTCAGGAATTTCAATATCTGCATTAGGAGAAAGAATGTTATATCCTACTACTCCTGCGTCAGCACTCAACGAAGGAATACGAAGTAAGAATCCTTGCTTAAACAAACTACACTTTTGAGGTTTAGTTTCATTTGTTACCCACCCTTCAGGTCGAGGTTCGGTGATTATGCGCCTAACCCCTTTTTGCCCTGAAATTATATGGAAACGAGGCCAAGTCACCAACTGAGTTTTTCTGAAGGTGTCTTCGGCATTAGATTCAGATAATCCTGATACCGACCATCCAAACCCATCAGGAGCAGAAGGTCTTCCTGAATCCACCATGTTGTAAGCATCAATACGAGTCATACGAGGGTCTGGAGGCAGTTCTCTCCAAAGCGGCTTACAAACAGGTGGAGGTGGAGGTGGGTCAGGCTCAGGCTCTCTTAAATCTAACATAATGAGTTGTTCACTTATTGAATCTTGGGTTTCTTCGGGCCATAACTTTTTGGTGCTTTCAATTATCCGTAACAACTCAGCAGGAAAACTTTTATTATCCGCCTTGCGTGTCGGAGCAGGAGTCGGAGGGGTTGGTGAAGGAGGTGGGGTGGGTGTTGATGAGTCCCCTTTACCATCAGTCTCAGTTGGAATGCCCCCGAATTCCACTATATCTTCCGTCGCAAAACTGTGTGCGCTTTGAATTAAATCTCCAAACCATTTACTGACAGCAGGTTCAGAAGCCATCGTTTCACTAAAGACTTTCTTAAAATCAGATTCTTCTATCATATCTTTTCCATCAAAGCGTGAACCTAAACGAACTAAGATTCCACCATTATCTGTTTTAATCATAGGTAAGGCTTCCGCTCCAAAATGTTTCTTTACCACTTGCGCGGCCTTTTTTGGATTGCCAATAAATCTAACTGCGTTGTTCTGCAAAAGCATTTCAGGATTAAAACCTTCACTCTCTAAGCGGCGATAAGTTTTACTGAATATGTCTGAAGGATTTTCAGATTCTAATTTATTCACTCTTTGCAGAAATTCTTTGTGGATGAAATCAAAAGGCACAGTTCGTCTATATTCGGGCCAAACATCATCATCAGACTCTAAGTAAGACTTCAAATTAGTGGAAATATCCTCTATTTTAACTCGGCTCTCCTTCTCTGCATGAGTCCTTAATTCCGCACACCGACTAATCAATCGTGAGATATTTTCCCGATTACTCGGTGAAAGAGGATTCATTACCATGTAAGCACCATTCTTACTTATCAGACCCACTATTTCATTGTTTCGTCTAACTAAAAGGAAAACTTTTCTTCAACACGGCTAAATCCAGAGTATTACCACCTTGATGTAAAATGGACTCCTTGAACTCGGTGAGATGAATAATGTATCTGAACTCTCTGTTCTGACTTAAAAAATAGTCCTTAAACTTAAGCATCCCCTCATGTTTGGGTAAAGTGAAAGTTTCATAGTATGTGTAATGCCAACCACATCCACAAGTCGGTCTTTCAAATCTATTTAGTTCCAACTCAGCCACATCATAACGAGTATTGATGCAACTACCACATATCCACATAGGCGGGGCGATGAAAGCATTTGGAATGGAATAAGCATCACTAACCACTAAACCATGTAAAGATGAAGATAGAATGGCTTTACATGATGTCATTTCATCAACAACTGTTTTCCAATCTTGAGTGGGGTCAATAATATGAAAGCCATTTTCTATCTCATTCATTTGGTGGAATGCGTCTTTTTGAGTGTGATGAGGAACAATGCCAACCAATGATGCTAATTCAGGTTTTTTCATAGGAGAATAAAACTTTGGAAGGAAAAGTGCAGGGTCGCCATAAATTTCTGGCACATCTTTGTAACCGTGATTGATGAGTATCTGACGAGTTAATGGCCCACGCACCGCATGAAAGGTTCTTTCACCGACAAAAGGAGAACGATTCATTAAACCCGACCCAAAAACATGAGCATTTGGGAGGGGTGAATTCAGAATAGAACCGACACATAATAAATTAAAATCAGTAGGTTCGGTGTATTCCACTAATTCATAAGATTCTTTATCCATTAGGTAGTTGGTCACAAGGAAGGATATTTCATCTCCAAAATTACCCTCACCTTCAGGATGGCGATAAAATTCCAAACCTATTTTACTCCTTTCCATATCAGAAATAGAAGATGTTTGAATATAATCCTTTGGTTATGGGGAAAGCCAAAGTCAAGAAAAAGAGGTCACTCACGCGCATAGTAGGATAAGAAGGGAAACTCCTCTGAGGGTGAAAAGGAATACTTGATATACTAATTGACTATACGATGGTTTGTCGAGAACGACACAAATGGAGATGAAGAATATGCCAACAGAAACAGAAATAAGTAATGAACCAATAGTATTGACTGACGAGGCTTCCGCCTTCCTTGATAGGGTTGAAGCAGATAGGGCCGCTAACGCTGGCCCTCGATTCAGGGTGAACACCGATAGATTCACCGCAGAGCAAGGTCACTATTACAGCAACTTTGCTATTGTCCGAACACCTAACTACGACATTCCTTCTCAGAAGGGATATGGCCCAAGCACAGCAGTAACCATCGCTGATTTGGGAGATGGTCGCCGATATACATGGTGGGTCAGCAACACTTTTGAGCAGGAGAGGCTTGTTAAGACTCTCGACAATGCTATCAGCAACGGTCAGTCCTATCCTTTTGAGGTCGAGTTCGTGCGCCACAAGAAAATGTCTAAGAATGGGAACGAATACAATGTTCTCAGCATAGGTATCACTAACTCTGGTGACGATGTTGCTCTGCCTGATGTTCCTGAAGACCAACTTGAGGAATGGATTCCAGAAGACGATGAGTGATTGCTGAAAGGCATCCTCTAACCCTACCAACTCAGCGAGTTCTCCCTTCAAGGGTGACTCGGTGGGTTGGCTTATCCCACTCGCCATGCGTATGTCTGTGGTTATCACGACACCACTCAAGGACAGA
>TARA_R110002020_G_scaffold390400_1_pt1 | contig 14563 bp, 19 predicted proteins | sample TARA_R110002020 | Tara Oceans TARA_R110002020 (sample SAMEA4396489) | marine metagenome | biome: Westerlies Biome; feature: [MES] marine water layer (ENVO:01000295) within the mesopelagic zone...; material: water (ENVO:00002006), including particulate matter (ENVO:01000060) such... | reverse complement strand
TGTCATCCCTCCAGAAGCCTATCGATGTTGGAAGCAACCTCTGCAAAGTTGATATGATATTGGGCTTCGGTGTTCAGCCACTGATCGAATAGCACCGAGGCAACTTCCCCGTCACAACCAGTATGGGAAGCATGAGATTCGATCCACTCAATTTTGAAATCAGAGCGAGCCTTTTCAGTCAGATCATCCCAACCAACCCAAACTTCCTTCTCAGTGGATTCTCCAAACGGCGCCTCGGGCTCGAGAAACTCGGTCTCCACATAGCCTTCAATGACGAATTCGGCTTCAAAATCCGCTTCGTTCTGCCACTGCTTGACGCAATCGAAATAAGCAGCTATTGCCAGCTCAAAAGTTGCGTCAAGAGTAGGAGCAGAGACAGTTACCTTTTTACCCTCGTAATTGACGGTGGCCATGGGACCCTCGCCGTCAAAGTTGGTGATCATGCCGACAACATTGGATTCCCAATCAAACGCATCCTCATCAAAGCCGATGTTCCAGATTGGGCGCTCGATGATCTCACGAGGGAGGAAGTTGCGGGGAGTTTTATCCCAGCCCTTCTTGGTCACGACAAACCGGGGGTCATCTAAAGAATGAATCAGAGTGGTGTTGGTGAACATTTTGCTTTCCTTTCTCAGATTGGGGACAATCCCCGCTAACAAAATTATTATCGCTGATTTTAACACAAAAGTAAAGTATTTTCTTTTCATTATAAATCAATGTCTTAGCTACATATCAAAAAATTTTAATGTCCTTGCCCGGACCAAAAATAGATTTTTACGGGCACGAGTTGCCGCAACATACCAAACCCTGATCTCCTCATCCGTGGTGCTGGCCTTCCAAGACAAGCCACCCATGTCAGTAACCAACACAACATTATCAGCTTCACCACCCTTGACCTGATGTATGGTGCTGATTATGATGCGCGGTTCTTCGCCAAACTTCTCGCCATTGTGCAAACATGCCCTAAGATATTCTCTTTCATCTGGTGCTATGCTCCTCAGCATTGTCATCCAGTCGTGTTGATTTGCACTCTCCATTAAGCCAAAATCCTTTAGACCATAGGATTGAAGCTCTGGCAAATTTATTTTTGCTGGAATGAATTGTATTAAGTTCTTTGCTTCAGAAACTGTTAGCTTCTTTCCCTTGCGCAATCCTTCCCAGGAAATTATTGCACGAGTCTCGCTGGTGTCTGTTGATGATGCTCCGAACATCTTGTAAGCATATCCCTGCTGATGGCAAATTCTTTTGAACCTTGTCAGAAAAAATTTTGATCTTGAGAGAAGCATCCAAGATTCTGCCCCGGACAAATCTATTTCTTCTTCATGAGAGACCCACTCAACATTGCCTTTGTCTTCTCGAGGATTCCATTCTTTCTCGTATCTGTTTTTTATTCGAGAACAAATTGCTTTTGAGAATTTGTGAATTGAGTATGGCGTGCGATAGCTTTGCGGCAATATTGTTCTCGCACCCTTTAATGATAAAAATTTTCGAATGTCTGCACCAGCCCAACCAAATATGGCTTGATCGTCGTCACCTGCAATATAAATTTTTGAAGCAGCTTTGGATAAATTTATTGCCATCTTGTACTGAAGAGTTGATAGGTCTTGAGCCTCATCAAAAATACAGATATCAACATCTAGCTCGGCATTATATTTTTGCAGCATATCAGTAAAGTCTAACAGGCCATTTTCATTTTTGTAACGCTGGACAACATTAGCATATTGTTGGCATGCATGCAATGTTAAATCTCGTTCATTGGAAATTCTGAATTGCGTTTCAATATCACACATCCTCATTCGGCTCAGTGTTTCGATTCTTGCACATTTATCTCCCAAGCCATCACCAATGGGAACATGAACGGCATCATCATAAATTCCTCGAAATTCAACACCGAGTGTTCTACCAAGTTTTCGATAATGACTTTCTGTCATAACCTCATCGCGCTGAATGCCGAGTTGACGGAATGCCAGAGAATGAAGTGTCCGAAAGAATGGCAGTCTGCTTTCGTCAATTCCGAATCTTGCCATGGCTCTTTCCTGAGCTTCATATGCTGCTTTGCGCGTGAACGCAAGATATGCGATTCGCTCTGGTGGTGTGCCAGATTCAATTGCTTCATCAACAATGTTGAGTAGCGTTGTTGTCTTGCCTGTCCCCGGTGGGCCAAGAATTATGTTAACACGTTCATTCATCTTTTAATCTTTTAATAACTCCTGCCACGCAATGAATATTATCAATTGAATGCAGGCCAAATTTTCCTTCAACAAGCAAATTTTCAACCATTTTAATAAAATCCAATATTTCGGTTGATGACATTGAGCGGTATCGTTCAACAATTTTTTCTTTTGCATAATCAGGAGGTGACCCGGTCATGGCTTCTCCTTTTTGTGGATGTCGAATTCATATCCCAGAATGTCTATTATTTTTTCAATAGTCTCAAATTTGATGTTTGTACTACCGCGCTCTAAATTCGCGATTGTGTTTGGGGAACAGCCAACAGACTTGGCCAAATCTTTTTGTGTTAATTTTCTCTCATTTCTTAGAACAACAACAGCGAGGTTTAGCCAATGCATTTAAAAATCCTCCTCAATTGTTGGTGGTAAGCCCAGCGGCTCTTCTTCATAGAATTCTGGTGCTGGCACTGACCACACCTTTATGGCCTTGCCTTTGATGCGAAACTGGTTTCTGTCTCCTCCTGTTTCTCTTAGCCATGACCATATTTGGTGCTGGGAGTGGAAGCGAAATCTTCTCGCCTCTAAATATATAAAAAGATCCTCGGATCTAAAATAAACTTTCCCTTCTTCTGTGTCATGCCATGGCTTGGCATTCATTATTTCATCTCGGTGACGAGCCTGAACTTTGCCCGTTAAAAATGAGTCAAGAACCTTTTCAAATTGGCCACGAGGCGAGGCATCATCAGGATCATTAATAACCTCAACAACTGTTAACAATTCATTTATACGGCTCTCCCAGCGCGGCTGAGGCATAATTGACGGGCACTTGTTCAACTTTTCTACGCACAGCCTTTGCAGCTTTCGTTGTTCGAGTAGTTGATCAGTTGTAACTTCTACACGCTCTCCTTGCATCTCGATGTACCAGCGAACGGATGATCTGTTTTCAGTTTCGTATTTTGTTATGGAATCAATCTCAATCGAGTTACCGCCAACACCCCCGCCAACACCATAGGCTCGCTTGAGGCATTTTGTCTTCTCACAATAATTGCAAATTGGTGCTTGCTTGCAGGTGTAGGCATATTCCTTTTTGGCAACTGCCTTTATAACACCACCTGCCTCACCACTTGATAATGGTGGGTCAAAATGCTCGTAATTGTGCTTCATCACCTCTTCTTGCCAGTCGTCTGGATTTTTCTTCCGGTAATAAACGCCAATATTAAATAGGCTGACGTTGCGTGTTCCTTCTGGAAAGCCCATTGTAGAGAGGTGCTGTAGGCAGGGAGGGCCATCGTTGAAAACTTTTGAGAGCTCTGGCTCAAATTCATTGAGCTGCTCTTGCTTGACACGTTTGCTTTCGGCAACATCTAAAAATTCTGATAAATTTAGTTTCTTTCCTTTGTGTATGGCATATCGCTCAGATTCGTTTCCACCATGATATGCTAAATTTATCCAATTACCCCGGTCTTGCTCATTAGCACGGGAAACTTGCTTGGGGAATATCTCAGCACCACCATAACCTAATTGGGCAGAGAAACCATTGAGCTTGGTCACCATATCTGATCCTGGGATAGCAGGTTCGCAGAATAGGTAGAGGTGCGCACCACCACTTTTTGATCTACAAAGGACGAGTGGTGTTTGGCGTATTTTCTTTTCTAATTCTTCGAGTGGCTCTTCAAGTTTAACAACGCCACGAATGTCAATGTCAATGCAGCCAAACGAACATGTGTTATTTTCCTTCAGCATAATTATGCCAAGGATATATGGCCCACCTTCAAGGTGCTCTGTATAATTCTGTATTGATGCCGGTTCAGAGTTCGTTATCGCCCGGCCAGAAAGTTTTCCATCATCACCCTTGCTTGTTACTCTATACTGACCATGTGCTTTTTCGTAGCCATCAAACAAAGCCATGAATCGTTTTATATCAGTCACAGCCAACCTCCATAAATTAGGGGAGGCTGAGCCTCCCCTAACTCCTTTCTCAAAATGCTTCGTTTTCTGGTTCTGCTGACACTCTCCCATCTGTGACCTTGTCTTTAAACGAACGTGCATCCATATAGATGCCCTGCCCATTTTTGAGGCTTTTTAAAATGCCCCCTGCATCTCCATCGAGGCATTCAACATCCCAACCGAACCACGATCCTTGATCGTTTTCCTCCGGGACAGTTGTCAGTTTGTACGAGGAATAAAACATCGCTGGGTTGAAAATTCCTGACCCATCCGGTTTTGCAATCCGTAGATGATTCATCATTGAATTCCAGCGACGAGCTTTCTTGAGCTGGCTGGATGTCATGCTCAACAACGCAGGGTCGTAAGCGCCATTCTCACCGAGCACGAACAGGAAATATTCAGCCGTAACAACGATCTCGTTGCCGTTGTCAAGCCTTTGGGTGTAGTCTTCTTCCTGTGTGCACTGCTCGAGAATTGACCCATCCGATCCATGATCACGCACGAACCCACCACGATTGGGTTTCCATTCAATGTTCGCGCGACGGTACTTTATCGGAACGACTGTTATTCCTTGCTCACCATCAAATGCCTCATTGGCAACTGTGTTGTAGATATGGCCAACTTCAGCACCCTCTAAATACTTTCCGTCGCGTTTGTTAACTTGCGGACTCATAGACTGCAAGATAGTAATTCTCGGGACCATCAAATCCTGTGAACTGATGTTCTCTGCACCTGCACCTTGATCCTCAAAAATCATATCGTCATTCACGAGCGCTACGACATTGTCTTTTTTCTTTGCTACTGATTTTGCCATTATGGCATCCTTATCTGGACTTTCTGTCCTGTATATAGTTTAAACATGTCGCTTGGAACTTTGATTCCGCGACTGAGACATTCGCCAATGAATGCCTTTAACGTCTGAGGATGAACACCCATTGAATCACGGTAGAAGATTTTTTTCTCACGCAACTCTTTTTTAAAAGCTGTGCAGGGGCCATCCTCTCCTTTGCCGAATTGAACCTCGACATTTGATTTGATAAGTTCACTCCCGCCATGAGACCGCAGCCAGTCAAAACAAAGCTGTTGACGCTCATAGAGCTCCTCTTTGCTATCGCCCTTAGCCCGGTCAATTGCACCAGCTGACGGTATAGAGGCAAAGATAACATCGACAAGTCCAACTTTTGAACCATCCGTCAAAGTAAAATCCTTGACGTTTAATTCATGCATCAAATCAGGCATCTCCTGCTCTGTGATAGATTTTAGTCTCTGCTCTTTGTCCTTTAGCTGGTTTGTGAGCTCATCAATCTCATGCATGAGATTTTGCACTCGTTTAGCAGCCTCAGAGATTGCACCTAGTTCGTTGGACGCAGGTGCGACGTCCTCAAGCAGATTGATATCAGTCATCAACCCTCCTTTCATCAAGCTCAATGGCGACGGGCATATACCAACCTTTGCGGCGATCCCGAACGCCTTCCTCTCGATTACGCTCCCATCTCAGAAAGCGTACAATTGGGGAGTTCTCTCTTGCAACCATTGAACAAATTGAGACTGCAATTGGATCTCCCCCTCCCGGCCACAGCAAATAGTCCTCTGGCCCGAACTCCTTCATTATCTGTCTTGCCTTGCGCAAACTTGGAGTTGGCAAAAATTGCGGCTTGTCGCTCGCTTCAAAGACCGGAATCATTTTTCCGTAACGAGCAGCATCTGTCAGATCTGGCGTCCAGCCAAATTTGTTTTCACGTGGAGATTGAATGATGTAAACTGTGCTCATGATATTGGCCAGACATATGGCAAGTCGTCTGGCTCCCCCCAGTTGAATTGTGAATAATGAGCTGCATCCTTGCGCAGCAGGTTTGAACGATGACTGGCATGGAACTCGTCTTTTCCGATCCACGGTGGCAATTTTACAATATGGATTCGGCTATGGTCCATCGTATTTTTAAAACCACGACGAATCCACTCCTCGATACAAAGATCCTTGTAAAAGTTCAAGGCATCCTCGTGACCACGCCACATCTTAGTGGCTGGGTGGTTGACCCAAGCACCATTTTTATATTCACCGCGCAGAGCCTTTAATATTTGCAAAGCCTCGACACGTTGTTTGCCCAGACGCTTATTATCGAGACAGCGAATCGACATGCCAATAGAAGGCAATGGTAGAAATGTCTGCATAACTTCTTCCTTTCTCAGCAGAGTAATTAGTATGATGCGTCAAGACAGCGAAGTCAAGTTTTGATTTTCCATTTTTCGATTACATGGTTGCCATACTCATCCTCGCCAATGCAAACGTGCGCAACAGTTTTTAGGACAGTGGCATAACGAACAGAGCCATCGCTCATGTAAATTTTGTGAGGAAAATCACTATACCAATGGCCGTTGCTATCGGTCACGTTGTCATAGGAAAATGTGACGTTCGTCTCTTTGTGAGTAATCTGCATCGTTGTTCCTTTCTCAGCGTGCCAAGGTGTTATGCCGGGAACTGGGGAGGAAGTAAAGTCTTATAAGGGAATATTTCACGAAAAAAAATTCATCGAAAAAAATGGGAATTTGCGGCATCGGGCATCTCAATGGTGTTTTAGTAAATGAAAACAATGTGTTATCGCAGGTTCCGGTGTTTTTAGGTTTCGGAATTAAGTTCCGAACACCGGAACTTTTCGCTTTACTTTGCTGTAAATATAAGCGATAATCCTTATATTAACTGAGAAAGGAAAGCGAATGAAACTCTCAAAAAATGCACAGACGGTTTACGAGGCGATTGTTGCGATAACAGAGGAGCCTCTCCGCATCTGTGACAGTCGGTCGATTTGGGCCGATACCGGAATCAGCGAAAATCGTCTTCGTGGCTACATAACGCATCTGAAGAAGGTGGGTTTGGTCGAAGAAAAAAGGATTGGTTACGATTTACAAATTGTCCCGGTTAATTTCGATACGACCAAAAAATGTGGTGGAAGTTCTTTGGAATCATATGGATTTGGCGATTGATCATCTACTCAAACTTGACCACAACTGAGAAAGGAAAATGAGATGAAAAAATTTGATGTTAAGCAAGATATTTCCAACCGAATCATAAAGCGATTTGAGGATGTTGGTGAATTCGAGATGCCGTTCAAAACTTTTGGAGCACAGAATTTCAAGAGCCATCGCCATTACCGGGGAATTAATGTTTTGTTGCTTGCGATGGCCGGCTACTCTTCTCCATATTGGGGCACGCCAAAGCAGTGGATTGAAGCTGGCGCGGATATCTCCGGGACAAAATGCACCAAGATTGTTTTCTGGAATATCAAGAAGTATGAGGATGAAGAGACTGGCGAGGATAAAACTGTCGCTTTCGCAAAATACTATAATGTCCTAAATTCAGAGCAGGTCACTGGTTGGGAGGCTCCTGTTTTCGAACGCAAGGACGAAACTGAGATTGTTGATCAGGCTGATTCCTTTTTTGCCAATCTTGGTGTGCCGACAAAAATAGTCAGTGGCCGTGCTTGTTATTCTCCTTCAGCTGATGAGATCAGCATGCCAGCTCGTGACGAGTTCCATGCGACTAAAACTTCCACGGCCACAGAGGCATATTATTCTACGTTGGCTCATGAGAATGTTCATGCCACAATGCATAAATCTCGTTGCGATAGAAATATGAAAAGTTATGCCGGTGAAGAATTGGTTGCTGAAATTGGTGCGGCTATTCTTTGTGCAAATCTGGGCGTCAGTTCTGAGATGCGTGATGATCATGTCTCTTATATAAAGGGCTGGCTCGAGGCGCTGCGCAATGATAAGCAGTTTATCTTTACGGCAGCAAGCAAGTCTCAAGAGGCAGTTGACTGGATGAATTCCCAAGTATGGCTGAATTCCAAAGAGAAGGAAGAATTAGCTTTACTTTCTGCCTGACCTCAGCCATACTTGCTCTTGATTTTCACAGCGCACTACCTCCCTGTAAGAAAACTGAAGCCCCAAATTAGTTTGGGGTTTCTTTTTTTCGAAATTTCAAATAACCTTCTCGCTATGTAATTGTTACATGACAATGGTTTGTAGAAAGATCCACATTGCCAGAGAACGTGAAAAAGAAACGTGGGCGACCACGCAAGAAGCCTGAAGCAAAAGTTCAAGTGCAGAGGCCTGTTGATGACAGTCCTCATAATTCTCATTTGAAGTGGGATGGCAAGGTTAGCGACGAGGTTCAATTCGATGGCAGATTCAATTCTGTTGAGCCCCTCAAGACACAACAGCCCGGTCGCAAGAAGCCATATAAGTGGAACCATCGTGCTTTGCAAAATTGGATCATGGGTCAGGCTGATCCTGCAGGTTTCCTTTCATCAGTAATGCTCGGAAAAGAAATTTTTCCTGTCTACGCGCAAGATGAAGATGGGAATGTAAAACATATTGGCAAAATATCTGCAGATCCAGAGCTACGAATATCAGCTGCCAAAACTCTTCTAGCCAAATGTGTTCCTGATCTAAGGGCAGTTGAGATCAATCAAACGATCGAAGAGCGAAAAGTAATTGACATAAGCGCACTGAGCGACAATGACCTCACCACAATTGAGCGAGTTCTTGAGCACGCTGTCATTGACGGAGATCCGAGCGGAGAAAATGCGGAGATCTCTGAAGCAGTTCATTCAGGAATCTTGGAAGATCATAGAGCCGGGACGTAATTTTTACGACAACTGGCACATAGATGCGATTTGCGACTATCTGCAGGCAGTTGCTGATGGCGACATTCGTCGTTTAATAATTAACATTCCTCCGAGACACATGAAGAGCATAACATCATCAGTTGCTTTACCGGCTTGGCTGTGGACGCGCGATCCACAGAAACGCTTCTTGTTTGCTTCGTATGCAAGTTCTCTTTCGATTAGGGACTCGGTAAAATGCAGAAGGCTGATTGATTCTTCTTGGTATAAGGATCATTTCGGAGAGGGATTCAACTTAACATCAGATCAAAACCAGAAACAAAGATTTGACAATGACAAGACAGGCTACCGAATAGCAACCTCGGTTGATGGTGCGTTGACTGGTGAGGGTGGCGACATAATTGTTATTGATGATCCACACAATGTTCGTGAAGCAGAAAGCTCGACTGTTCGTGAAGGTGTTCTTGACTGGTGGGACCAAGCCATGCAGACACGTCTTAATGATCCAAAGACAGGTGCCTTCGTAATAATTATGCAGCGTGTTCATGAATCTGACTTGACAGGTCACATTCTATCTAATGATCTTGGCAATGACTGGGACCACCTCTGTTTACCAGCTCGTTATGAACCTGATCACCCGTCAATTGTTTCTGGGACAGGCGGCAATCTTGACCCGAGAACTAAGCGTGGTGAATTGCTTTGGCCAGAGCGTGTTGATGAGAAAACATTGTTAGATCTTGAAAGGTCTCTGGGAGAATATGCGGCAGCTGGCCAGCTTCAGCAACGCCCAATGCCTCGTGGCGGAACGATTTTAAAAAGTAAATGGTGGAGACCTTGGGATAAAGATGAGTTGCCAAATGTTGAATATGTCATTCAGTCTTGGGACACTGCTTATTCAACAAAAGAGCATTCAAGTTATTCTGCGAGAACAACATGGGGAGTGTTCATGTTTGAGAATTCTTGGAATGCGATTGCTTTGGATTGCTGGTATGACCGAGTCGCTTATCCAGATCTTCGAAGAGAAGCGCAAGATGCATATTCTGCTTATGAACCTGATGCTGTGCTCATTGAAAAGAAAGCCAGCGGCCAAAGTTTGATACAGGATTTGCGCATGGCAGGCATTCCCGTGTTAGAATATATGCCCGACAGAGACAAAGAGGCTCGTGCCCATGCAGCATCAGCCTTACTCGAGGATGGGCGAATTTGGTTTCCCTCGAGCAAGAAATGGGCTAAAGACTTAATAAGTATATGCGCAGCTTTCCCTACCGGGGAGAATGACGATATAGTTGACACATGTACTCAGGCTTGGTTGAGGTTGAGAAAAGGATGGTTCTTGACGCACTCTGAAGACTGGGAGGATGAGCAGGAGCCGCCGAAACAAAAGGTGGTTATGTATGGCTAGAGATCCGAATGCTGTTATTCCTTTTTCCGATGGTCTCCCCGGCGACGGCCTAGAGGTCGAGGAACTTCCATCAGGAGAGGTTCTTGTTGGTGCTTTTGATTCTGTTGAAGAAAAGCCTAAGACAGACTTCGACCAGAACCTTGTCGATGATATTGATCTAAGTGATTTGAAGGACTCTGCCTCAGAGCTTATTGGTTATTTCGACTCTGATAAAGCTGGCCGAATGGAATGGGAGCAGCGTTACAAGGATGGTCTTAAAACCTTAGATCCTGATGGAAATCTACAGGATGATGATGCAAATCGTGCAATTCGTGGCTTGAGTCAAGTTGTACATCCACTCATTGCCGAGGCTGCCACCCAGTTTCAGTCACGTGCTATTGCCGAGCTTTACCCTTCCGGTGGCCCGGTGCGAACAGTTATAATTGGAGAAGCTACAGACGAGCTTGAAGAACAGGCAACCCGTGTAAAAGAATATATGAACTATCAAATCACTCAGCAGATGCCTGAGTTCTTTCCTGATTTAGATAAGATGCTTTTCCATCTGCCATTGGTCGGGCAGACTTTTAAGAAAGTTTGGTATGATCCATCACTTGAGAGGCTGACAGCACGTTTTGTTCAGGCAGAGGATTTTGTTGTCTCCCCGGATAGCACTGATCTTAAGACATCTCCCCGTTATACACACATCATAAAAATTTCCCGGAATGATTATAATCGCTTTGTGAAAGCTGGCTACTATGAGCCACTAGATCCTTACACGGCTGGTGCTGATGATGACTCAACCACCGTTGAACAGATTGAAGGCATCTCTGCTTATGATGCAGAGCGTGATGATGGGACAGTTGTTCTCCTTGAAATGCACACTTATCATATGTTTGATGGAATTGATGATGCAGACTCTTCAGACGAGGATGCTGTTGCTCTTCCTTATGTCATAACGATTGAGCAGAACACTGAGAAAATTGTTTCTGTTCGACGCAATTGGCATGAAGATGATGAGCGTCAAGAAAAGCGTGACTGGTTTATTGAATACAAATTCCTCCCCGGACTAGGGTTCTATGGCTTTGGCCTTTATCATATAATTGGTGGCCTTGGTAAAGTTGCAACAGGCTCATTGCGTGCCCTTCTAGATTCCGCTGCTTTTGCAAATATGCAAGGTGGCTTCAAACTAAGAGGTCGCGTCCCCGGTGGTGAGATGGACATTGCCCCCGGTGAGTTTGTTGATTTAGATGCAACAGTTGATGATGTTAAAAAGGCAGTTATGCCTTTGCCGTTCAAAGAACCCTCAGGGACACTTTTCCAGCTTCTCAGTTTTATTGTTGATGCTGGTCAAAGGTTCGCAGCCATTGCTGATCTGAATGTTGGCGATGCAACCAACCAAGCACCTGTTGGGACGACAGTTGCATTGCTTGAGCAAGGCTCAAAGATATTCAGCGCAGTTCATAAAAGACTGCACGTTTCTCAGAGTTCCGAGTTCAAGATCATGGTTGAGCTCAACTCTATGCATCTTGACGAACGAACTGAGTTTGCTAGGGCTGGTTCTGCGAGTTTTATTCAAAGTGGAGACTTTGACGAGCGCATCGATGTTATCCCGGTATCTGATCCCAACATTTTCAGCGCAACCCAGCGCATTGCTCAGGCCCAAGCTATTTTGCAGATGGCCCAGAGCGCACCGCAGCTTCATGATATGTACGAAGCCTACAAGCGAATGTATGAGGCTGTTCGTGTTCAAAACATTGATGAAATTCTTGTTGAACCAGAAGAAGCTGCCCAGCTTGATCCTGTTGATGAGAACATGGCAGTTCTTCTTGGCAAGCCAATCAAGGCTTTCATCGAACAGAATCATGAAGCGCACATCGCCGTTCACATCCAGTTCATGAGTGACCCGTCGCTGGCCGGTAATCCAGCAGCTAGCTCTCTACAGCCAGTTCTCATTTCACATATTGCTGAGCATGTTGCATTGCTTTATCGTTTGCGAATGGAAAAAGCCATGGGCATCGATATGCCAGAATTGCCAGATCTGCGTGATCCTAAATTTAAATTTGAGGATATCACACCAGAAATGGACAATGCAATTTCTGAGCGAGCTGCGCAAGTTGTTCAGCAGGTTCCTCAAATGCAGCCAATCAAGGGATTGGCAGGAGCCGCTGGTCAGCAGCAGCAGGACCCACTTGATTTTGCAAGGCAACTTGCGCAACTTGAGGCTGAGGCTCTTAAATTCCGCACCGAGGCAGAAATTCAATCTGATCAGGCAAAGGCACAATCTGACATGGCTATTGATCAGGCCAAGGCACAGCAGCAGCTTCAGGCACAGATGATGAAAATGCAAGCTGACATGGAAGCCAAGATAGCCAAGCTACAGGCTGATGTTCAGATCGCACAGCAGAAAGCAAGTGCAGACATGCAATTGGAAGAGGCAAAGGCTGCTGCCGAGATCCAGCGTGATAATGTGAAGGCAGCACAAGAGGATATTTTATAATGGCAGAACTAACGGACCCTTATTTTACACCAACCGGACCAACTTCCTCCGGCATGGGTCCAATAACGGATCAAGAGATCCAGATGATGAATCAGTTGTCCTCATCTCGGCAAGGAGAGCGGCAAGAACGGCTTCAGCAGAGAGCCTACCAGTCCTACATTGAAGCTCTCAATCGTTTGCGTGCAGCTGAAGCTGCAGGCAACCCGAATGCAATGCAAATGTCCGGTGCTGCAGATGCACAGAATCGTTTGAATGCCATCCGGCAACCAATGGGTTCTGGCTCGGTGACTGATGATGAGATGAGAACTTATGAAGTTGACGGCAAACCAGTTCAGATGACGCAGGAAGAAATGATGCGTGCCGTTCAGTCCGGTCAGATAACACCGGGACAAGCTGCATCAATGTTGACTGGTATTGCTGCCCCAATGGGTCCGGTGACTGATAAAGAATTAGGTGCTCTTAGCAATTTGCCGTCAGGCGCCGGGGCAGGATCAACTTCCGACACCGAGGCACTCAGAACATTTTTTCAAAATCTTTTCTTAAAAGGAAGTCAACAATGATTGTTTTCAATTGGTTGAAATCTCGTATTATTGAGCCAACTAGCTGGATTGCTATTGGGCTTGGTGCTGTAATTGCTTCTATAGCTGTTCCATCTGTAGCGATTTATCTTTTATCTGCCTCAGCTGTAACAGTTGCTTTTGGAATCTTTATGAAGGAAAAAGGAAATGGCTGAAGATGTAGTTGACATGCGGGCAATGTTCGAGGCCAAGATGGGCTTTTCTGCTGACGATGTTCCGATGGACGATGATCAGCTCGAGAATTTCCTTTTGCTTTGCCAGCAATCCCAGCTCGAGGCTGAGGGTTTAATGGGCGAGGAGGAGGAGGAAGAGATGAATGTTAAGGTCATAAAAGTGCATGATGGAAATGTTCACGGTATGATGGATAAAATCCTCGGCAACAATTACTAAAAGGAGCTGCAAATGCCCTATGGCAAAGGAACATACGGAAAGAAACGTGGTCGCCCACCCAAGAAAAAGAAGAAGGGAAAGAAACGTGTCAAGAAAAGTTAAAAAGGATTAACAAATGGCCAGCGGCGACAGACCAGGAGCATTAGGAAGTTTGCTCGAGACCACAGATCCTTATCGACTTCGAAATACCAGCATTATTGGTCCGAAGTCCCCAGAGGATACCAATTTAACAATTGGGGCTGCACAGTGGGACACTCCTGTTCCCTCGAGTATGCCAAAAGGTAATTTTTTATCTTTGGTGAAAGATAGCACCATTGGCCAATTGCCAGCCTCTGCAACAGATTTAGCAGCCTCTGTTCAGAGTTCCTTTGCCAGCCCAGGAAAATTTCTAGACAATATTTTCTCGTCTGATACAAACGTTGCTAGAGCTATAGCGATGCTTGGCCCGTTTGGTGGTTTATCAGAGATTGGTTTGAACTTTGCCAAAAACGCTTTGGAACTGCAACAGAGTAAAGCTAGGTTTAAGGAAAGTTTGGGCGTCCCCGGTTATGGTTCTGGAGCGTTTAATATTGATGGGCAAAGAACCAATTTCACTATGGATCCACTTGGTTTGTCCTATGGGTATGGCTGGCAACCGAGTACCGAACGTGAATTGGACGCTATTGACCAAGCAACGAATCGGGCAGTAGCCCGGCAACAAGATTGGGGCACTAAATATGCTCCTGGAGCTGTGCCTTCAATAATGGGGGACAGGCAGCAGATAGATATTGGCGAGGAAGCTGGGAAGGAAGCTGGGAAGACATTCGCAGAATACGATGAATGGGATGCTGCTATGGCGGGTGCAATGGATGAGGCGGCGGCTTCCTTCGACGCGTATGATGATACCACCGATGAAGCGGAAGGCGATTGGTAAAAGGAAACAGTAATGCCGAAAATAGGAAACAAACGATATCCGTTATGGATACTGTGAGCGA
>TARA_R110002020_G_scaffold62197_8_pt1 | contig 14581 bp, 7 predicted proteins | sample TARA_R110002020 | Tara Oceans TARA_R110002020 (sample SAMEA4396489) | marine metagenome | biome: Westerlies Biome; feature: [MES] marine water layer (ENVO:01000295) within the mesopelagic zone...; material: water (ENVO:00002006), including particulate matter (ENVO:01000060) such... | reverse complement strand
TTCTATATGCAAGTGGATGTGTTGATCATTGATGATATCCAGTTTTTGGCTGGAAAAGATAGAACTCAGGAAATGTTCTTCCATATTTTCAATCACCTGCACCAGAGTAAGAAGCAAATCATCATGACATCAGATTGTCCACCTAGGGATCTGAAAGGATTGGAGGAGCGATTGCTTTCCAGATTTAAATGGGGTTTGACTGCAGATTTGCAGATGCCTGATTTTGAAACGAGAGTTGCTATAATCCGTCGTAAGATGCAATCTGAAGGAATCATTATTCCTGACGATGTGGTGGAATATCTCGCATATACTGTGGATACAAATGTTCGTGAATTGGAAGGAATTCTGATTTCTCTGATCGCACATGCTTCCTTGAATCGTGTGGAAATCAGCCTAGAACTTGCCAAAACGGTGATGAAAAACATCATCAAGGATATAGAAACTGAAGTTGGTGTAGATTTTATCCAGAAGACGGTTTCTGAATATTATGGAATAGCGCTGGATGATTTGAAGGCTAAAACCAGAAAAAAAGAAATTGTAACTGCTCGCCAAGTAGCGATGTATTTTTGCAAGGAATTCACAAATCATTCTTTAAAATCGATTGGGTATCACTTTGGAGGAAGAGATCACTCTACAGTGATTCATGCCGTGCAAACCGTAAATGATATTATGGAAACGGATACTTCTTTCCGTAATTCTGTATTGGAGTTGAAGAAGAAATTCAAGATGAGGTCTTATTAATAGGATTCAAATTTCATTGATTAGTTACTACCTGTCTTTTTAAAAAGATAATTCCCTCCCATTAAGCTTTTCTTTACTCATTCAGTTTCTTACCCATGGTATCTTCAAAGCGCTGAAGTAATCTGATGTAGCGTTTTTGGATATTGTCCAGAAATTTTTCCTGAGTATCAATATCATACACGGGGTTGTATTGGATGCGGTCAATGATTATATCCAGCCAAGCTTTTCCATCATCGATTAACTCCGCATGAAAAGCTTCAACGGTCAAATCCCTAGATCCTGTAAAAGGCCCTTTGCCAATTTGCTTGAAATACTGCGTAATCACATTTAACGCCATTTCGTGAGTTGCTTCAAAATGACTTAAGAGATCTCTCGATTGTGATTCCGTGAGGTTGCCGCTTTTAGCTCTCTTTCCGTAGTCAGTTAGATCAACTAGTTCAGCACTGAAATCATCGAAAAGAAGTGCGCAGGATTTTGAGATAGTTTTCATAATACGGGTCTAAAATCTAATACTCTTAAAATAATAAAATATGATGAATAATATATATTATTTAATGAATGTTATCTTAAAGTTAAATAAGGGAAGAGGGTTTAGATTTTTGGCACGGGAAAAAAAATAATTTTTTTAGTGAGAATCTGGAAAAAAATGGTGAAGATGAATAATTCGAAAATTTCGATATAAGATTCAAAAACTGAAGAGAATTTAATTTTTATAGATGAAAAAATCTGTTGGTGGGTCTATAGTCTTAATGTTGTAATCGAAAAAGAGGCTTTTTTCCAAATACTGGTGCTTTGCGAATTCTGTTCAAATTTGTACGGTTTACGAAATTACATATATTTGCCCTATACGATTATGAAATATTAACGTTTCAACTAATCATCAATCACACCAAATTAAACAAAACCTTTATGAAGAAAATTTTACTATTTTCTTTCTTGATGGTCCTTACAGGTATAGCCTGGGCCCAGACCCGTACCATTGACGGTACGGTGACGTCTTCGACGGATGGAACCACTTTACCCGGAGTAAGTGTCCTCGTGAAAGGAACTCAAAACGGAACGATTACCGACATTGACGGTAAGTATCAACTATCAGTACCAAGTACTGGAGGAGTATTGGTATTCTCTTTTGTAGGCATGACCTCAACAGAGATTACGATTGGAAATCAATCAACCATTGACGCGCAGTTGACAGATGATGTGACTCAACTAAACGAAGTGGTAGTAACAGCCTTGAACGTAGAGCGAGAGAAAAAGACCTTGGGTTATGCTACTCAAGAAGTAACCTCTGATAACCTACGTGTAGCTAGAGAGACTAACTTGAACGAAGCATTGGCAGGTAAAGTGTCTGGTGTACAAGTAATCTCTGGTTCAGGTGCTAAATTTGGTGAGGCTGCTGTCCGTATCCGTGGTGTAAGAGGATTTGGATCTAACTCTCCACTATATGTAGTGGATGGTATTCCAACATCAGATCCTTCTACAATCAACATGGACAATGTTCAGTCTATCAACGTGCTTAAAGGTGCGAATGCTTCTGCACTTTATGGCTCAAGAGCTCGTGATGGTGTGATTTTGATCACCATGAAAAAGGCGAAATCAGGTAGAATGAACGTTGACTTCAACAACACTACTACGTTTGAGAATGTCTCTGTAATGCCTAAGTATCAAAATGAATACGGTGGAGGTTACTCTCAGGAGTTCCAGACATTCAATTTTAACCCTGCTACTGATGATCCTGCTCTTGCTGGATTAGATGGTGCTATGATTCCTGAGTTTTATGCGGATGAGAGCTGGGGTCCGAGAATGAGTGGCCAGCAGGTAGCACAATGGGATGCATTTACGCCAGGTACTGATACATATGGTCAGACTAGACCTTGGTCTCCTAATCCTGACAACGTTAAAAACTTCTTTGAGACTGGTGTTTCTCTACAGAACAGTTTGTCCATAAGTAAAGCTGGTGAAGGTTACAATATCACTGGTACCTTATCAAACGTGAATCGTTCTGGTGTTTTACCTAATACCAAGCAGGAAAAGACTTTCTTGAATTTAAATGCAACTGTTGATCTTGCTAAAGGATTGAAGTTGAATACTTTGGCTAACTACAACAGAACAAATGTATTCGGTAGCTTAACTGAAGGTTACCAAGACGGAAGTATCGGTCAAAACTTCAACCAATGGTTCCAAAGACAGATAGATATGGACCTGCTTAAAAAGTATTATAAAATGCCTGATGGTAGATATACTAGCTGGAACATCAATTCAGCAAGAAATCCTAGACCATTGTATTGGAATAATCCTTACACTGAGCAGTATGCTAACTTCTCTGAAAGCACTAAAGATACTTACAGCGGTAAGTTTGGTTTGTCTTACGAGTTTTTAGATGGGTTCTCTGTTTCTGCTAATCTTAGCCGTTACTTCAGTTCTTATTTTTCTGAGGGACGTATAGCCTCTGGTACATTGAATCTAGATTCTTATTCTCAGAGAAAATATCAACAAACGGAAGATAACTATGAGTTTTTGGCTCAATACAATAAAGTAACTGAGAACTTCTCAGTGTCTGCTTTAGTCGGTGGTAACATCAGAAATAATTTTTATGACAATAATCAGATTTCTACTGCAGGTGGATTGTCAGTGCCAGACTTGTATAACATCAGTGCATCCGTAGATAGACCAAACACATCTAACAGAATTGAGAAAAGACAAGTTAACTCTATCTTTGCTCAAGCTAGTTTCGGCTGGAAAGAAATCGTTTTTGTGGATGGATCTATTCGTCGTGATTATGATTCTGTACTTCCTGAGACAAGTAATGCATTTACTTATCCTGCGGTTTCTGCATCATTCATATTCTCTGAATTGTTGCCAAGCACTAATGTTTTATCTTTTGGTAAACTACGTGCTGGTTATGCTGAAGTAGGTGGAGAGCTTGATCCTTATCAGTTGGATCCTGCGTTCACTTTGAATACTCCGTATAATGGTAATCCTACCATGACGTATCCTAACTCATTGATTGACCCTAATCTTCGTGCTGCTACTACTGCAGCTTTGGAAGCTGGTGTTGAATTAGCGTTTTTCCAAGGTAGAATTAGAACAGACTTCTCATACTACTACTATGACAACACTAACGAGATCTTAAGTACTGAGGTACCAAGTACTACTGGTATTTCTTCTTATACGATCAATGCTGGTAAAACCTTTACCAAAGGATGGGATGCGACAATCGGTGGTACTCCTGTGAAGACTGCAAACTTCAACTGGGATGTAAACTTCAACATCGCTAGAAGTAGAAACGTAATCGAAGAAATCTATCCTGGTATCGATGCAATCCAACTTTCAAACGGATTCCTAGGAGACCGCGTGAGTGGTGGATGGGGTTCCATCTCCGCAAGAGCGAAAGTAGGAGAAGAGTGGGGTACTATCATCGGTGAAAAATTCCAAAGAGATGAGGCTGGAAACATCCTTATTGATGGAGATGGCTACCCAATGACTGAACAAAACCAAGTGCTAGGAACAGTTCTTCCTGATTTTACAGGTGGTATTTTCAATAGAGTTACTTACAAAGGTTTTGAATTAAGCTTCACTATTGATTGGCAAATGGGTGGTAAAATCAACTCTATCACCAATATGTTTAACGCATACTCAGGTCTAGGTGAAATGACTGTAGGAAATAACGACAGAGGTACTCCAATGCGTGATCCAGTTGCCGAGGGTGGTGGATTGAGATTCGATGGAGTTCTTGCTGATGGTACTGAAAACAACATTTACCTAGAGACTTCTGAATATTGGAAGAGTCAATTCGGCCTTCACGAGGCATGGGTTTATGACGCAAGCTATGTGAAGCTTCGTGAAATCAGATTTGGTTACAGCCTTCCACAGTCACTTCTTCAGCGTACTAATTTTGTAAGAACTGCCTCTTTTGCAGTAGTTGCAAACAATCCTTGGTTGATTAAAACTAATGTTCCTGGTTTGGATCCTTCTCAAGTGAGTGGTGATACTAGAAACTCCAGAAACAATGGTGCTTGGGTAGATTCAGGTCAATTGCCTTCTACTCGTTCTATCGGTTTTGACATTCGTCTAGGATTCTAAAATAAAGAAACATGAAAAATTCAATTTCAAAATATATACTTGTAGGATTGATTGCCGTAGGGGTAACATCCTGTGAACTAGGAGATTTTGGAGATACTAACGTCAATCCTAATCAGACGACTCAGGCTATCCCATCTTCTTTGTTGACAAACTCGATCAATAGCTTGAAGGGTACAATTGATGATCCAACTGGATCACTTTATTCCCAATATCTTGCAAACTCTCAGTACACTAGTGCTGATAATTACCAAACAATCATTTTCGATTACGGCGGGTATTATAGAGGAGTTTTGATGGATTTGGAGCAAATTATTATCATGAACTCCAGTGAGGAGACGATGGTAGAAGCTTCTAGATATGGTTCAAATGCTAACCAGATTGCTGTTGCTCAAATTCTTCAATCATACTTCTACAGCTTTTTGACTGACAGATGGGGTGATATTCCTTACTCTCAGGCATTGGACATAGCTGAGGGTATTCGTCAGCCTGCTTTTGATCCTCAGTCAGAAGTTTACGCTGGCGTGTTATCTACACTTAAAACAGCTCAGGGGAACATTTCTTCTACTGCTCCTGTACAAGGAGATATCCTTTTCGGAGGTGATATGGAAATGTGGAGAAAGTTTGCTAATACGATCAGAATGAAAATGGCATTGAGAATGTCTCAGGTGGAACCTGCTACTGCTCAAGCAGAATTTTCTTCTGCTATTAGTGATGGAGTGATTGCATTGGATAACAGTGAGAATGTATTCTATGCTAACCTTCCTGAAGCAGCTTTCCAAAATGCTTGGTACGCAAGATTCCTTACCCGTCGTGATTATACGGTGGCTAATACTCTTGTGAACAGAATGCAAACTACTGCTAATGGAGGCGTTCTTAACGTAGCAATGGATCCTCGTCTTCCTGAATATGCTGATCCTACAGATATCGGAGGAAAGTATGTAGGTATGCCTTATGGACTATCTGAAGCTAAAGCTGGAGCAATTTCAAATTCTGATGTTTCTTTCTTGAATGAGGAATTGAGATCTCAGGATGCTCCTAACTACATCTTTACTTCAGCTCAGGTATTGTTTTCAATGGCTGAAGCTGCGCAAAGAGGCTGGATATCTGGTGATGCTGAGGCACTTTATTACCAAGGTATAGAAGCTTCTCTTGACCAGTATGGTGTATCTAATGGCTATGCAACTTACATTACCAATACTTGGGTAAAGTATGATGCTTCTAAGGCTATGGAGCAAATCCTTGTTCAGAAATGGATTGCTAACTACCTAAACGGTTATGAGTCATGGGCTGAATGGAGAAGAACTGGCTATCCAGATTTGAAACCTGGAGTAGATGCTCTGAATGAAAGCAAGCAAATCCCAGTTCGCCAGGCTTATCCACTATTTGAGTTGAACCTTAACTCTGACAACTACCAAGCTGTAGTTGCACGTCAAGGTGCTGACGGATTGGATACACCAGTGTGGTGGGATAAATAATACAAACTGAATATCATTAAATGCCATCTACAACTTGTAGATGGCATTTTTATGCTTCATATTCTTTATGAAAGAAAAACTACTTCCACTACTTGTATTTTTAGTACTTCTTAATACAACTTTTCTCTTTGGTCAAACAGTCGAAAAAACTATTGTTTTTGATCAAAATTACGTAGAAACACCTCTGCCAGAAGTTTTGGAGGCTCTTGAAAGTAGATCCGAAATCCGCTTTTTCTACAAAGAGGAATGGGGAATAGAAGCTTTCCTTGTCAATGGAACCAAGGGGCAAGATGCACTCGAGAATATCAAAAACTTATTGAGTACGTATGGTTTTAGTATTGTACCCTATAGAAACCTTTTAGTTTTAGTAAATCAAGAAGGCCTTGAAGCTTATCGCTATGAACAATGGGATGAAGATGATCTCAATCTCAAGGAGTATCAGTTAATAGGTACAGGCAAACCGGAAAACTCCAATTTGCCAGTGACCATCACCGGTCAAATCATTGACGCAGGTGAAAAAGAAGCATTAATAGGAGCTAGTATACAAGTAGTAGATAGCTCCGAGGGAGTAGTGACTGATTTGGATGGCAAGTATGAGCTATCTATCATTCCAGGTAAATACAAATTACTGGTGCAGTACTCCGGATATGAACCTAAGTCCATCGACGTTCAGGTAATTAACTCTGGTGAATTAGATGTGGCACTTTTTAATGAAACGCTGAAGCTAGAAGAATTCACGATTACAGCCAGAAGTCAGGAGGTTTCAGTTTCTGAAAAAATCGCCGGTAGGGAGATTTTGGATATTGCCGTGATCAGGAGCCTACCTACATTCATGGGCGAAGTAGACCCAATTAAAAGCCTAATATCTCTTCCAGGAGTTAGTTCCGTAGGCGAAGGCTCATCGGGATTTAATGTAAGAGGTGGTGATCCTGGCCAAAATCTAGTGATGATGGACGGAGCAATTGTTTACAACAGCTCACATTTATTTGGCTTTTTTGGCGCTTTCAATTCTGATTTGATCAGAGACGTAGAAATTTATAAGGGTGGAGGCCCAGCCAATTATGGAGGAAGGGTTTCCTCAGTGCTCAATGTCAATCTCCGAAATGGGAATTCGAAAGGCATTGACGTGCAAGGTGGAATTGGCTTGATTTCCTCCAGACTTTTGGTAGAAGGGCCATTGAAAAAAGATAAAACTACTTTTCTGCTCTCCGGTAGGACTGCATATCCTAATTGGATGCTAAAGCAGATGAAAGACCCAGATCTCTACCAAAGTGCGGCTGGATTTTATGATGTGAACTTCAAAATAAATCACACCATTGATGATAATAATGTCCTTACTTTTTCTAGCTATCTGAGTGATGATAATTTTGAGTTTGCTTCTGATACTGCATATGTGTGGAAGACTAAGCTTGGGATATTAAAATGGGCACATCGATTTAGTAACAAGTTCCTGATGCAGACTCAGCTGGTGGTCAGTGACTTTCAAAGTAACATCAGAAATACCCAAGAAAGCTATGATTTTGACTACACCTCTGGTATTCTCAACTATCAAGGGAAAGTCGATTTCTCTTATGAATTAGGCACGGCCCATAAATTGGATTTTGGCATAAGTTCACTTTACTATTCCTTTAACAACGGGAATTTTAACCCTGGCACAGAGAACACTACTTCTGAAGAAATCCACATACCCGAAGAGTATGCTTTAGAGAGTGCTATTTATGTCAATGATGAATTTGTTATTTCTCCTAAAGCTTCGCTTGTGTATGGTATTCGAGTATCTAACTACTTGGCTCTCGGTGGAAGCTATTACGATTTTGATCCTAGTCAGCCTAGGTCCTCAGCAAGCATCACGGATACCTTGAGTTTTGGTCAAAATGAGGTAGCCAAAACCTTCATTGGCTTTGAGCCTCGTGCATCTTTTCGCTGGCTCGTTACACCTACCAGTTCTTTGAAACTTAGCTACTATAGGACCAATCAATATATTCATTTGATCTCCAATACTGCCGCTATATCTCCGGTAAATTACTGGAAATCTTCTGGCTACAATCTTTCCCCATCAATCGCGGATCAATACACCATTGGCCTCTTTAAAAACTGGAATGATAACCTCTTCGAAATATCAGTAGAGGGATATTACAAGACTATACAGCAGGTAGTAGATTACAAAAATGCAGCCTCTATTCTGCTTAATGAGAACCTCGATGCAGACCTTATTCAAGGTGAAGGACGTGCATATGGCGCTGAGTTTCTAGTGCGGAAAAATCGTGGAAAGCTCACGGGATGGCTAGGATACACCTATTCGCGAAGCTTGAGAAAATTTGATGAATCTCCATTTGATGAAGAAAAGATTAATGGAGGGGATTTCTTTGCTGCAAATTATGACAAACCACACGACATCTCGTTGGTGATGAACTATAAGGTAAGTAGAAGGTTTGAGATGAACTTAAACTTCGCATATTCTACAGGAAGGCCGATCACAGTTCCCGTTTCCAAATTCCAGTATGAAGACATTCTTTCTGTCTTGAATTTCTCTGATCGAAATCAATATAGGGTGCCGGATTACCATAGACTAGACTTGTCATTTACCCTGAAAAGTGGTCTCAAAAAAGAGAAAGTAATTGATGGAGAGTGGGTATTCTCTGTGTATAATGTCTATGGGAGGAAAAACCCATTCTCAGTGTATTTCACGCAAAGAGGAAACGCATTTCAGCTTTCCGTTCTGGGCAGTGCTTTCCCTTCAATCTCTTACAATTTTAAATTATAAAGATGCGACCGAGTTATATAATTGCGCTTCTATTGATTCTGATGGCATGTATAGAGCCGATTTCTTTTGAAACTGGTAGTGAGCCCCGACGTCTGGTTGTGGATGGATTTATATCTAATATTTCTTTTGCAGATCAATCCCAGAAACCTGCTCCGCCACGTCGTTTTTATGTAGCAGTAAGATGGAGCAGTGCCGTGGATAACGTGTTGGATGAAGTGATTTCGGATGCTACAGTAACTTTGATTTCATCTGATGGAGAAAGTATTGGGTACTTCTGGGATCAAGTAGAACAGAGATATCTCATCAGAGATATGAATTTTTCCGCAAATGAAAATGTGGATTACAAAGTCCGCATTGAAACTTCCGATGGCAAAGTTTATGAATCGGACACCGATAGATTACATCCTGCTCCTGAGATTCAAGAGATCGATGTGGATTACAAAACAATCTTAAAAAGTATAGAAGTTGGGAATCAAACGGAGATCGTAGAACAGCGCGGTATCCAAGTTTCGGTTCCATTGCCTGAGCACGGCGGAGAAGAATACTATTACCGCTGGAAAATAATTCCTAGCTGGATATTTGAGACGTCTCGGTTGGACGAAAATAACATTAATAAGCGCTGCTATGTCACCAATCTCTATGAGTATCAGTTCATAAGCGTTTGGGAAGATAAGGCTGGTGGTTATAATCGTGATTTGTATTTCCTGGAAACTGATGACAATGAGCAGGTTCAATACGGTTATTCTTCCCTCATTACCCAATATAGCCTTTCTCCAGCAGGCTATGAGTTTTGGGATCAATTGGCTACTCAGCAGCAGAGTGGAGGAGGAATTTTTGATCCTCCGCCATTTTCATTGGTGACCAATATTAAGAATGTGAATAATCCGGAAGAAGCCGTATCAGGTTTTTTCTATGTAGCACATGAATCTTCCTACAGATGGAAGCTTTCCCCGGAAGATCTGCCTTACACACTTACGTTCAGGGATCCTTGTGAACCTATTCCAGGTGTGCCATTTATTCCTCCAGCTGGCTGTTCCAATTGCCTAGATTACCGAGGTTCACAAACAGAAAATACCAATCAAAAACCGATATGGTGGGACGAATACTGAAAATAATACCCTTAGCATTATGTTGTTCATTGTTCACCACGATTGGATCATGGGGGCAATCAGCCTCACTTCAGGTGAGAATGCTCGTTTCTTCTTCAGTGTATGTGAGTGGGGATTTGGTAGCCTTGCAGTTGCAGACACTTGATCCAGATGGATTGCCAGTGACTGATGGTAGTCTGATCAATCTGTATCTCGTGGCGCACGATGGAAGCACCTCTGCGATAGAACGGTTCAATTCTGGTAATCAGGAAACTGATCAAGCTTTTTTGTTGCCAGAGGAATTGAGTACGGGTAATTATAAATTAATAGCCCAGATCCAAGGATCAAGTTTTCAGACAGAAGCACTGATTCATGTCTATAGTCCTACGATTTTTTCCTCTACAGTTTTACCTGAAAATGCAAATCCCGACCTAGGAGCTCAGATAGTAACTAGCTCTAGCGAAGGTGAAGATATACAATGGGATGTAAAGGGAGACAGCTTTAGTGTTTCATCCGAAATGCTAGATTTTGGAGTGTTGGCAGTAAAGGTTTTTGATCCTTTATTAGAGGGATATCCTGTAGTAGGTGTGGTGAGAAAGTCCGAGTTAGGCGAAGGAAATAAGGAGTCATTTCAGTTGGTTCCGCCTGCTAAAGATCCAAACTCCCGAATTTCGGTGTATTTTTTGGATCAGGAATTGGTGGAAGAATACCATTTGCGGGATAGTGCTTCAATGGAGGGGGAATTATTGAAACATCAAGGCTCTTCTTCAGTATGGGCGTATCAGTTTGATAATTTGGGGGAACCGCTAGGGGAAGTGACAGTGAATCTTTTGGATTGGAAAAACAAGCAGTTTAGCACATTCGATAATACGGTGCCCTTTGATGATGCAGTTGTGAATATTCTGGATCATAAAAGAAAGCGGAAATACATAGACCAAATCTATAGAACTGATTTTGACAATTATGAGCCATTCTGGCAAAAGTCCGATCAAGTAGCTCCAGATAATGTCTATTTCTCTAAAGATTATGAAGGAATTGCTACACTGCGAGAAGCGTTTTCCGGGATTATTTCCAAGGTGTCTGTGAAGCGAAATAAAGACAGCTACGAACTAATTCTATCTCCCGCTAATTCAGGTTTTCGCTATGAGAAAAGCCCCTTGATTTTGTTCAATGGTTCGCCAATTTTTCAACTTGGTGATTTGATCGAAACTCCCCTGCATCAGATTTATTCTATTTCAGTATACAATTCATTTCAGTCGCTGAAGCGCTTTGGGATACTTGGAAGATTTGGAGTGGTAAGTATAGAAATGAAGCCGGAATTCGAGGATCCGTTAGGTGCTAAGAAGGATGGATATCCATTCTATTTAGGAATCAATGATCTGGTGCAAATCAATTCAGAAGAAATTGATCCCTCATCACCGGACCTAAGACCAGTGCTTCTTTGGGTATCTGTCGAGACTATCAACTCTGAAAAATCCCAAACGCTTGAGTGGGATGATTCAGATGTACAGGAGAAACATGTGATTTGGGTGGATTTGCTCAGAAAGGACGGGACATCTGTACAATGGTCGCAGCCCCTACCGCAGCAATCCACCCAGAAATAACTTATCTCACGCTGTAACTTTGCATAAATGGTTGACCATTGGAGGCTACTCCCTCCAGCAATAATCTGCCACTAAATTTCTCCAAATAGGCTCCAACTTTGGTAGGGTCCTTCGCTGGATCACCATTTACTTGAGTGATAATAAAACCTTCTCTTAGCCCAAGCTCCCTGAGATAGCCACGAGTCAAACCAGTGAGTTTGATGCCGTAGTCCACTCCGAATTTGTCCTTTTCGATGGTATTTACAGCTTCTAGTCTCGCTCCAAGTATGCCTGAGCTGTAGAATTCGCGCTTTATTACGCCATTTCCTCCTTCTAGATTTTGAAGTTTTAGATTAGCTGATTTACTGTTTCCATTTCTCAAATAAGATACTGGAAGTTGTTCACCTGGGTAATAGTAGGATAGCGCTTCTTCAAAGCTTCCTTTTCCTGTAATTGGCTGTGAACCAAGTTTGGTAATCACGTCATTTCTCTGAAGGCCAGCTCTTTCTGCCGCACCGTCTTTGATCACGTGAGTGACGATTACGCCATCCAGCGTTTTGATATTCATTTCTTCAGCCAATTCTGGCGTGATTTCGACTGCCTCGATTCCAGGAATAGCCTTTTGAACCTCACCGTATTGGATTAAGTCATTCGATACTTTCATCGCGATGTCAACTGGTACCGCAAAACCATAGCCTGTGTATGAACCCGTTCTGGAAAGTATTGCTGTGTTTATTCCAACTAGTTCTCCATTTACATTCACTAACGCTCCTCCGGAATTACCAGGATTAATAGGAGCATCGGTTTGGATAAAGCTCTCTAAAGGAAAGTCTCCTCCAAGAATATTGATTTGACGCTCTTTGGCAGATACTATCCCCGCAGTCACGGTGGAAGTCAGATTAAATGGATTTCCAACGGCTAGCACCCATTCCCCGATTTTCAAGTCACGACTACTGCCTCGTTTAATTGATGGGAGGTTTTCTCCTTCAATTTTCAGAACAGCTATATCTGTGTTTTTGTCAGTTCCGACTAGTGTAGCTTTATAGGTTCTTTTTTTATGTACCACTTCAATGGTTTCAGCACGATCAATTACGTGGTTATTGGTAACGATGTATCCATCCCCCGAAATGATCACACCAGATCCTGTGCTCACTTGCTGTGAAGGCGCTCCACCGCCCCCGAAGAAGTAATCGAACATGCTGTATCTTCTGGGGTCTGTTCCTGAAAAGTTTTTGATGAAGACGACTGACTCTGTGCTGTTTTCTGAAGCGTCCACAAAGGATATGGGAGCATCAGCACTTGAGCGGGATGAAATGGGTTGATATTGCGAAGCGAAACTTACTTCTGTTTGATTAGTAGTTGGCAAATCAGAGAATTGCTCTGTTTCATTGAAATTGATAGTTGTCCAAACTGCAGCTCCGGCCAAGCCTGCCAGAAAGGAAACTCCGGTTGTTTTGAATAGACTGTTCATAGGCGAATCATTTTATCAATTTGACGAGTGAGAAAATATTCCGTTGAATAAATTCACATTTTTTAAGTTCCTAAATTGGAGTAATGCTGCCTTTTATCCTTTAATATTATGCCATTTGGCAAAAACTGACGAATTGTACGAGGATAAATGGGAGCATCTTGTAATTTTGTCAGCTATTGAGAAAATCCTTTTTACTTGACCGGATTTTATTTACTCAACAATTTCAAACTGAATGACAGAACCCAAACGCGTAGCCATCCTGGGCAGCACCGGAAGTATTGGTACTCAAACCCTCGAGGTAATTCGACAGCACTCTGAAGACTTTATCGTAGAGGTTCTTACGGCCCAAAATAATGCTGATTTACTTATAACCCAGGCGCTGGAGTTTTCTCCAAATGTCGTGGTAATAGGGAATGAGAGCTTGTACGGAAAAGTACGTGATGTCTTACAGCCAAAGGATATCAAAGTGTACGCAGGCACCAAAGCAATTGCACAGGTAGTAGAAATGGATACGATCGATGTAGTATTGACTGCATTGGTAGGTTATTCTGGCCTTATTCCTACCGTGAATGCGATTAAAACAGGCAAGCAAATTGCCTTAGCCAATAAAGAGACACTCGTAGTTGCTGGAGAAATCATCACAGCGCTTGCGAAGGAAAACCGAGTGAATATTTACCCTGTAGATTCAGAACATTCGGCAATTTTTCAATGTCTGATTGGCGAATTCCACAACCCAATAGAAAAGATTATTCTCACTGCTTCTGGCGGCCCATTCAGAGGGAAAGACAGAAAGTTTCTGGAGACAGTGACGCGAGAGCAAGCGCTGAAGCATCCTAATTGGGATATGGGAGCGAAAATCACAATTGACTCGGCTTCTTTAATGAACAAAGGCTTAGAGGTGATCGAGGCTAAATGGCTTTTTGGACTGAAAACCGAACAGATCGATGTAGTCGTACATCCACAAAGTATCATTCATTCTATGGTACAATTTGAGGATGGTTCTATCAAAGCACAACTCGGATTGCCGGATATGCGTATCCCAATTCAGTTTGCCCTGAGCTTTCCTGATCGTTTGAAAAGTGATTTTGAGCGTTTTGACTTTATGAATTACCCTCAATTGACTTTCGAGCAACCTGATCTAAAGACTTTCCAAAACCTTCAATTGGCTTATAACGCCCTTGCAAAAGGGGGAAATGCTCCCTGCGTGCTGAATGCTGCCAACGAAATTGCGGTTGCTGCATTCTTGAATAAAGAAGTAGGTTTTCTGGAAATGTCTGATTTGATAGGTGAAACTCTCGAAAAAGCTGAGTTTATTGCACATCCAAATTTGGAGGATTATGTGGAGACGGATATGAGGGCGAGAGAAATTACTAAAA
>TARA_R110002020_G_scaffold50264_1_pt1 | contig 14588 bp, 15 predicted proteins | sample TARA_R110002020 | Tara Oceans TARA_R110002020 (sample SAMEA4396489) | marine metagenome | biome: Westerlies Biome; feature: [MES] marine water layer (ENVO:01000295) within the mesopelagic zone...; material: water (ENVO:00002006), including particulate matter (ENVO:01000060) such... | reverse complement strand
GATGAAGCATTAAAGGTTTGACCCATTCGATCTGTGCCCGCGAAACCCGTTACTTGATACCCTCCAAACTCAATTGCATGTGGATAGGCGCGGTCAATATGGGTGCGGAAATAATCCGCTGTATCATCATTGGAGCCAAAATATGCCTCAAATTCTGCCTGAGTATTCTGCGTATCAGTCCATGCTCCTAGCGCTTTATGCGCAGATGAGAACTGCTCTGGGCCAGGCCCTTGGCTAGCGGCAGCCATGGCGATATTAAATGTTAAATCAGATTCATGCGTAAATTCTCGACCATACCTAGCGATTGAATCTGTGTCTTTATAGACAAAATCCTGCACCGCATTTTTGTATGTTAAGGGCATTCTAACTGCATTAATAATTGTATCGCCGAATACTTTAACAACCTCAAAATCCCGATAATCTTCAGGGCCAAGGGTTCGCACAATATCCTTATCGCTATCCCATGCTGTGAACTTTATTTTCCCGTTGGATGAATCTGTAGTCAGTGTTCCGTAAGTGGAATAAAGCAAATTAGAAATCAGATCTTTTGCTCTAACCCCTGGGTCGTCCGGCCCAGGCCAACTCGCCCCTGCCGATGTTAATCCCCGGGTAGGATAGCTGCCGCCGAAAATGCCGTAATCCTGCCGACTAGTTCCGCCGACTCCTTCATATGATGGCGTTGCAAGGTTCGACCTTGAAATTTTATACTCATTAAAATTTAACGATGAATCAACGAAATGAATTAAATCTGCATTAGAGGATGAGGATTTATCAAAGCTGGTGGCGTCATAATCGTCTGTATCAAAACCGATATCAGTTAAGATCTCTACAACGGCATCGAGCTTGTTCTTGTTTATTATCTGACCTTTCCATATCTGTTCAGCGAGCTTTCTAAGCCGAGTTTTGCACACGATATCAATCGTAGTCCCGTCTTTAGGGATGATATCGAATATAAGCCCCGCCCAGTAAGGCAAGAAATCACTCGTTAAAGACAAGTTCGGTGTTCCGACTTTAAGCGCAATGCTTTTACCGATAATATCAAAATCTTCAAAAAGTGTTCGGACGGAACTATTGTCCATGATCGTTACAGTGATCTCGCCCACCTGAACATCCCGACCGAAAGGGTCAAGGGAGGATGAAAGCGTTGTTATGCCACTAATGACCGGATCTGCCCGGTTACCAAGCCCAGAAGCAGTCCCCGATGTTTGCTGCATCGATGGCGAGCTGACCCACTCAATATCAATTTCCGCCCCGGTAGTTTTATGTTTTGCATCTTCGATTAATGAATGAACAACTAGGGGGACCGTCCCTTTATTGAGAGCCTCTTTCCATGCATCGGTCGTAGTCATTGCCATTATGAATCATCCAACGGCTTGCGCTCGGGGAGTGCAAAGGGCGGTAACTCGAGCCATGACATCGACCCTTCATGCAAATTGAAACCTGTCAGTGGGGCATTTAAATTCGCGGCTTCGTTTGACATAAACCAGTTTTCTGTGGGCGCACTTTCCTGTTTATGAAAATAGGCAAAAGGGTTTGTCCCGTGATCGCTTAATCGATACCAGTCGCGCCAGAGATTTAGGTCATCGTCGAATCCCGTATAAGCATTCAAAGTCTGCCTGAATTCACGCCTGGCCTGTCCTTTGCTAAATATATATCGAGACTGAGATCCTGATTGTGAAATAAAATCATTGAAATTAGATGTGGCACTATCCCCATACGGAGCCCACGGGAGCGTTGGGTTAGACGTAAACCCACGCCGAGCACCCAAGTAGATTTCCCCAAGCATCGGGTACCAGGCCACCGCCTGGGTGCCTCCGGCCACGATCCTAAGCCGTAACTCCGTGACATTCTGTGCCACGTGTGGACCCGATCCCGACCCAGCGAAATCATTAAAAACAATTCGAATATCCGCTTTCAAATCGTCGGATGTTACCGTGTGGGTCTGAAGGATAACTGTATCAGAGACAAAATCATCTGAAGATCCCTCGAGGTGAACATGTGTGACATCAGAGTTTAAAGCATTCACAGACTTGGGGCCGGACAAGAAAAAATTATGACCGTAAACTATTACTGTATCGAAATTGGGTAGAGCCGATCCCATCTTGATATTAAAATAGCCGGTGGCCGCTGTGACCCCAGACATCATAGTCGTTAAATCGCCGATGTTGTCGTAAGCCCTGAAACCCGGTTTATATAAAGAAGTTATCGTGTAGGAGGTGTCAGTGGATTTGCCACCCACCGTCCATCTAGACGTACTCACAGTATTCACGGAAAGTAAGTTGACAGGCAACACACAAGCGCTGTCGGCATCATAGCGCGCTTGTTCGTAAGCCGAAAGCGCTGTAGTCGATACCGCCATCTTAATATCCTCCCGCTTCTAGATCTCGAAGCAGCGGTAAAATATCCCGACGCATAATCTCTTTCGCCTGGGTTCTAGTCGCAGGAAGTGTCGAATTAAAACTGATATTTACCTGAGAGCGCCCGCCACCACTACTTAGCCCACTTCCAGATCCCATCTGTGCGGCGAATTTCTTCATCCCCCGCACTTCGTCAACTGGCATTACGTACTCACCGGGCTGTAGTAACATTGGCACGCTGTCCTTGCGTTGGATTCCTCCGGTTACAAATCCACCCTCAGCTGCTCCAGTCAATGACCCGATTAAACCTTTAAGGAACGTAAGCATGGTGATCGCTGCAGTGACTGCAAGTCCCGGACCTACAATTGGGATTCCTGCAACCGAGGATGCTGCGCCAATCGCCGTCTTTGTTGCGTCCACGGTCATCGTTTGAATCATCGCATCAATTACTGTCGTCAATAATAAACTCGCGAATTTCTTTGCGGCCTTTCCCGCACTCTCTGTGCCGGTGATAAACGAACCGAACATAGCCCCGAAGTTTTGTTGTAGGGATTGTGCTGCATTAGCCATTTTATCGCTAAAGGATTCCGTAACCATTGTCACGCTCTCCTCCAACTTCGTAGCTTCCTGAGTAGCCATCGACAGAGCAAGACTCACTTTGCCTGTGGCCACGGCTGCATTTTCTTTTAATGATTCGAAAGATGCCCGGAGCATATCCAGCTTTTGCTGTGCATTAGCATCTTTAAAATCTAGAGGAAGCGGAACACCGAGCTGATCGTAGATCGCCTTAACTTTTCCATGCATTACGTCGAAAGCCTCACCAGAACCTGGACGGAGCTTCATAAGAGTTGCACCCACAGTGTCAATCTCTTTCTGTAATTGAGTAAATGCCAATACCTTAGACTCAAGATCTAGCCCTTCTTTAAATCTAGCCAATGCATCTGGTAGATTTCCTCCTAGCGTAAACACCAGGTCATTCATTCGATTATTAAAATCCGAGCTGGCTAGATTTCCAAACTCTTGATTAACATCAGCGAGGTCTTTGGTTAACTGAACAACTTTAGTGCTCGCGTCTAAAAGCGAAAAAGACACCTTATCAAGAGTCTCTTTCTGAGATTGCGCCTGTTTGTCAAGTCCTGCAACCTTGACCTTGGCATCCTCTATGGTCTCCCCAAAATAGTCCATCGCAGTATTGGCACCTTCGATCTCGCTCGTCCAATCTCCCCACGGCATTGACTCCAAGGTTTTTTTGAATGCAAGTGTCAGAAAACCAAAAATGTTAGCCCAGCCTGCTTTGAATTTAGCCCATAGCGATTGGGACGCCGTCAAAAAATCGATGAAAAAGCCGCCCAATCCGTCGGTGCTCATCAAAAATGCAGTCAGTTCCATGACTACTGCCGATGTTTCAGCTGCCGATACTGCCCATTCGCTTTTTAACGCCCCTACTTCCCCTTTAATCATCTCGATTGTCGGTAACAGTGATTGCTTTAATGCTGTCTCCGCTATTAATCCCGAGTCACCAATAAGCCCTTTTAGTTCATCAAATTCGTTATTCACACTATCAAGCTGAGCGACCATGGGATCGAACTCGCTGCGCATATCAATAGCCATGGCCTTGGCTTCATCCATGAACTCTAAAGCAGCTCCAAACGTCGCAGACCAGACCTTGCCCATGAGTTCAAGAACTTGGTTAACGCTAACTGCCGCGGCTCCGAGCTTAGAGAATCCGGATTCTACTGAAGGAAGGGAGGCATCTCCCTGGTCCCCAACAGACTCTACGGCCTCGGTGACCTCCTCAACATCGGAAGAGGATTCAGTGGCAGAACTACCGAGAGAATCGAAGTCATCAATGAGCTTCTCGACCTCTGCGTGGGCTTGGGAACCGTCAACATTTATTTCTATGTTTGCTTTCTTTGCCACCGTTTTTGTTCCCGCTCTATCTTGTCTGCTTGTCGCTGACTCGTTTCGTTTTCAACCGTAACTCTTGTCGCTGTCATAATCCTGAACGCCTCATAGACATAGAGCGGCTCGTTCATCAGGTCACTCCCTCCACACGGGAGCAGCCGCCACAATTCCCAATCTTGCCACCACGACAGCCACAACCAGGTTTCACTATCGAATTCCGTGTTGGGGCAACGCCATATTTCAGGATCGTACTCTAAATAAATCCTCCTCCCTTTATCACCTTCGCAGTTCCGAGAACTACGAAATTGATCTTGATTGCTGTATTCGGCTCCTTTGCATTTAGTGCACCCCCACGCTCTAACTGAGGATGCCCTAGTGTCATGGATAAGGCGAACGATTTTTATGAGGTTTTTTTTACCCCTGCTCGAAGTTTCGATGCCTTAGTCAAAGCAGAGTACACGTCATCTATTTGAGATTGTTCTCCATTCTCAAACAGCTCTGCCCCATTTGTGATTTCTCTATTTCGAATATCAGTAAGGTTTGAAACCTCTAATACCCGTTCTTTGAAAATCTTCGCTAAGACATCGATTGCCTTACTTGCGCTCGATTCTCCGTTTAACTTGATATGTGCTGCTTTGAGATATTTGCGATGCTCCCCTGCGGTCATAGGTGAGAGCTTTACCGACCACGGATTATCGCTGTCACGATTATCCTCATGCTCGGGTATGTAAGTCACTAAATCTGATTCATCTAAAGCCATTTGTATTCCCTTTTCTAAAAAATTTTACTTCCACTCGATGATGAAATCCTTAACGACTTCAGCAGCCGTTGCGTCCTTCACCATCGACTTGAACGGGATTGATACCGTCAATTCGTCCTGACCCGATACGTCAATGCTGGATGGATCGAATTCAACATATGCCATATCAATTTGAACATGATTTCCTGACGTGTCTCCCAGCTTAATTTCTACCGCACACCGTCGGAACAATTCTCTGCGATAGTATAAGAGTGCTGCGATCGAAGATTTCACCCTCATGTTGACAGTGCCTGTCACGTCACGGGCTCCTGGGATGAACCCCGCGAGTGAACTTTCTGTGAACGCCTGGTCATCTACCGCTTTAATAGTATTGCTGAGATTGATCTCAAGGCTAGTGATGGGGGCTGTAGTGATTGCGGTATGGGTCGCAGTGTCATCCGACTTATACGGCGTGATTGTGATTGTTCCCTGAGTTGAGCTGATCGGCAAGGGGGTTCCAAATGTGGCACCACCATCGGGATAGAAGGGGACCATTCGCAATTCGGATCCTTCATTTGGCCCGTTCTCTATAACTGAATTTTTAAATTTCCCTGCATCTTCATCACTGTAAACGTCGACTTTTGAAAATTCATCATAGCTATATCCGGTTGTATTCTCATTCGTTTTCCATGCCCATAGGGACGCTGCCCCATTTGCGGTTTTCGCATAGTCATCTGTTTTTGGTTGGAGGTTATAGATATCGAAGGGTGGGTCACATAAAATTTCAGTTGATGTTGTGATTGATCTATAATCTTCGGATGATGCCGTGGCCACACCGCCCAAAATATGATTGAATGCTTTTCCGCTAAATTTAACAGTGACAGGATCACCAGACGCCATACTGATAGTCATCGTTTCAATGACCGCTCCGTAAATTGTCTCAGAATAAGAATCCGGAATCACGCGAACGATATTAAGGGAATCGAGAGCATTGCCGGTTGTCGCAGGTAAAAATTTCTTATCCCTTGGAGGCGCCCCGCTATCAGTTGTACTGCTAGCCCCAATCGCTGCTTTTAAAAGTCGGTGGATATCAGGTCCCTTTAGGGACCCGTCAGAGACATTTAAATAAGTTTCGATGTCCCATGACACAGATAGTTTGCCCGTAATGATGTTGTCTTTAATCCGAGCACGAGTGCCTTGAGCTGTGTCTGTGAAGTTTCGATCTTGGTCGAAACCCATATTGATGCTTAGGGGTGCCACCGCATGATTGCGCGTAAACGTACCGCTGGAATCTTCGGCATCATTATTCGCTGGAAGGATCTGGGTTCCGAACGTTCCGATGTTAGAAGGGTCCTCGGGTCCGAGAACATAGTAATAGCCGTTACGTCCAAGTGGAAATTGATCACCTATGTTCGCCATTTTTAGACTCCTTAAGTCGTGGGCTCGGTTCGAAAATAAACAACACTAAACATCATCGCAAGGCTCGCCGTATCGATTGCCGATGGGTCTCCCTCGCTAGTTTGTGTTTGCTGTAATGTGATTGATTCCGCACACGATGCACGGATTACGTCTTGACGTAAAGCCCTTAAAATATCGGCAGTCATGTTTTCAACATCAGAATAATGGTTGTTGACCGTGCCATTTGTCGGACTCATATGGGCTACGATATTGAGCTCCATCGTGCATCTTATAATGTGCGACGGGTTGTATTCGTAGGTCTCATTCCCTGGGCGAAATCCTATCCACGGTCTTGGAAATGTCTCGCTGTCGTTCCAATCACGGACAACTTTCTCGACCTTAGCAATCGTGAAATTGTATGGAACGCTGTCGCTAGTGGATATTCCCGCTAATGCTGTGTACACCGTGTTGAAGATATCATTACGGACTGTCATTGAACGTCCTCTAGTATCTCAATCATCGGCTCCATAGCAGCTCTAATAGCAACGTCGTAATAATTCGTAGCCGGGATGTTAACGCTTTTCCGGAGCAAGAATTCAGCTTTAAACTTTGGTTTTTTGCTGTCCGGTTTCTTAGGCCTTTTGGCGCTGCTCCGTGGTTTTCTCGAAGGGTTCTTTCTGTTTTTGCGTGTTGTTTTGCTCGTGTTCTTTACTAGAAAAACATTGCCTGTTTTTTTGTTTACGACTACTCGTAATTCGTTTTTCCCCCAGTGTGATGGAGCACCTCTTGTCTGCGCTTCCTTCGATAATGGAATCGCAAGCATTTTCCCTCTAGATGATTTCAGACCTTGTTTTCCCCAGTTATGAATGTCTGCGTAGACAACGGGGTTGGTCACACCAAAAATAACTTTACTGCTTTTCGGGGGTGAGACAATGACTGATTTCCAGCCCTGCGCCAAGCTCCCAGATGTTTTTGTTTTTCCGCTTTTCGACTTTTTATTTAAAAGCCTCATCGTTGAAAGGACGATCTTCTGCTCTAATATATCAGAACACGCTACCGCTTTAGAAAGCAGCGTATCATCAGATACCAGCTCTTTTAGACCGAGGTTGAAATTAATATTAACAGACGCCATCGGTTAACACCCGTCCCAATCGGGGTCATCACCTCGACTCCTATTTCTGTCAAACTGGCCCTGCTGAAAATCGGGGGGAACCATAGTGTCGCCGTTCTGATTGTTGAGATTGTCCTGAGTCGCGATGGTGATCGCGCCGGGATAAAGCCCCGACTCGGTATTCATCTCCGCGATAAGATCGCGCAATAGATCTCTGTAATGAACGGTGGCTTGATCAACCGATCCGCTGACGCCCATAATCGATCGGTTAGTATCGCGCGTCAAAAGCGCCAAGATACCACGGACGCAAATCACGCTGGTTCGAAGAACCGCGTTATTATATTCCGTCAAGATAGCGTTAATGGTCTCGTTGCTTAGGATCTCTCGGTTTGGATCGGTGTCTCCGATCCTGAACCGCACTTTATCAAGAGGGGTGGCTAGACTATCGCTGTAGGTCCAGGTCATTTTAATCCCCTTTAGGCAACCCCGCCACTTTTCTCTATGTCTCTAATTGAGACAACTTTTTGTATTCTCTCGGCGTCACTACGACGACGCCGATCATTTCTTTTGCATCTAGTAAGACCTGAATTGCCCGAGGCGAAAAACCATTGGCCTCAGGGATAAGCTCCCCTACTTTCCTGGTTTTTCCACCGCCGACATTCATATCCTTCTTTGTCACAAGATAGCTTTTCACCACGTGATCCCCTTTTACGGATTCAAGTATTAGCTTGCGTCAACATCAACGGAATAAGAGCCAAGTTGTGCAGCAATTAATTTATAATCATATGCTGCCTCGACTTCGATTCTCGTGGAACGATTTTCTGGCCGGTCGTATCTATGGACGCGCTGTCCCGCGCTACCTGCTAAATATCGATTCCAAGAAAACTGATAGCCCGCGGACGGAGTCATTAATGATGGGGCTGGAGGAGTATAACAGATGAAGACATCATCATCGTCTCCGATGTTTGCCATAGTGGCCGTCTGGCCTTCGGCCGCTGTATTCTCAACGCCTCTCAAAACGAAAACCCTAGGCAATCCCAAAAGAGAGCCAACGAGATCTTCAGTCACTGTCCCTTGCTGAGTGTATTTAATTCTGTCCAACACAGCGGAATTGTTAATGAAACTACGGAAAGCAACTGCCCCAAAAACAATAGTGTTTGGCATGTAGCCGGTATTCTTTTGAATCGCATCCATTTCAACTTGAATATCGGCCACTGGATCCTGGCTCGCAGCACTCCAAGTCCATGAAGTTATATCTGAGCCGGTGCTTGACCCTGACCACTTGCTCGTTCCAAAGAACGAAGATACCCACTGCTTCTCCATAGAGATTGCTAGCTTGTTCATAAGGAACTTGGTCGAATCTGATTCAAGATTCAACGGTGAATCTGCGTTTGCTAAGGTTTGATCATCTAGATCTACACCCAAACTCCAAACGCCACACGTATATGAAGAGGTGCTCAATCCAAAGTTTGCCATCGCGCTTTCAGCACCTGGGGCTCGAAGCTTGAAGTCATCCCGGTTGAAGTCTCCTTTATTAAACGTGAAATAAAGGTCAGAACGCTTCTCAACGCTGACAGTTGGAAACACCGACGCGTGTACGAAATTCTTGGCCTCTTGGAGGTATGCCTCTGAAATATTGGTCAAAGGTTTGTTTACGTGCACGTCTGATCTTGATGGGCTGCCTGGCATATCGTTCTCCTTGTGCCCTAGCGGGCATTTTGTTTATCTCAATATGAGATTACGCTTTCTTCTCGCCGATATAGACAAGCACCGGGAACACGTCCCCACTTGCCGCTGATGATAAGGCGATTCCACACATTCTTGACGCCGCTCCTAGAGCCACGGCTTTTCCACTGGTGTTGCTAGCAACCTTGGCGCCTCGAGTTATAGAACCCGCTGCCTCCACCTTTGCCACACCACCAATCGTCACAGCTACCGCGTCTCCCGCTGCCGACGCGTCTTCACCGCACACGCCAACGATGCCCGCGTTGTCCACGTCATCGACTGTCGAAATTGAACTATCAGCTGTTTCAACTTGGACAAATGTATTCTTGGATAGAGCTGCGTTACTGATCAAAGAGACCAAGCTCGCTGATTCATAATAAGACATGCCGAACCCCCTTAAGCTAAGAGCTGAGAGCTTGGTGTTAGGAGGATATCAATGACGTCATTAACTGCCGCGCTTGATAACGCGATCCCCATTACTTCGTCGCCAGATGCCGCAGCAGTAGCGCCGCCATCGGTATGGCAAGTCACTTGGGCTCCGCGAGTAATTGAACCGTTGGTGACCTTCACCTTACTGATCCCCGCATAGCCAATAGCCACGGAATTCCCGACGGTCGACTCTGCTTCTTGCGCAACGCCAACGCAAATATCCGTATTCGCAGCGCCTTCGATGAACTGGCCATCAGCTCCGCTGATCTTAACAAAATAATATTGTGCGACCGTTCCCGCATTGAGCTCTAACGAGATACAGCTCAGATTTTCATATACAGCCATTGATTAACTCCAACCGATTGATTTTGAATAGAGATCTTGATTCTCTTTAAGTGTCTTTTCGTATGCTTTAAGATACGGTTCACCGGTTTTCGCTACACGCTGATTTGCCAGTTTCTCAATCTTAACCTCGAAATCGTTTTGGTTAGTTGCATCGGTTCCACCGGAGTTCTGGCTTGTGCCTTGCTCCCCGAAAATACCGCTGTTTTGAGAAAAGGAATTGGTAGCCTTAAAGATAGTCTCAACCCGAGTGCAAAGATCTGCACTTAGGTCTGCAACATCCCGAAGTAGAATGCCAACCTCCTGAGGTGTTGCCCCAGGGATTACATTGTAATGCTCGGCTGCTTTTTGGATGAACTCTTTTTCACGCTTTTCTGATTCGTGCTTTTCGATTTTAGCTTGAAGCTCTTCGTTAGCTTTAAACAAAGCCTCAATCCTCGGGTCGTCTGATTTCTTCAGCTTATCTTCGTCAGACAGTTCTGTCCCTTCAGACTCTTCACCACGATCAAATTCTGATTCAGCTTTATTCTCGTCAGCGAGCCGCGCGCCCTCAGACTCTTCGCCTCGGTCAAATTCGTCTTGTTCTTCTTGCTTGGCTTTTAAGCCTAAAGCATTCTGGATCTTATCCAGTAAGCCCGCGTTGAGCTCTTCTTTGACCGCTGAAAGAAGTTTCATCGCGTCTTCAATCGTGCTCTGACCCTCTTTACTTATACCATCTACTGTCATCTGTTTGATGATTTCGGTATTGTCGTCGTGTCCGGGTGACGATAAAATCGCCGCGGTTAAATCTCGCATTTCAAAATCCTCCGATTTCCAAAGCGCGAACTTTCGTTTGTTCGCACCACGTTTTACCAAGCTAACTTCATGGACCGATAGTGAGGATAAATCTGTCGCTCTGGTAGCATCTTCGTCTTGTTCATCAGGCATTGTCGTCGATCTCCCCGTATTCTATCTCAGGAATTTTCCCTGGGTCGTGGTCTGTCCTTAGACCGTAACCACCGATTGAATACGCCTCAAAGTCCCCCTCTTGGAAATCTTTCCACAGGGAATCACTCAACTTAGTGCTCAAAATCCAAGAACCTGATGTTACGACATCGCCCCCCATTTTAAAGCGATATGCTTTGTGGGGTTCGTTATCCATCGCCTTCGAATAATCTTCCCGAGTTGGGTATGGGACAAGGTAGGACTCAACTGGAATAGCCCCAGCGGCCTTTGCCGTGTGGTTCAATCCAATCGTCCGTGAAGTGCTCAACCAAGAGTGTGCTGCATCCTCGATTGTCCCAGGGAAGATAATATCGTCTTGAGAATCCTTCATATATGGAGCCAAAACGACACCAGTTACGATTTTTTTCTCAATATCGGACTTGCTAATTTTAACGTTGATTTGGTTAGATTCGCACTCAGAGGATGAGGCGTCAACGGGAGAGTCCTTATGCGTCGGTGACTCTATGATAGATCTCAACATGGATGACGGGGCCTTGTCAAGAATTGATTTTATTATTCTGGCTTTCCTAGCTATTTCGCCCCTGTCGCCGAACTTGAAAATAGCATCTGGATGGGGGAGCCGCGTGAAATATAAGCCCTTCGCTACGCTAATATTACCCAAGCCTATCACGGCTCCCCCATTGGGGGGACAAAACTCTTTTGACGTGGTTACACTATACCGCGGATTTCCGAGCAAGGGAAGATACACGTTATTGAAAATCTCAAGCGGTTTTCCCTTGATTTCTGAATCACAGATAAAGGTGACCTCTCTATCTGGAGGTGTATGGATTTTCTGAAGTGTTGCAAACGCCCAACCTGGTAAGACATCAAACGCTTCACCGAGTGCCTTCATTATCAATTCATGATTACAGAGATTTTTAACAATGGCTTCGGCGTACACGGCACTAGCCCCAACCTTCGGTGCTTCCCCCCGTATTTTCTGAACACGTGAAAGGCTGAATATTCTAAATATGTCAGTCAAGGTTGCTGATGTCTTTTTATGACAACCAACCTTCGCGATTATAAAGCTCTCAGTGTTAAGTGCTGCCCATGCCCACCCAGGCAACTTTCGCTTGGCCTCTACTAGTGCTTTGCCTATGGGGAGATCTTTCTTTTGAGCAGCCCCGTAGGCGATCATAAAGCATCTATCCTCTGCACCCCCTCCGTAAATACAGTTATTAAACGCACCCATGAATTTCTGTCGCTCCCCTTTAGACGGGAGTGCTAGCTTAACCTTTTCAGGGAGATCCTCGATGTTAGAATATGGCATTTTATTCTCCTCCCACCTGCTCGTCATCCGTTGGCTCAATCGGATCCTCCTGCGGTCGGCTTAGGAATCCATTTTCTGATTGGGGCGCCCCTGCTATTTCTCGCACCCATTTCTCCAATTCATCATCTGGGGTAATAATCCCTGCGCTCACCATTTGAGCGATAGGTCCAGAGATTTCCTCGAGAGGCATTTTCTCCAGATCACCATGGCGGATCTTGGGATAGGTGGCCGCGTCATGATTCCCGTTCATTCGCATCAGCTGCTCGACTGCACTATTTAGCACTTCTACAATAGCGGAGAGGAACCCACCAAGAGCCTGCGAAAACATATTTGTCTTACTTGAGGATAATGCCCATGACCCTGTTGTGCCGGAGCCAAGGAATAGGAAGTCAGCCAGGAACGATCGAGCGATCGCTTTCTCAAGGCGCTCAATCACTGGAGTAGTCTCCGCGGTTTTACCCGAGGCTCCGGTCATTAGTTGAAACTTGTACCCACTGGGGTTCCCGTCTTGCGTAACTTCACTCGGAAGAACGAGCCCGGAATACTGATCTGATTTTACTCGTGAAACCATATCTTGAAAATTCGAAAGCAACTGCTTCTCTGCGCTTGTAGCCGAGTCAGATAATAACCTAAGAGGCACTGTCATGACGGGGAGCCCGCTTAAATTGCGGCTGATCCCAATAGCTTCGCTGATCTGTATCTTCTTTTGAATCGAATAGGAGATATAGCAGTTTCTTAAAGCACTCCGCCCCTGTGGGTTATCCTTCATGATCCCGACAGAGCGGAACAAGAGGAGCTTATCGAGTGGGATATAATCAATACGATAATTCGGTGGAGCCATTTGGTACATACCCAGAAGCTCCCCCGTCTCTGTGAACTCCCAACCGTAGTTAGTATCTTGTGACCTCGGAGCAAACTTGCCCCACCCAATTCTATTATCATTATAAATCGAGGATTGCTCCTTATCGTCTTTCTTGCCTTGCCGCATCTTAAAGACGATCTCGAAAGTCGACCACCCATAGATGCAAACCCCTCGCACCGCTTCTCCCATAACGTTTGCCCACGATTGGGAGATATCCGCGACACACTCTTCGACAAACTGAGCCCATGCTTTCGCCTCGTCCGAGTCATCGGCAGCATCAACTTCCCAGGCAACTTTTCGAACAAAGGAATCTATTAAAAAAAGCACGGCTCCAATCGTTGAATTATTATCAGCCATTTCGCGGTAGGATTTAATTCCGTTAGACCCGCGCAGCTCGGATAACCATTCCTCCTCGATGGTTGCATATCCGTTTGATGAGCGATTAAGGCCTGACACCCCTATTTGTGTAAAGGGATCGATATCTTGATCCCCCACGTCAGTACCGCTCAACCCTGGGGCGTACGAATTTCTGTCCATGATTTACCTCATTGATGTTTATAATCTTTTTCTGAAGCCGGAACGATCCGGCATCTACAATTGATTCGCTCGCCTGGCGGTAGTGTTCCATCGCCTGGTGCTAGGGCAGAGACGGTGCCAGATCTTTCGGAGTCCCACACAAAGAATTCCTCTACTGGGAGCACAACTCCATCTAGATCTTTATGAGATTCCCTCGTGCGAGCGTCGTGGAAAGAAACCCACATTTTGTATTTAGTTCCTCGCTCCTTGTAGCTTTCGAAAGCTGCTCTATTTCGTGCTTGAGTAAGTTCGGTTCGTGCTATCATACGAGCGCGCTTTGAAACTCCATAAGGGTCCCGTGACCCATTTACTCCGTTATCCCCATGGGTTCTTAACTCTCTCCCCCGAAATTTAAATGGGGGCGGCTTGGGCGCTCCTGCGCGGGTAAATGGGTCAGGGCCAGGCACACCTTCAAGGGCTCTGCGGATATAAGAGTCGCTTGCCTTGATTCCATATTTTACCTCCTGCTCCCGAAGGTTTGCCATGTATTTTCGTGTCGAATCATAAAATTCTCGCTTTAAATCCGAGATAATCTCATTAGATGCGATGATGGTGCGGTACTGTGCTTGGCGGAGTTCATCCGTGTAGGGCTTCCCTCTTAAGATGGTGTTAGTCTCAGCTTTATAGTTTGATTTAAACGACCTCATATACCACTTTTCCAGTATGCGCTTCAGCTCATCAGGTGTCCCCGCGTACTCCACCTTCCGGATCATGCCATTGTCTCGAAGCCACTCGTTTTTTATTCGGATCAGGTATTTGTTGATCCACTTTGAAACCTGGGCACGCATAGCTTTCTCATGCGATACAGCCATCCGCGCACCTTTGCCCGCGAACATTCGCCCGGCGGATTCCTCTTTTGCGACTACATCCATGATAGCGCCCCGGACGAA
>TARA_R110002020_G_scaffold142235_4_pt1 | contig 14590 bp, 26 predicted proteins | sample TARA_R110002020 | Tara Oceans TARA_R110002020 (sample SAMEA4396489) | marine metagenome | biome: Westerlies Biome; feature: [MES] marine water layer (ENVO:01000295) within the mesopelagic zone...; material: water (ENVO:00002006), including particulate matter (ENVO:01000060) such... | reverse complement strand
CGAAGATGATTTTAAGCCTGAGAAAGGATATTCGCTTTGTCGCGCTTATACTCGCGGTGGTAGCTGTGGCGATTGTCGCGCGTGTTGGTCGGATAAGGTAGATACAGTAGCATATATTTATCATGGGAAGTATAAACCTAATAAAAAACTATTCGAGAAAAAACTTTTAGAGGTTTAATATTTTGGGTTATTGGGGGTGAATGCGTAGGGCTTTCCCCCCATTTTTCCTTGATTTTTGACCGTATCGCGGGTCCCCCGCGCGGAACCGCTTATGCGCAAAGGACTTACACACGATTTAAATAATACTTGACATGAAGGTAGGGAGATGGTATACTATGTACTGTGAATTACCTACTTAATCTCTACTCAATTCTTGTGGGGAAGGCTTTTGCCTTCGCGTACGCCAATGCCCGCAACTCTCAAATTGCTTATGATATCGCTCCCGCGCTATTAGAGCATTACCGCAATACCCGTCGTAGGCTTCCTTTGATGTCTGATGGTAACCGCTTAGGCAACCATATGTCGTATGCTACTTTGCCAAATGGTGAGTACGCCAAAAATATATTTGGTGGCTACGATTCTTACCATGCTACGCAAGGTGAAACGCCTTACTATAAGCGTCAGTCATTTGCCAAGCGTGCTAAGTTAGCATACTACGACTATAAGGAATTGATAAGCGGTAAACGTTAATAGAATTTGACTTTTTTGACCGCGTCGGGTCCCGCCGCTCACGTAAATAGTTATGATAGCTAGAGTTACAAACAATTTAAAATACTTTGGTATTTTCTCTGTTTTTTACTATATTTCCCGGTGCGCGACTGTATAATACTTACTGTGAATTACTTAATCAACCTATACTCAGTACTCGTCGCGAAAGTGTTCGAGCAACAATACCACTCTTCTAGCCATACTGCTAACAGTAAAGCAATGGATACGCTTGAACACTATAAAAATGTTCGTCGTATGTTACCGGTTGTTAGCAAATCTAAGGCTGACGGAACAACTCACACAGCACATTGGGGTAACCATTTAGGCTCTAAGCAAAAGAGTTTTAAGGCTACTCAAGGATTCTAATCCTTTGCTGAAAAAAGCGTAGTAGCTTTCCCTCCCTTATCTTTCGCGTTTTAATAATTGTTTAGCTGAGATAAGGGGGAGGTTTTTCTTGATTTTTGACCGTATCGGCGTCCCCCCGCGCGGAACCGCTTATGCCCAAAGGACTTACAAACTATTTCAAATAATTAGGGATTTTTCCTGCTTTATGGTTGTGCGATAGGTCGGCGACTGTATAATATTGGTATAACTAACGCCATTACCCACTAACTCAAACCAAAGGATTTTCATGGCACATCGTACTATCGAAGAAAGGCTCGAAGCCTTAAAATTACAGCAAGAACGCTTAATACGCATTCAAGCTAAGCAAGCCCTTAAAGACCACCCAACTATAGACCATTTACAGCGTCGGTTGGTTGAGATTAACAACAATAACCTAAAATACCAAAGATGGGAAACCGAATGGGAAGATAAGGTTGCTAACTTTAATCAAAGGGTATCTGAATGGGTGGCTCGTGGAGAGCAAGCCCAAGAGAAAATGAAGTTCGCTCGTAAGCAGAAAATGCGTATCGACGAATTTATTAAAGATGCGATTGACCGTATCAACAATGGGGAGGAAGTAAACATTGAGGATTACTCGATTTCCAAGAATGAGGAAGCCTACGAAGATTAGGCGGTTTTTAATGGGGTTTAGGGGGTATTGAAAAATATCCCCTATTTTCCTTGATTTTTGACCGTATCGGGGGTCCGGCGCCCGTAAATGCTTACATAACAACAAGTTACAAAGTATTTTACAATCGCCCTAATATTTGCCCTAATTTGCTTGCAATTGCCATGAATTGCGATATAACTATATATGAGCCGTGAGAGTGCCGTATATTCGAGTTGAGCCTAGTATAAATGTATTAAAGACATTCGAATAATATTAAAAAATACCATTGTATTACTATAGTAAATTTGACTTTAATAGTTTGTCCTAGCCCAAACAAACTAGGGGGTACAAACTACAATTTGACTTTTTTAAGCACTCTTACCTTTGATATAAAAAAGGTTTAACCTATACCATATATTGTACCTGCCACCTGCTCAATCCTGATTTGACTTTTTTATACCCTGTTATAGGGAAATGGCATTCAACTCCTCGTATATTCGAGTAGAGATTTTTTTTCAGGGCTTCTGGATATGCGAAACCTGTTACTATAAAGGTTGAACCTATACCATATATTGTGGAGCTGGCTGCGAGCTGGGTGTCTGGTGATACCTTTGACTTTTTTTACAAGCCCGCTGCGAAAAATTTTAAAATGCCACTTTGACTTTTTTAGAGGGGAGCTATTATTTAAATGTAATTTAACCCTTATTACACAGCATTTAATATCAAAAAATTCGATTTACATAACATATGTTTGTATTTAATTCGTATCTTGCTTGCAATCGCCGTATTTAATTATATTTTTTGTTATTTAATTCGAATATTCTTTTTTTGCATAGTAAAAAGAAAAAAATGAGAATCAAATATAATAAATGTGAGGATAAATACAAATTTTAATTATAGTTTTTATTTGGTTTTGTAATAAGGCTCTATACTAAGGTTAAATAGGTTGGTATAAAAACATATAATTATGCTATAAATTTACCTTAATTGTATAGTAATTGGTATAATAATACATAGTAATACATTATAAAAATGAGTATCTGAGTGTATGGTATACTACTATGATATTGATGATATTGGTATTGATATTGGTGGTAATGGATACATTTGTATTGCGCCGAAATAATAAAAAAAAGGATAGCAAATATTTCATTGCTATCCTTCAAGTTCAATAGGTAACCTTTACATATCTCTTTCTTGATTCCTATTTCTGAATTTCCTTACCTCGTCTTGATTTCTCATCTTGGTTTGGTCATCTCGTTCCATTTCTCGTTGTTGTCTTTGCTTTAATAGATTTCCCATACCTCTTTCCATTGTTCCCATATCCATTTCAAAACGCATCATATTGTTACGCTTAGGAGTAGATAATTCGGTAACCAAATCGTGTGTAGTATAACCTAAAAAAAACATTAACAGCATTCCCAAAACGCTAATTTGGGTACGATACTTTGAAAATGTACTTAATTCTTTGTATTCTTTTTCCATACTTTATTTACCTCTATTGTGTAAACTTGTTTCGACACAACTTAATCTTTCCTCTAATTGTGATACTTGTAATTCAAGTATTTCAATGTATTTTGAGTTTTTATCTCGTTGAATCTTTCTCTTTGCTCTCCTGTAGGCTTGTTCAACCGTATAGAGTCTTAATTGATTAAATGTGATGATTGATAATGATATTACTATAACCAACAATCCCCATTCTGTTATTTTCATTACTTCCATTGCTTATGGTATTTTTCTTTGGTAATCTTGACAGAAAGCACACTCTAGTCGAGTCTCTCCATCTTGGAAATGAATTTGGTGTTGTACCCATAATGCTTCCGAATAAGCAAATTCTATATTTGCACAACTTAAAGCAAAAAAAACAAATAATACTGCAATTATCGTTCTGATAAGTGCCATTATATTAAATACGCTTCCTAGCATAAGTTCTATTGTTTTAAGTTTATTAAAAATCATCTTCATTATCCTCATATCCCATGTAATCTCTCCATTCTTTACTAGACATATTATGCGTATAGAAACACTCTCCTCCTTGCATCATAAATCTTCCTCCACAACCTCCTTCTTCAGCCCATTCTACATTGAACTTTATATGAGGGTATATTCGAGAAGCCTTTATTAGCCATGCTTCGGGAAAACCCCAAGCCGTTTCAAATGAATAATAAGTATAGTCGTCAGTATGTTCTAGGTTTATGTCTTGCGCTTCCCATTTTGTTCCCCAATTCTTATTACACCAACCATACCATTCGTCATTCTTAATATTTCGTTTATGCTTATCTCTAATTGGATTAGGCATTTTTACAGAAGCATTAAAAGAGAGGTCATAATATTCCTCTTTCTTAGTAGTATCCCATACACGAAAACCTTTGTTCTTATCCACAAACTCTTGTCTGTGTTCTTTTTTGCCATCTAAATGAATTGTATTACTGCACCAATTTGGCATTAGTTAAACCCCATTATTAACTCATTATTAAGTCGTGCTTCAATATACATTGTTCCCCACATATCTTGTAATTTCTGATGATTCATTCCTTCTAAGTTTTCAATTGACCTATAAGTTTTAACATCTTCTTTATGCTGTTCATACGAATATGGTTTAGCTATAGGAACTGCTACTGTGCAACCTATAAATGTTAAAAGCATAGAGCATAATCCTAAAAGTGTTAAAGGTAGAATTAGAGTTGCAATCCACGCACCTCGTGTTCTTCTTTTAGTAGTGTATTTTCTTGTCATTGTACTTTCGTTCCTTGCCTTACGACCTTACGGACATAAAATTTTGTTTTATCCTTTCCTTGAAAGTTCCTACGGTAAATGCTAACTCCCTCTACATCTTTCAGCTTCTCCATAAACTTGTCTATGTTTCGGCTGTTTGATGATGAGTAAAGAGTCTTAAACTTTGTGTATTTTTTCTTTTTCATTGTGTGTTTGTGTGTGGTGCTTTTGGCACAGTTGTAATTGGTATAGGATTTGTTCGGTAGTCGTAAACCCAACTAGGAACTGAACCCTCGTAGTATCGAATTATATCTTTGTTAGCAAAGAAGTTGCGATATGAATCTACAATATCATTAGTTTGATATTCGATAGGCATACATAATGGCAATCTTGTAGGCTCGTCTTTGGCAAAGCAATTTGGGAATATTTTAGTTCCCTTAATAGGAACATTCATGTAGTAATCAATCTTTGCTATAACATCATCGCAACCATGATGTAGTTTACCACTATTCTGTGAGTAAACGGTCTTTAGATTTTTAGCGAATCTGAACAATGTTGTGAAGTTAGAGAATGATTCTCTAGCCCACTTGGTTGAAGGGTGGTTGATATGTGCATTCTTATAACGTGTAGGGAATCCTAACAAATTGCAAGTAGTTGCTAACATTTGTGTAGACTCAATATACATTTTATTAGCACGAAGTATATCATGGGAATTAGCCGAGCCTACCCAATCAATACTTCCATCATCAAATTTTTCTATGGCGAATATATTCATATTTCCTATTATACCATAGCCATTGAGTTTGCAAAAGAGCAATACACCACTTAATTAAATTGCTGTAATTGTTCTGTTAGTAGATTCTGCAAATCTCTATACATAGAATCTATTTCGTTGATGGCATTATCCATCTCATCTATGTATGCGTCTAAAGCAGAGAACTTTCGATAAAGGTTTATAACGGTCATTACTAGAATGACTACTACTCCTATTAAACTGTATATTAAAATTTCCATTTATTCGTCCTTAAAGTAACTTCCGAGAAAAGCACCCGATAGTTTATCAAGCACTAATTGTAATTGTTCTAAGATATGTTTCTGATGTTGTTTCTTTTCATCACTCCACACACCATGATTCTTAGCGTATATAGCTTCCGCCATATACATAACCTGTTGAATAGCAAATGCTTCTTCTGTAGTAATAACACATTTAATCCCTATTGCAGATGGAGATGTGTATTCTGTTAATCCTTCTCTCATAGCTGTTTCCCTTCCTCCCAACTAGACCAAACAATTTCCATAGTAGGAAAACTTATAACAGCCATTTGCGCTTGGTAACTATGGTGTTTATTCCAATTACGATGTTGTTTGATTTTGTTTATGGCATTACCTTTATTCGAGTAAAGCATTCCCCAACTATTAACCCCTATTCTCCAACTCTTTGTTCGTTCTTGATATACTACAACAGCATATCCTTCTTCAAAGTGGTTGATAGGTGGTAATCCTAAATCTTCGGGTGTCTCTCTTAGGAAACTTACATTAGTGTTATTGCTCATGGTAATCAGATAGGTTTGTTTTTAATTGTCTTATGTAAATCTCAACTTCTGCTTTAGGTCGATTAACTTCCTTCGACAACTTGTTGAGATTTATACTTCCGTTAGGTTTAATCAGCTTTGGATTCCGACCAATTAAATCTACAATTTCTCTACATTCATCAGATAGATTTATATCTTCAAATAATACAGATGATACATCATAATGCTGAAACTCAGCATCTATAAGTTCCTCCTCGATTGTAACTTGATTACGGAGAGGTTTTCTTTTGGTAATTTTTGCACCGCAATTATTCTTTTTATTCCATAAACAAGTTTTGATGTATTTATCAAAGCCTGTTGTACCGAAAAATTCATCAAAAGGTAACTCTGTATTTTTCTGATATGCGCTTACAGCTTCTATACAAGCCATAGATAAATTTTGAATACTATCATCAAAATCATTTGTAATGGAATCTCCACCTATTCTATGTGCAATCATAAACATCAGCTTTTCGTATTTCCTTAGTATTTTTTTATATTGTTCTTCTGTTAAATCACTCATTGTTCTCTCCTAAAGGTTCAACCTTTTCTGTATTTTCATTCTTATTGATATTATCCCAATCAAATTCTAATTGCTTGGTGTTGTTTCTGCTTAACTGTTTTAGTTTTTCTTCCGAACTTTCAAAAATGGTATTTGCATTCCAACAAGTAGGAATCTCCCCTCGTTGAGATACATTTCCATTAACATCAAAGCAAGAAGCATATTCATCTAACAGAGCGAGACTATCACTAAGAAGCTGTTTATTTTCTTCAGTTGTAAATTCGTGATAGCCCATGTTATAATTTACTACAACACATAACGCATTTCTTAATTTCTTATCTATAGGTGTTATCTTCACTAAGACTAAACTCCTACTTCTAAAAGCTTTGAAATATTCATTTCATCAACCAAATTTATAAACTTGGCAAAAGACTTATAACCTTCTACAGAGGCTAACAAGTTATTAGTATTATTAACTGAATCTACTACTTTATATAAATCATCACTCTGCGCTTTTACAGACTTCATAATCAATTCCCATTCGGGATTATTGTATGAGGGGTTTCTAGTAATAGCATTTTGTAATCTCATATCTAATAATTCTTTCATCAAACTAGATGGTTCTAACCTATTAGAAATATTTACAGTAACAAATGGTTCAACTCTATTAGAGTAATTTCTATGAGCCTTTCCAAACATATCAGAATAATGAGTTGGAGTTTTTGCACCTATACAAATATGATTTCCTTCATTCATATAGAAAAGAATATCAAGTAACTGTGAACCTACACTTAGAACTTCATTTCTTTCCATTGTTCTAAATTCATAAGTTCTGCCTAACATATCAGTTTCTTCTTCTTGCCAATCTTTAATTCTTTGCAGAAATGGAGTGTCTTGATTTTCTATTTGTTCATCTCTTTTCCAATCGTGGAATATATTCCTGTTTTTATCAATAGCTTGGGTTCGTAAAGATGTAAGCATATCTTTAATTACTCCTGTAGTAACTGTAAATTTGAAACTATCGTTATGTTCAATTAAAGATATATTTCTTGATGTATCTCTTACGATAAAATACTCCCAACTATGATGAAGGTATTCATTGTTGGACTTACGCTTCAAGTGTTTGAAGGTAGGATTTTTATGTAACCCATAGCTATTTATTATAATATCCATTACATTTCCTATAGCTATACTAGGAACTTTTGTATATTTTTGGATATTTTTCTTCTTACGATTTGCGAATTTATTTTTCATGTTATTCAGTTGTGCTATTAAAAATTTTCATTAAAGTATTGAACATTGGTTGGATAAAAGAAGTTGAATCTCCTGTAGAATTACCAACAATGTTATCTCCATATATTTCTTTATCTTTGTTTTCAATCTCACGACCTATGTATAAAGTAATATTATTAACATGACGAAGATATTTCTCCCTCATTATTCGTGTATCTGCATTACCGAAACTTTGATGTCCGACTGATGAATATGTATCTCCGTCTGTAATATTAAAGATACATATATTCTTAGTCGTTACATTATCTGTTATCCAATTAAACAATGCAGGAAGAACTGCAAATTCGGGAGTTGCACTCCCTCCCGAACCATAATCAGTTCGTTGTAATGGAGAATTAGTTGTTGCTGTAAGCATTTTATCTAAATCACAATCCTTTCTTTTAGTATTAGAATATACCCTTATCAACTCTACAGGCGCACCTTCTAATCCTAAAGAACCTTTTACCTTTTGGTTAGAACAAGTTTTCAAAAACACTTCTATCTTTATTTCATCACTAACGCATTCTCTTACAGCTTTGGCAAAAGCACTTGAAATTGCAGTAGAAACTTCCATACAGCTATAATCGTTTCCGAACATATGGAAAGCATTACTTTCCATACTTGAAGATGCGTCTATCAACATTACCAAAGTGGTATCTGAACTAGGAACAGATGATGTTTGTGTAAAGATAGAATCATTAAATGGATATTGATAAAGTTTACGAGTGCTTACTTTTCCTTTAGTGCTAAAAGTCTTTCTCGGTCTTTTGCTTTCCAATAATAAAGTTATCTGATTAGAAAATCTCTTATAAAGATATTCACGAAGAGTAGTTATTTCTCCAACTCTATGTCTTGAATCATAACAAACGTCAGCATTTATTTCGTATTTTGTTTCACTACTCATTCACGTTCCCCCTTTATTTTAACAGCTTTAGGAAATACGATACCACTACTTTCATTTTCTTCAAAATCAACAGTAAAATGTTCATGGTAGCATTCTTGTTCACAGGTTCTAAAACAAGCAATAGAAGAATTTCTTACCCTTAACTGAGAATCGAATCTATTAGCTTTCCTACTACCAAAACTTAAACCGACATTCATCGAAAACGCATTACTAGCTTTAGCTTCTGCTATAAAATCATCAGACATACCATTCTCATCTTGTTCTGTAATGCAAGAATTACAATCTGCTCCTTTAAGAGTGTGCATTATGCTTTCCATTCCTTGAACTTTAGCAAGTGCTACAGCATTTATAGAAGTAAAATCTTTACCATAACTATATCCCTCTTGGGTTAAGTATTTAATAGCTTTATCTATATTCTTAATATTATTTTCATCTATATTAACTGATGTAGATTCAGATTGTTCATTAGAGGAACTTACTTTACCTTTAGCAATTTCAATTTGTTGCTTAATATCTTTAGGGCTTAAAAATTTAACGTAATGGTTAGCAACTGTTGTTCCTGTCAAATCATAATCTGTTTGACGAGAAATATATTTTGCTTGTTTACTTCCCCTACCGAATAGTTTTATAGCTAAGTCTTCCATTTCTTGAAAGAACCTCTTTGCTTGTCGCAAATCTAAGTTTGCGTGGGTTTTCATTACTTCATACTTTTCCTTGTAATCATCAAACTGTTCATCTGTAACTACGGCTTTGGTATTATTATCCATCTTGGTAAAAGATGTTAATGGATTATCTATAATCTCATGCCAATTAAATTGGGTTTGAGATATAGGAGAAGGTGGTGGTGTACTTGTCATTTTACTATTATTAAACTGTGTCTAGGATTATTGTATTCCATGTATTTTGATGGTCATTAGAAAGGGTTTCGGTATTTTCATATATTTTTACCTTACCCATAATTTCAATTTGGTCTATTAGACCTTGTGATAAAGGATTCATTTTAATTTCCACCTCATCTTTATATTTTCGAGAAACCTTATCAGCCTTTGATACATCTGCATCAGCCCTCAATTCAGTTTCCTCAATATCTAAATCTTTTAATGCTTTTTGAATATCATCTAAAGATTGCATTGCGTCTTGAGCCTGTTCACTCTCATCATCAAATTCATTCATTATATCTGAATATGAGCCACTAACATCATCATTAAACTTATCTTCATTTGCATTAAACAAAGATTCAATATGAGTTTTGAATAACTCTTGATAAATATCAAATACCTTTGGTATCCATTGAAAAGGAGTTGAGTTTAACAATTCCTGTAAATCCCCATAAGTATTATTTATGTAATCATCTTGTAAAAATAATTTATGGTGGAACAAGAAACGATAACCTACATTTAGTAAAGTATTTTCATCATACGAACCTTTCTCATATTCTTCTACGAATCTAGGTGCGTGTTTCTTATCTCCAACATCAATATACTTTTTCAAGTTTGGCTGTGTAAGACTGTCAATTCTTACATCTTCAACTGCATTTAAGAAGAACGCAATATCTCCAACAGCTTTTCTATAAAACGCTACTGAAGCAATTCCGTTTTTAGTTTGCTTATTCTTAAATACATCTTCAAATGTTACCTTTTCAGTTTTGTTAAGTATCTCATATAGACTTTCGTAACCTTCATCATCATCTCCCTTAAAGATACTTTTCAATATCTTATTCAAGAATCTGAAACAGAACATTATATTATCAGAACTTTTTAATGATAGATTCAAGTGTTGTAATTCGTGAACTACTAATCCGATTGTATTATCAATATCCCCTTCTTTCAAAACAGAAGTAGGAATATATATTACATCATTCTCAGTATCAGCACACGCAGATGTATCAAAAGTAGGATAATTTACTTTTACAGTCTTGTCGGGAACAATGATACTTGCGTAGTGCTTGAACAACTCCTGTAAGTCGAAAAGTAATTTTGGCTCTATATGATTTACTTCATGTCCAAGCCAAGTGTTGAAATAATCAGCACTAACTTGAACATCGTCGAAATTTGAAATAGATTCAGTCATTTACTAACCTTCGTATACTCCAAGACTATCCGCGTATTCTCTAATTATAGAAGAATCATTTATAATAGATGATGAACCTGTTTTGAAAATAGACAATATAACATTATCAACTACTTGCTTCATTGTAAATTGTCCTGTTTCAAAAAGAGGAACTACATCTAATACCATACGAGTTGATATAGCAGTATTTATTTTACTATCCTTAACCATTTTGTGTGAGTATTCGTAAATATCACAAAGAGGCTTTATCCTACGAGAAATAGCTTCTCCGTATAAAGACTTTATATAAGTGGACAATTTAGAAGATGTTAAGTAAGGAACATTAAAGCACAAAAATCTATCTTGTAATGCGCGGTCAATACTACGAGTAGCTGAGTATTCTAAACCAACATTTGCAGTTGCCATAAACTTAACATTATCAGCAACTTTTACCATGCGGTCTTGATTTCTTTCTTCTACACGAATGTCTGCTCTAAAATCCAATAATGGAAATAAGATGTTTAACGCATCATCTGATGCTCTTGATAATTCATCTAAGATTACCATTGTGTTAGGTCGTTGAATAGCTTTTAGTAAATCAGCTTCTTGAAATTCTGTATTACCATCTTGTAATGTGAAATACCCAATTAGTGATGAACGAGCATCTTGGGTAGAACCACAATTTATTACAACAGGTTCAAGGTTTAATTCATTTGCTAATTCCATAGCGAAAGTTGTTTTTCCACAACCTGTTCCTCCTGTTAGAAGAACATTCTTTCCCGATTCTACAAGAGCCTTACAAATATCTCTCTTTTCTTTCTTAATTACGAATTTTGCCATAGTTATATTTTGATTAGTGTTTAAGGAGGGGTAATCAACCCTTTGAGAACATACATTATATCACAATTTTGGTGCTTTACCACCCCTGTTGAGCAAGTATTTTTATTTCTTTTATAAGTATGTTTCTCCAAAATGAAAATAAGCCCACTAACTTTCGCTAGTGGACTATTATAAAAAGTGAATATACTAAGCGTTCTTTAAGAAGTAACGCACCTTAGATTGCGAAAACTTACGGAAAGATGTACTTGCGGTTTTATTACCTTTAATTACCATACTTTCTTTTTGTGCTAATGGAATGTTCTTAGACTGAACTTTCGTCCAAGACTTCTGCAAAGAAGTTATTTGACGAGCCGTCATATCGGAAATATCAAATCCTCGCAGAGAGTTTTGATTTTGAGCAGTTACTAATACCTTGCGGTTAGTTTCGTTACCGTTAGTACGATAGCGGAATGCACGAGTATAAGTAGGTGTAACACGTTTAGGTGTTGAACTTTTTGATTTGCTTGAAGCCATAATGTTATTATTATTATTGTGAAATTTGATTAAAAAAAATGTAACGAACAAACATAATTTTTACGCACCGAAGTAATATGTAGTTGGTTTTAGTAATGATTTCATTTATTCGCTACACATTATAATAGTCCGCCCCCTAGTTTTATAATACTTTTTTTACAGGTATTTTTATTTCTAATATGGTCGTATTTTAGTCTATTATAGTGTAGCCTTATACGGTTGTCTAGCTAAAATAGTAAAACTAATATACACAACTTTTTGACCGCTCGGGGTGAGCGATATGCCATTTTGGCAGTTTGTTATTTGAATTGAAAAATGGGATACAGAATTAACTGTATCCCATATCAAATAAAAGATTATAGCTTTATTCTTCGGCTTCCGCAGATTCAGCTTCTTCTTCTTCTATACCAAGAAGCTCTTTTAATTTTTCAACTTTATCCATCATCATTTGGCGATGGTCAAGTGCTTGATTTAATTGTGCTTCTGTATTTTCGATAAACTCATTTGCACCTTGCAAACTTTTAGAATATCCATCATACGCATCTTTTAAAATTTCTTTTGTGTTTTCGTCCATAATTATAATTATATTTTTTTAATTTTGCTTTCCTCACTATCCAATTTGGTAAGTTCAGATTCTAAATCAGAAAGTAGTGAATTAAATTCTTCTTTCTGTATTTCAACACTTGGTAACTTCAATCCGAAACTTATCGAATGTGGAATTGTCAAAGTGCTAAGTTGTTCATAACTTTCAAAGTCTTTTAATGGTAATTCTAATTTTTTCTCTTTTACTTGTGAAATTATAAAATCTGCATCTTCTTTCATAGAGTATGAACATAAAAGTTGTTTTTGTCCATCACTTTTTTGATATACAAGAATGTGGCTGTTTTGACTTTTCTCCTCCATCACCAGTTCTTTGACTTTTTTACTCACCTTTAGCCTCCTTATATGCTTCATAAACCATATATCCAAAACTAGAAATAAATAATATAGAAGCTAGGGATGTTATATTAGATGCAACAAGATAGGCTACAGAAGCACATATCGATGAAAATGCAATCTTATAAGGAAGCTTGTAAGTATAGGATAGGTCTTTGACTTTTTTACGTTTCATAGTTACTTTTAAATGCTTTGACTTTTTTAATAATAGGTCTTTGACTAATTAAGATTTAACTTGCTTTGACTTTTCCAAGATTACTTAGAGTCGAAGCGGTCTATTATAGTAACGGTAGTAGTCTCTTCCACAGGTTCTTGCTTATCCGAACATGCGTATTGAATTAAGCCAATGATGAGAAATACTCCCATGATTTTAAAGAAATGAGTCTTTACAAATGTAAAGATATTATTTGATGATTCGTTATTCATACTATATTATAGTATATTTACCATCAATTTTATAAATTAATCCAGAAGTAATTTCTCTTTCTGGTAAGTTTCAAATAAAAGATTAGAGGTTTCTTCTGTTATAAAGACCTTAGCCCATTCCATAGCTTCAGCCAATGATTTGAACCCTTCATGAACTACTACACCGTTAAGTTTAATTCTAACAGCTTTCTCTTGTTGATTTTTCATTATGTTGATACGCTCTGATAGTAAACTACAGCATTTATATAAATATTCCCTGAACCTTCTGTGGATGTAACCTTTAATGCTGTATTTGCAGTTAAAGCTAATCCGAAGGGAAAGGATATTGAGAATTGTGAAGGGGTTACGCCTTGTGTTCTACCTGTCCATAAAGTTGTCGCGGCTGATGTATTTCCATCTGATAAAAACCAATTTCCAAAATCTGAAGCTCCGGCTGCTACAAAACTTCCTTGAATACCATATATCACTAACTGATTACCTGAGCCTGGAGCAGCTACCACTTCGGTGTTAGTTGCAGGGTTATCCCCGTTGGAATCTAAATCAATGTATACATGGCTTAGGTAGGAGGTTGAAGGCTGTATTCCTGCTGTAACTGTACCGTCTACAGTAAGTGTACCTCCACCATCATCTATAGATAAAACCCCTGTTGAATTATTTGCTATGGTTACTCTTTGCGCTCCAGACTCAGTTCCTCCACCAGTTACTCCAGTGGATGCAGGGAAGGTTGTAGTTACGGCTGTAGCTGGAGCAGATGATACTGCTATAGCTCCGTCTGCAAACCTAACGGCGGGAATAGACGAAACCTCAATAGCCTCTGCGAACTCTACCGTAGAGGAAGGTGAATATCCAATGTAACCCCCTACCATTTCTTATCCCCTATTCGTCGTGAATGGTATAAAATACGTTTAACATTATTTTAGCACCTGAGGCGACACTAATCCAATTAGCCTCTAAGCCGGTATTAGCAGTTAGTTTTATAGGGACAGGAAGTGTGATTTGGGTATTCGTATTTCTAGATGCCACAGCTCCCATAACCATCTCTCCACCGCTTCCAGAATCTGTAACTTCCACGAGTGTTCCAACTTCAACAAAACTTGCTATATATATTCCCCAAACTTTAACGTATTTACCCTCTCCAGGCGCAGCTAGAACTGAGCTGA
>TARA_R110002020_G_scaffold49390_5_pt1 | contig 14594 bp, 4 predicted proteins | sample TARA_R110002020 | Tara Oceans TARA_R110002020 (sample SAMEA4396489) | marine metagenome | biome: Westerlies Biome; feature: [MES] marine water layer (ENVO:01000295) within the mesopelagic zone...; material: water (ENVO:00002006), including particulate matter (ENVO:01000060) such... | reverse complement strand
TAAAACCCCACCCTGTTTGTTTATTTTATCTTCTTTATATCTTTTTGGTTTTCCAGTTTTACTATCGATTTTAGCAACTTTCTCTGGAAATAACTTAAATAGTTCAGCATTTTTACCTATAGGTATCATAGCTAAAGAAGCAGACTTTCTTAGTATTCCAGAAGTAGGTCCCCCAGCATTTTCTAACCACATTCTTACATGACCACTATCTATTAGTTTAGAATCATATAAATCTTTAATTTCAGCAACAATTTCTCTTAACATAGCTTTATTAACTTCACCATGCTCATATACTTCTTTTACTTTACTTTCACTTATATTTTTATGTTTACTACTTAAGTTTATATACTCTCTAAGTTTAGCAGAATCAGCGTATCTATTTGAATTAGCTCTAGTTAAACCAGTATAATCTTTTGTGGTTTCAATATTTTTAGCTATAGTTCTAGCGATTTCAGCTGTTGCGTAATAAGCTTTTCTTGATCCTCCAACACCAGTACCCTCTGTATTACCTAATAATAGAAATGTCTCGTACCAATTCTTACCATACTCTTTTTCAAACTTATCCATTAATAATTTATCTAAATGTCTAGCGGCACCTAATAAATTTTTATCAGATTTTATATCATAAATCTCTCCAGTCTTTAGTATTCTAGGACCTTCTTTATCCCCAGGTCTTTTAGGAGCGTGTTTTTCTATAGCTCTCAAGCTTTGGGGCATATATACGTGACGTGCTACTCTAGCTCGTAAAGCAGTTATTTTATTATGTACACCTTCAAAATTAAGTTTGGCTTGTAAATCTTTTCCAATTTTTAATAAATCCTTAGAAAGCTTTAATCTTCTATCTTTTGTCCACTTAATATCACCCTTGTTAAAAGCAGTGTATTCTTTTATCATTTCACCATGTACAGTCCTAGATGTAAAGTAATCTCTTAGTGCTCTACCTAAAGGATTTGCATTACCATCTTCAGCATAATTTGCCCATAATTTAGCAAACTCTTTTTCAGCTATACCCCTCATAAATTCTGCTTGTAAATCTTTATCAAACATTTCTAGAGATTCAGAAAAAAGCTTTGGAGATTTACCAACGTTATAATTAAGTAAAAATCTTAATGTATTTGCTTTACCTAATATTTCTGGATTAGCTCTAATATGTGGATCTACAACGTCTAAAGTTAAACGCCCACCAACCACATCCATTATACGTCTACCCGCACTATATAAACTTGATTTTCCAGGTTGAAGAGTTCCATCTTTATTAATACCTAAAAAGTCCTCAATCATTCTACCCGTAATATCTTTTCCTTTAGCTGGTCCTTTTAACCATATATTACCACCAGGACCAGTTGCTACTCTATAAGCACCATCCTTATCTAATTTTGGATTTACATCATAACCCATTTTTTTCATCTCAGCAGCAGTATAGTCTTTAGCTGTTGCTTTATGATAAAGTTTACTTAATACACCAAGTCTTGGAAAATAAGATGTTCCAGCTAATTTATCGCTAACACCCTTATCAAATTTAACTGTAGCATCTGGCATTATATCTGCTATAGTTTCTGAAACTTTAACTTGTTTAACCTCTGGCTTTCCATCTACTAACTTCTTTTGTATCTTTTCTCTACCAGTTTTAGTATCAATAACTTTCTCTTCAACAAATTTTTCGATTGGTGTTTTTACAACTGTTTGTAATCTTTTTAAATTTGGTGCTCCTAAGTCATTAGGATTTTTCTTTTGAGATTCAGTAAGTTCTACCTTAAACATTTTTTGTGTAAAATTAGAAGCTAAATCGCCAATGTCTTTTTGTCCTTTCTCAGCAGCATCTTTTATCTGTGATGCTTCTTTTTCAATTGTTTGTTTCCAACCATCTTTTTTATTAAACTCTTTTTCACTAATTGGTAACTCGCTTTTAGCCGTTTTCTTTGTAGCCTCAACTTTAACTAAGCTTTCTTCTTTTAGTTTTCTATTTTCTTGGATTTGTTGCTCAAGAATATTTACAGTCTCAAATCTTTCCATTCTAGGATCTTTTGGAGCCTCTAACATCTCTGCGGCTGTTCTACCTGTTTCTCCTGGAATAGGCGCATCTAATCTATAACCAACTGGATTATTTTCGTAATGTTCTAATACAGCTCCTCTTCTTTGCCAGTATCTACTATTAAAATAACCATTAAAACTATCGTTACCTATAAGTTTACCGTCTGCATCCCTCTTTCTACTACCATCATTATTATATTGTGCGGGTTCAAATCCTTTTAAAACATCTTCAAAACCCTGTACAGTTTTTTGTTGTTTGCCAGCTTTTGTAACTCTACCCATGATACCAAACTTAACATCGTTACCCCAATCCTCTCTTGATCTACCATATACTTTACCACCATCTTTAAAACTTATACCTTTAAAAGTAGCACCATCAAAAATACCACCCTCTTTTACTAACTCAGCATAAGCTTTCCAGTAACCATCATTCAACCATTCTGATTTAGACACCATTTCTTTAATTGTTTTTGGGTTACGTTTTGGATGGGTTGGTTTTTTTGGATCATAATTTGGATTTGGAAATTCTTTACCATCTTTCTTTATAGCCCAACTATCCATCGCTCTACCTTCTTTAGTAGATATAGCGTTTTCAGGGAAAACTTCTATTTCAGAAACTTGAGTTTTATACATCTCATTAACTCTTTCAGCTTTTTCTATTTTCTCTACAATATCTTTTGTTCGTTTAAGATATTCTTCCTGTGTTATTTTTTCTTCCTTTAATAAAGCAAGAGCTGGGTGTTTAATTAAATCTTCTTTATACTCTTCTATTCTTTTAGTTAAATCCTCAGATCTTAGTTTTATATTCTCTCCTTGACCATGTGTTTCTTCATGTTTTAATCTTTTTTTTCTTTCTTTTTCTTCTCCTTTTAATCTTCTTTCTCTTTGTTCTCCGGTTGCAGTTCTATCAATAAATCTTTCTAATTGACTAAATATACCGGCTTTATCTTTTATTACAGATTTTTGCTTACCAATACTTGTTACATAATTATCAAACCATTGTATAAGTTCTTTCTCTGTATTAAGATTTGTTCTATGCTTAAGCTTAACATTTAACATGTTTTCTATCCACCCAGCAAATCGATCATAAGCAAGTTGTCTTCGTAGTTGATTTAAATTACCTTCCATTGCTAAATGTTCGGCTAAAAACGTAAACATTTCTTCCTCCTTTACTTTTTGGTGTTCGTATTCATAGTGTCTATTCCAAACTTTTGAATTTTCAAAGGCCTCCCATAAACTCATTCGTCTATATTCTTTAGTTTTTGGATCTTGAGATGTTATATATACAGTTTCCATAATCTTACGAACACCTTGAACACTCTCCGATTTAAACATAACATCTTCTGAAAACTCTTTTCTTAAGCCATAATGACCTAATTCGTGTGACGCTATTCCAGGATTAATATTATATGGATTAACTTCCATTATAACCTCACCAGTAGGTTTACCATCCTTATCTTTTACTTTTTCAAACGTAGCATTTTCATTTACTCCCATTTTCTCGTTAAACACAACTTTTAAAGTTTCTCCAGTTTTTTCAAATTGAGCCCTGTAGTCTTGATATACTTTTTCAGGTCCTAATTCAGGGTCAAGATATACTAAAGTATTATTCATCTCGTGTATCTTGTGTGTGGCTAATCTTTCTAGTGCTTCTAAAGCCTCTGCTTTTTCTATTGATTCACCTTTCTTTAATACTTTTACTCTAATTGTTTTTGGATTATATTGTGGGTGAGTTGCTTTTCTTGGATTATAGTTTGGATTTGGAATTTCTTTTGTTTTTATTGTGCCTTCTTGATCTTTTGAAACAATATCATCTTCTAAAAATCCTGTTCTTCTCTCATACATGTTCATTTTTTGTATATAGGCCTCTTGTTTTATCATCTTTAATCTTGGACCAGATGTAAAATCAAATCGTTTAGCATGACTTAATTTCATTGTAACACCCATTATAAGATCTGATATTGCGTGCTTCATGTTCTCGTCAAAATCTCCATAGTGTTCATCTAAGAAATTATTCCAAGTTTTTTTACCCATCATGTCTTTTGCTAAAGCATCAGATAATTCTCCAACCCTAGCACCTATATAAAAGTTAACTGGTGAAGCTAACAAGTAATCGTAGAAACCTTTAAAAGCTATTTCTTTATCTCCAGTAACTGTAGGTTTAGCGCCTGGTAATCCTAATTTTTTACGAACATTTATTCCTCTAGTAAAAGGTAATCTAAGTCCAGCATCCGCATACTTACCGGCCATTCCTTTCCACATAGCGTTCCATGGTATAACTTGTCCAGCAGCGCCAAAACCAACACCAGTCATAAAACTACTACCAACTGGTGGTTTTTCTAATCCACCAATACCAGTAATATCTTGCATAGCTAAATCCATTTTAACACCCTCTAAAAGAGATAGCGTTCCTACAGCTGCAGCTTTATTTAAAAAACTAGCCCCTGTTACTAAACTTTTAGCACCAGCCCCATGCTTAGCTATCATTGACGAATTTGTTGAAAAGTTTCTAATTGCTGTGGCTTCTGCTGCTGCTGTTTTTTCTATTGTTTTTGTTTTACGTAGATTTTTAAGTAATTGTGTTCTACTAATAGGTTTACCTAACCATAAATATCTAGATTGTCTTAATTTTGAAACTATTTTACCAACTCCTTGTGCAACACCTGCTACTTTTAATATTCTACCAGCAATGGTAAAATCAGCTAATAATTTAGGTATACTACCAACAGCTCTCCCTGCTATTTCAGTACCCGTTGTTTTAGCATAATTCTCTTCTTCAACAGTAGCTTCTACCCCAAGATCCTGCATGACACCTAGATATGATTGTCTTAGTTCGTCTGTAGCTGTAGGTCTAAATAATTCGTTATTATAATATATACCACCTATACTTTCTTTAAGACCAGTTACAATAGCTTCACTCGTTGTCTCTTGCTTTTGGCTTAACATATCTTCATTAAGAAGATACATTCTATTATATACTTCTTTTTCTACTTTTAATGACTTTAGATATTCCCATCTACCCTCAAGACCATGTCCAGTTCTAACATCAGCTTTATCAAGAGTAAACGCTCCAGCGCCTTTAGCATAAGAATCTGTTTCATACAAATACCAATCACCGTCTCTTGATGAAAGTTGGGTAGTGGTTCCCCCTTGACCCATAACCTCTTTAGTTTGTGTTCTTATAAACTTTCCATCAACCCATTTACCATGAACAGGTTTTTGTCCCTGTCTACGCATATTTCCTAAACTTTTGGTATCTTGATCTTTAAGCTTCCAAAATCGTTTTTTATTTTTCCACTCGTTTAAAGAGTTAGTTAAAGCATAATTAACAGTTAAAAAATTATCTTTTAATTCTTCTCTAGTTAACTTTTGTTCTTTTACAGCCTCAACACCATCATTAACTTGTTTAGTTAAATCAATAAAACCTTTTTCTTTATCTAAATTAAGAGTTCTTTCACCACTAACGGGATCTATAAAAAAGTTATTAAACTTTTTACCTTCAGTTTGTGATCTAAGAATTTGTAATTGTTGAAGAGTAACTCTCTCACCCGGTTGAAAACCAAATTTTTCAAAACCAGCAGGCATTTCAAAACCTGTTCCTTCAACAACTTTACTTGTTGGGTCATCTGGATCTTCTAAGATTCCAAAAAGTTTTTGTTTTTCTTCTTCAGTTGCTGCTTTGTCTATTTTTTGACCATGTACCGCTACCGCTTGTCTTAAAGATTTAACATCATTGTTTCCACCTATAAATCGAATATTTCTATTTACAATACCTTGAGCTATTTCAGCAGATGATTTTCCGTCTCGTTTTTGTTTTTTTACATATTGAAGGGCTTTAGAATCAGTCATTTTTTCGCCATGTAATCCTATGATCTCACCGGTTCTTTGATCTATAAGTTTTGCTATATCGTCTCTAGATATATTTTTTAACTGTTTTGGAGTAAAAAATCCTTCCCACCAAGTTTCACCAAGTTCTTCCATCAACTCTGATTTAACTACATCGCTAAACGCACTGCTTTGTAATTTCATAGTTTTACCTGGATAAGCACCTAATTGTAATTCTTGCTTATCTTCATCGTAAGAAATGGTAGTTCCTAAAAGTTGAGTTATTTTATTTAATACTTTATCATCTAAAGTAGACTTAGTTTCTAAAAACTTTTTTGATTCTTTATACCCTATAGGATCCGCTTCTATAAAATTTATTACTTGCCTAGCAGCGTGTTCATTACCTTTACTTACATCAATAATTCTTTCAGCACCAGTTACTCCAAGTTCAGCATTACCAGCTAAAGTTACTTTTACCTTACTAGAAAGGTGATCAACAGCTTCAAAAGTAATACCTTCTGCGCCCTCTATTCCTTGAAACAAACTACTTAAATCTTTAGCTATATTTTCATCTCTTTGGAAAAGACCACCTCTTGCTACGCCTTCTTTTGCTATTAAAAATTGTGCACTAGAATATTTAACACGCTCTTCTTCTGTTATCTCTTGTCCTTCGTTAATTTTTTTCTGTATTTCTACATATTCTTCACCTGTTCCTAACCCCGCTTCTTGTAATAAGTTGTCAACATCTACAGTTCTACCACCTTTAGAAATAATATCACCTACGTCAGCTTTTAACTTTGTTGTCATAGGATTTTTTTTCTCAGAAGACACATAATTCTTTATCTTTCTCCAAGCTTCTTGCGCTCCAGCTTGATCAAATTTAGCATTAGGTAAATTAAAAGTTGCTCCATAATCTTGACCAGGAAGAGTTATTTTTACATTATTACCCCAACCAGTTTCTTCAAATTTAATTCTATCTTCTTTAGGTATTTCTTCACCAGTAGCATTTTTAGAGTAAACATCTCGTAAAAACGGTACAACTTTTTCTTCTATACCTTTAGTTGGGTGCCATGCCGTTGTTTGATCTATTGCAGAAGAAACTTGTAAAAATTTATTCTCAAGAGATTGTGTTTGATTCCCATCTTCGTCTTTTGTATAACTCTCGTGATCATACTTAGTTGCGGCATCTTTTCTAGTATCAGTATCGAATTCTGGAAATTTACTATTAATAATACTCCAATTACCTTTAGCTTTCGGATCATTAGCTGTTGCTACATAATCCTTTAAAGCATTTACATCCCAACCGTGCTCTTCAATTTCTTTTTTAAATTTACTATTGATAAGGTTCCAGTCACCATTAGCCTTAGGGTCGTTAGCCGTAGCTACATAATCTTGCAATATAGAATTTATATTTGACATGTTTATTTTTATTTTATTCTATTCTAGATGAACCTCCTCCTGTTAATAAATCACTTGGCATACCGTTGTTATCCCATATTTGTTCTAATGTATATATTTTATTATCAGTACCTCTATATTTTTTACCCGGTACTATAACTTCATAATCATCATCCCACATTGAGATTGATCTACCTTTTTTATATGTTTTAAGATCACTAGCTTTACCCCTAACCGTCTCGTCACTTCTCCAAATATTACCAATAGGATCAGAATAACCATAATCTTTACCACCACCACCATTGTTTTTCCTTGGATCCGCTCTCAATGTTGTACCATAAAGAAATTGATCACTACCTGCTCTAGTTAACCATTCTTTAAAAATAGCTTTAGTATTACCAGCATCATAATGTTTACTAGTATTATTTAAAACAGCATCTTTTACTTTTGCATAATTTTCAGGTGTCGCGAAATCACCAGCGCTTATACCCTTAACTTTATCAGTATCTTTTATATCCATTTTTTTATCAACAGCTATCTGTGCCATACTTCCATATAGGTCTGCAGAAAACGTACCCATATTATTTATATCTGAAGCAAAACTTCGATCTAAAGAATCACTTGCTAAATCATCTGAATACATTAAGTATCTCATTGTTCCTTCATCTGCTAAAAGATTATTAAGAGAGTTTCCAAATCTATTTTTTCGAAATTTTGTTTTATCTTTTTTACCATTACTAATTTCATCTTGAAACAATTTGTTTAAAGCTGTTTTAGAAGATAGGTCCTCTTGTATAAGTAAGTCATTTATATTATTAATATCTACTGTCATATTTTTATCACCATCAGTCATTAAATTACCATCAACGTCTTGGTGTGTTACCGCTAAACCTTTATCATTCATCAAAGTAAAAAACAAATCACCATTATCTCTAGTATCAACGCTAACTCTATAACCATTATACTCTGGATTATCTGAATTATTAATTTTCTCTCCTCTTTTTTGTAAAGCCATTTTAAATATCATATTAGCTTTACCAGTAGCATTAGCACTATAAGTACCATTAATTAATGCGTCATCACTAAATGTTTCTGAATTACTTAATAGTTCTATTTGAGCAAATAATTTTTCTTTTTGATCTTTAAGCGCTAGGTATTCACCTCTTTTTTCAGGATCTAAAGTAATACCATATCCCGTGGCTTTCATACCTTCTTTTATACTATTTAATTGATCTGTAAAGAAAGTTGTACCATATTGTCCTTGCATATATATTCCACGAGCTTTATAATTCGCATTTTCAATAGCGTTTTTTACAACTGTAACACCTATTTTACCAACTTCTTCACCTAGTTTAGCAAAACCCTCTCCAAAAACTAGCATAGCTTTTTGATAAGAGTCACCCATTTGTTTATAAATAGGTGAAAGATCTTTAGGTACATTTGCCATTGATGCAGCGTATGCTGCTTGTACTAAAGTTGCGTCTGCGCCTGGATTTAAATTTATTGCCATATTTATATTTGTTTAAATTCTACATCTAACATGTTATAATTCACCTGATCATAACCATTTATATTAATTACTGCTTCTTGTGGTATTTCATCAGACATTACACCTTGATATATCCCAGAGCCATATTTATTATCTATATATTCAAAATTATAAACAGGTATACCACTTGGAGAATCAAACATGTACTCTATATTTTTCTTTAATCTTCTATCAGATTTAATTACGCCACCGCTCATTGCGCCACCGAGTAAACTAGCACCAGCACCCATCATTTGTCCTGCAAATTGTAGTCTAGATGAAGCCATCTGAGATGCGTAGCCAAAACCAGCCATTTGGTTTGCGTAAGCTGATTGTACACCAGCATTTGCACCAGCCATACCACCATATTCAATACCTAATAACGTTGCTTGTCTTTGCATTTCAGCAGATTGTACCATTGCAGCACCACCTCTTTCTGTCATGTCTGCTTGACCAGCACCTTGTCTTTGTAACATATCAGCTTTCATCATTCCGGTTCTTTCTTGTTGTTGTAACTGCATTTCAGCTTGTGCTCTCAATACTTTATTTTGTCTAGCTTGTTGTGCAATATCTACAGAAGCTTGTCTTGCTTGTAGTGCACCTTGATTAGCTAACGACTGCGCTAAAGAGGCTATACCGCTACCCCCAGCTGCTCCTTGTAAAGCTGACATTATATTAGCTCTTTGCTGTGCACCTTGTTGCATTTGAAATTCTGCGGCTTGAGTATCAACAACACCTTCTTCAAAAACATTTTCCATGCCAGTAAAATAATTTCTCATACCACCAAACTGATTTTTCATATCAGCATAAGGATTAACAAAATCAAACTCTCTATAAACAGCTTTTTGTTTTTCTAAAAGTTGTCTTTGAATTCTTTTTTCTTTATTAAACGCTCTTAACTGTTCTTCAGTTGCCTTGAACATTTTGTCTTGTATTCTACTTTGCGCTCTTTTTGCACTACTACCCATGATTATTATTTATTAGTTTATCTATATTATTTTGTATTGTTTTAAAAGCTTCGAAACGAACTGGTATCATATCCCATTCTAAACTTTCATGTATATCTGATATATGTTTGTCACCGCAAACAGTATATAATCTTATTATACCGTATTTTTCAGCTTCTTTTTCAACTTCTTTTATTAAAAGTTTTATTATTTCTCGCCTATCTTTATTTTTATATTTCGGATTTGAAATCAAATAACTTGTCCACCCTAACATAGGAACATCGTGCGCTAAAAATAAAAAAGTACTTGCTACTGGAATCCCATTGTTTTCTATAATAAAACATCTTTCGTCCTTAGGTAAAAAACATCTTTTAACTGGTTCTACGCCAAGTGGTCCCCACCACCAAGTCCACCATTCACAACATAATTTATAGTCGCCTTTTTTAAAGCTTCTAAAAGTAATATTATTCATATTTAATTTAATTTAATTTATATATAATATAGTTACAGTTTTTGCTGTTTTTTTACTTTATACTACCGTTAAGAAGGTTTCTAAATCAAAATATAATGTAAAATTACCGCTCTGCAAAGCAGAGACTTCTATATTACCTGTAATCGTAGCAACTCTACTAGTGTTTTCTATTGTTAAAGTTATACCACTTTCTAGTGTTTGTACGGCACCCATAACCCAATCACCTGCTCCATCAGCGCCACCACCAGATGTTATTGTTGGGTTTACAACACTAGAATCTATACCTATACCACTAACTTTTGACACATTGTTTATAACACCCTCTCTATCCGCTACCGCAATAGTTGCATGTGCACTTGTTGCTTCTGTTGTTGTTGTTGTTGGTTTTGTTATTTCTACTTTCAAATCAGAAAAACTTATTTGTGAACTATATATTGCGCTTATAAATTCTTCTCCATAAGCATATAACCAAGCAGCTCTATTAGTGGCATCTTCATTTACTGGTGTATTAAAAGTTATATTACCAAGTTGTTTTGTTACAATACCTTTAGCCATTGTTGGTTTATAACCAACAGTATCTAAAGCTGGTACAAAATAATTATTTGTAGTACGTGTTTCTTTAGTGATTTCACCATCAGGTTGAACGTTTTGTAATGTATATGTCGTATTGTCAACGTAGTTTTGTATTATGGCTGGTCTTACTGCCCAAGAATAATCAACATCACTACCAGTACTAAAATTAATCCTCATACCGGGTCTTAAATTATGCATACTGCTACTACTATTTACAGACCATCTATGATACTGCGGGGCTGTTATAGTTAACGTAGTACCATTAGAAACAGCTACAGCTTCACTTAATTCTATTGTTGGACCACTAGAAGTGTATGATATAATTGTAATTACTTTTGTATTTAATTCGTCATCTGTACTAGTACCTGTCACTCTATAACCAACTGGCCCATAAGTTGTAAAAGCGGAAGCCAAAGTAGTTGATAGCGTTATATTTACACTCGAACTACCACCATTACCACCAGTTACTGTTCCTTTTATTGCACCGCTAGCTGTTGTTCCAGCCCATATATCTTCACCAGGTATTTCTTGTCCAGTACCTACTGTTATTTCTTCAAAAGCGTATATATCACTGCTTTGTGGCTGTCTACTTATTTGTAATGCTCTAGTAGCTGCTGTTGTTACGATTACAGAAAAAGGTATCTTTCCAGAATTCTTACCTCTAGGAACTACTAGTGTTCTATTACCAGTCATGGCAACACTAGCCCAAGCTGCTAAATAACTTGGTGATCTAGCATCTAACGTTATAGTAGTATCAGTATATTGATATATTATTTTTTGTATTAAATTTGAATTAGATCCATAGGACGCATTTATATTTAAACTACCATCAAGATATCTAATTTCTTTATAACCAGTATGCGTAGTACCCCAAGCTGATTCTGCCCAAAGATAAATATCATAATCATCATCATCACTAACACTTGGAAACAATATTGATCCAGTATAAATACCCCTTGTAGATATTTTTTTATTTTTTAAACTAGCTTTAGCAGCAGCAAATATTTCCGTATCAAAATTGTAGTAATATCCATCTTCATTAATAATCTCTAAAGAGAATATACAACCTGGTTCTCCATGTACTGAAAACTGTCTACTTTCACCACTAGCTGGTAAATCATTTAAGGCTATATTAAAATTTGTAATTATTGGCATATTTTATTATTTACTACTTTCTGTTATTTCGGAATTAACTGAAAATAACTCAATTTTTTCTTTAGAATTATTTTCAAACTTTACATTTGCATAATATCCTAATAAACTAGAAGTATTTATTATTTGGTTTTTTGCAAACATGATATAATCAAGTGTAGAAGGCATGGTACCATTAGTATAATCAACTCTAATGCTATTTGAATCGTGCCCCATAATAGTAGATTCAATAGCAGTTACAGTACCAATTTTTTGTATATCGTTAGAGTTTGCTCTATCAAATCCAAATGAATCACCAACACTAAGTCGTTTTAAAGTTATACTTTTAATAGTAACATATTTTGTAGTGACATGTCCGTTATTGAGTTCGATTTGAATTCTCACATCATTTTCATCATTATTTATACTTGCGTCATAGGTAAAATCAAAAAAGTGTCTACCCACTACTGTTTCATGGTACATACTTTCAAATCCAGTTATAGTGTTTGTTAATATTTGTCTATCACCAGCACCACCAACTACACCTTCTATATATATTTTTATATAATCACCACTTCCAGTATCTCCACCATTATCATATTCGGTCACATCCATTTCTAATCTATACTGCCTCCCATCTTCTAAAGAAAAATAATGAGAAGCAACATGTGGTGTGCTACCAGTTACAACCGTGTGAGGAGAAACGATTTTTACCGAAGAGCCAACTGGGGAAACTTGTAGATTACCCGCGTGCTTAACCCAACCTTCATTCCAATCAGCCCAGTTCCATAATGGCGAAAGTGATGATCCAATTGCTTTTTTAGAAGTTGATACAAAATACAACATATCACCTGGTTGTAGTGATGTATTAACATATTCTGTATTAGGAAATTGTATAACACCATAATCAACTGTTTGCCCTACATTGTAAGCAACACCTACACCTTGAATATTAAACGCTCCAAAGTCTGTTGACTCATTTAATTCAGAACCATTTTCTTCATTACTTCCTAAACTTATACCTTTTATGTAATTAAACCATTTATTTTCTTTATTTACAAATTCAGGTATTGATCCCTCTTGTAAATCTGTTTTTATATTTGATACGTGCCATCCTTCTATCGGTGTAGAATTTAAAGCATCTACTGACTTTTCTTGATCTTCTGTAGTTATAATATCACCAGGTAAAAAATCTAAATCAGTAGATGTGCCCCAAGGTTCTTTTCTAAGATGACCCCAATTCATAAGTGTAGAAGAATTAAGATCACCTGTATTCCACGCTCTAACACTACCATTAAATATTAAAATATTGTTTCTATACTGTTTTATCGTTATAACAATAGTATTACCTGTAAGCCACTCACGAGTATCCATAATTCCTTCAAAATCTGTTACATCAAAGTAACCATACCTACCAGTGTTTTCATAAATAGAAACAGCTTGTACATGTTGGCCAGCCTCTTCGCGATTTTCTATAGTGTCTACTATTTCTACTTTTTTAACACCCTGAACTTTTGCTTGACTACCTTCGTAATCTATGGCGTGGAAAGATTTTACTATATTTGGAAAATCGTTTAATAACACGTTAAATGTAGAATTGTAACTAGTATTATAAAATACATTTCTACCAGAGCCTTTTATATGGTGTTGCCATACTTTACCCTCTTTAAATGTGTAATAATCATTTGCGCAACTAATAGCGTTTTCAGGTATAAATGATTTAAAACTAACCCAACCAGTAACGTTCTCTTTAAATGATATAGTTTTAGGATACTCAGAATGTATTGTTAGATTATATTCATTTTTCTTATCATCCCAACTACCAATTAAATTAGTTTTTTCTTTAACTTCTTCTAATATTAAATTTTTAATTTTAGTAACACCGCCATAAAAGTGATTACGATTAGCAATACTACATCCACTAGCATCACCTCCATTAACCACAGAAACACAATTTGTATCTCCTATTAGATTACCTATATACTCTTGAATTGTTGTTGTTTGACCACCAACCTCATCATAATAATATTGTATCTGGTTTATTTGATACAACCCTAAAAAGAAATTAGTTGTTTCCGATGTCCATTCAATGCTAACGTGCCCTGTTTGATTACTTACAGGCACTACTTCTCCAGTCCAATGGCTACCATGTGTTTTATTTATTACGAGTTTTGGTAAAATACCATCTATCTCTCTAACCATCCAAGGTGCGCCACCACCAACATCTACAACGTCAAATTGTAATCTATATTTTTTACCAACTTCTAATATATTTTCTTTAAATAAATATGGAAATTTACCAAAATTACCATGACTATAATCTCCTGTTTCCCAAGCAGTTTCGTTTATACTACCAAAAGTAATTATATCTTCTAAATCAACAGGTTTATTTGCTCCTTGAACATGACTTTTTGTCATCATAACGTTACTAATACTAGTAAACTGTATTTGTTGACCGAATAAATTAGTTTGACTACTAGATAAATTATCTTTAAACCAATCAGACATACCATGATCAGATATAGGTGTTAAACCATCTCTTGACAATCTCATTACGGTTCCTCTTTGTTTATCTGTAAAATAAGATCTATAAGCTTCAGAAGCAAATGATTCTGGATTTTTAGATATACCATATTCTCCAACAAAAGGTATTGTTTGTCCTAATACGTTTTGTGTAGCTACTAGTTGA
>TARA_R110002020_G_scaffold171937_3_pt1 | contig 14594 bp, 12 predicted proteins | sample TARA_R110002020 | Tara Oceans TARA_R110002020 (sample SAMEA4396489) | marine metagenome | biome: Westerlies Biome; feature: [MES] marine water layer (ENVO:01000295) within the mesopelagic zone...; material: water (ENVO:00002006), including particulate matter (ENVO:01000060) such... | reverse complement strand
TCAGAAATGATTTGCCAACCTACGCCGTCACATTGAACGGTAACCGCTGTTTTGGCAGTTGATGTTTGATAGTTTGCAGAACCGTCAACCGTTTCACCTCCGTTGCCGTCAATTGTCAACGGGTTGCCAGCTGTCACTAATTTGAACGTATAAGTTCTTCCCGCAATTCCAGAAACCGCTGGGAGCGTAGCTGTGACCGCCCCTCCGCTTGTATTGTAAAGCAGAGTGCTATGTGTGCCGACATCGTGACTTGCGGTGATTAATGAACCACCCGCAGTGATCAGAGTTGCGTTTGTTCCCGCTGAGTGAAAGTTCGAATTGGGACTAGCGGTTGAAACACCTAGCCTATAACTTGTTGTGTTATTGATGAACGAGCTGCCGCCAAAACGCATTCGGTGGGTTACCGTCCCGTCAGAACCTTTCTTGAGTTCAATTCTTCCGGCGTCGTCAACTTCACCTATTTCAACAACATTGTTTGTGCTGCCTTCATGCTCAATGCTAATCCCGGCCCCGTCTGTCGATGTCTGCTTAACCGTGATAGGTGGAGCGTCCATTGTCATATCGGTGTTGCGGTGATTGCCCATCATTATTTTATTGGGTGCATCGCAGACTGCGCCGTAACCGATGGCTATTTGATTGTTGCCGTCAACGTCGCTTGTGTCTGCTTCAGCACCCAAAAATAAACATTGTTGCCCAGTATCCAGGCCCAGCCCGGCCCGATAACCAAACCCTGAGTTGGCCTCCATAGAGCCGCTCTCCAGTCCGGTTAAGCACTGATACCCAACGGCGGTACTTTTAGTTGAAGCCGACGCATCAAGAGCTTCTTTGCCTACTGCCACCGAATCAGCGCCAGTGAACGCGAGCATAGCTGAGTGACCAACCGCAACGTTATTGTGACCGGAACTAATTCCAGCATCTCTGCCGATTAAAGTTGTGTAGTTTCCGTTGCTTCCGCCACCCGCGCTGTATCCGATTGCTGTTACATCTTGGGCCGTGGAAAGTGCTCCGCCCGCATAACACCCGATGACTGTATTTTTTTGTCCGGTAGTTAAGTCTTCTCCGGACGCATATCCCATAATGCAGTTTAACTGGCCCGTGCTTAATTTGTAGTTGTCACTTGAATGTCCAAAAATGTAGTTACGATTTCCGCCGGGGCTGGTGTGCTGATTAATTAAGTTCAGCGCATCACTGTCGCCAATTGCTAAGTTATTGCTTATAGAACTATCAGCCGCCGCGCTCCCGGCCTGAATTGCGCCCGTTGCCGTGACACTAAACAGGCTCTTGTTGTCTCCAGTTTTAACCGCAAAGAATTCGCCGCCGTCACGCGTGCAAGTTGTACCGGTTGAACTGGTATTGATTGCGTCCTCAAGTGTCAAACTGGTTGCGTTTGCAATAGCCGTGACAGTTGTGGTGACCGTACCAACCTTAATTGCAGATCCAACATGAAAGTCATCATGAAAAACCGTGCTGCTACCCGTTAAAGTTGTACTTGATCCACTGGTTGAAACAGTGCCACTTGTCAGAGCTACACCACAACCGCCGCCACCGACCGAAACTGAATCGGCTGATGCGTCAACAAACAAGGCTTGTGTTTTGTTTTCTGAACTGGTTGTAAAATCACAATCGTGTTGGTTCTTGTTAAAAGAAACTTCACCGTTTGAACCGTCACGGGAACTTAAAACGTGCTGTGTTTGATTTGCCGTTCCTGCTTTATTGGCACCGTAAACGCGAACGGCACCCGCCTCATTGTCATAAGATTCAAGCCGCCCGGCCAACGCGCCGCCCGTGTTTGACCATGCAATAATGTCACTATGAGTGGACGCGCCGCGTACTTCAAGTTGATACCCTGAATTGGTACAGTTGATTCCTAATTTACCATCGCTAGCAATCCGCATACGTTCTGTTGGCACACGGTCGTCTGTTCCGTCATTGGTATAAAAGGCCATGTAGCCCTTTTGGTCGGCTGCTGTTCCTTCATGCTTTACGCGGAGAGCGCCCATCATTGGGTACTCGTCCGACGCTTCGTCAGTACGGCCAAAAAAAGCAATTCCCGTTTCGCGACCGTCCGCAATATTTTCGGAGGTCGTGTTCATAAGGTAAAGCGAATCACCAACGCGGTGATCAATAATCATCCCCGCCGCGCCGTTAGGAGCTGCCGTAATAGCGCTGGTTATGCCGCTGGAGTTGCTGTTATAGTTGTAAATGATAGGACCGGACTTGCCCCCGCCAATTACAGCAGTATAGTTTGGCTCGGTGTCGCCAATGCCGACGTTCCCATTTTGACGAATAATAAAGCGGTCGCTTAAAACCGCAGCGTTGTCGCCAGTCGTCGCGAACCTGATTGAACCCGGCATATCTTCATGCCCAGGCGTTCCATCTATCTGCGCGTAAATCGACGCAGCGATTGTTTTATTATCGGCCGTGTCACCGGAGGAGGCATCGGCCCCGTACCAGTCAATCCGGCCCAAAATATCGTTGTCTTGCACGATGGTGGCGCTGCCGGCTGTTGCATTTCTTGACCGTGTAAAGATAAGCGACTTGGCTGTTGCATCGCTGGCGTTGTTGGTAACCACTGCCGCATCGCCGTCCTGGACATGAAACAAGTGCTCCGGAGAAGATGCACCAACTGCGACCTTACCCGTCGAATCAATGTGGATTCGGTCTGCGCCGTTGGTGATCATTGTTAAACCGTTGGCGGTTGTATTGCTTGCAGTAGCTCGCAAACCAACAACATCAGCATTATCTTGACCAATAAACGAAAGTCTACCGGGGTCATTTCCGTTTAAGCAAATTGAGATTCCGGTATCGTCAGTGGAATCAATCACCAGCGCGTCAGCATTGGTTTGAACCTGCCCAATATTGCCCGATGCGGTCCCGTCCGAAATTAGGACACGACCTGTAGGATTTACGGTTATGCGAGCAACGCCAGCAGTCGCGATTCCGACGGTGTCGCTTTCATCTCCGAACATTCCCGAATTGGGATCGTTATAAAAAGCGTATCCAGGCTCTGCGGCAGAGCCGACTTTGACTTTCAGCTTTGTGTTAAACTCAGCCTGATTCGCGGTAAGTTTTAAATAGTCGGTTGGAGCATCGCCGTCGTTCCCGTCGTTAACAGCAATAGTTAAAATCCCTGCTTGATCATCCCCCCCATTAAAGTGTTCCGCTCTAATAGATCCTAGAGTTGAAACTTCTCCGCCGCTCTGTGTTCCTTTGAACGCAATAAGAGAATCTCTCGCAAGATGAGAATCCGTGGCGGTGGTGTTGAGCATCGTGAAAACAGGATCTGCTTTCTCAATTGAGATATCACCGGAATGCGTAGAACCTGCTTCGAGTGTGAGCGTTTTTCCTATTATGACACTACCGGATCCGGTCGTGTCTACCGTGATATAATCAGCACCCGCTGATTCAATATCAAGAGCAGTTGCGTTTGATGGCGCAACGTCTACGATCGTACCGCCAGGAGGTAAAGCAAAGTCAACTATCTTAGGCATTTTAGAATCCCCGCCCTTCTGCGTTTACAGTACCACCGCTAGAGGTTCCCTCATAAGTCAGTTTGGTTTCCGAAATTGGGAATGGAAAACGAATCGTGGTTAGATCGTTAGCTGCAACCGCTGTCCCAGTTTGAGCCAAACGAAAAGTGCCGCTCGGATCTTTGTAGTAAATTTTCGCAGTTCCAGCCGTAGAAGCGTAAACGAAAAATACAGTGCCGGTCCTTATGTTGTGTGAACATTGAAACGAGAGGATATCAGTTTCGTCGGTGGTATAAGACTTACCACTCACGGTCGTTCCGCGTACTTGCGCCATAGGTCATTCTCCGATCTCAATTTGAGATTCATCCCAATCAAGGGTTTAAACTGGATACCGTTGCCGTTTACGTCCCAGTGTTTAAAGTATAGCTTATAATTCGCATTCTGAGAAATCCCAAAATGAAATTAATTTTAAAAGCGGGGGGCAGCTACGGGGAAAGTTTGTGAAGCTGCCCCCCACCCAGGCACAAGTGCCTGTTTTAATTATAGAATCTCAATTTGAGATTTCGTCTATAAGATTTCTCTCCCGCTCCAAAATGAGAAACTATGTTTTATAACGGGGGCCGCTACTCCCCAAATCAAATCAACCTCTACTGTCTCGCCTTGCACAAGTGCGGCGGCAGCTATGTTAAGGCTGACCGTGACATCGTTCGCTGCTGCTGTACCGTTTACTTGGTTGTTTAAATCGGCTTGGGCAAGAATCCCCGAAGTCGATCCCACAATGCGAACTTCGACATCTCTAGCGCCAGAAGTACCGGTGAAAGATATATTACAAGCAAAAGTATACGTGCCCGATTTTGGGACGGTAAACTTGCCGTCGGTCGTGTTGTAGTTAGATCCGAAATCGTGCAGCTCTGAGTTGAAAACAATAGGATCGCCAGAGGTGCTAGATGTAAAATCTGAGCTAGCTCTAGCAACCGAAAAACTAAAAGCCTCAAGCTCTAAGCTGGCATTGTTAAAATAGGACACGCCAGTATTCGCCGAGTTCAGATCGAGACTAGCATAAGCTGCATCAGATGGTGGCTCAACAACTCCCGTTATATTTTGCCAAGCTCCAGTGCTACTCAAGTTTGCATTAAATACCGCAACGCTCGAAGTGCTAGAAGCGGTTTGGTCTGCCTTCCACCAAAAAACAAACAGTTTCATATTGAAACTGGCCGCCTGCTGATAAAAAGCGCTGGCTCTATACACCCGCGTTTTATCGATCGGGATCTTGTCTGATACCAATCTGACTACTTGAGAAGTACCGGCAGTTTTTACAGAGTGCCGACCAGCGTATACCGTGGCGCTGTCCTTATAAAAATCAGTTCCCGGTGTAGATGTTGTCACGTCCCAAGAATCAGGAGCAGCGCCGTTGTTTGGATAAATCCCAAAACCGGAATTGAATATCAAATCACGACCGGCTTCTACTGCAAGCCGATCGATCTGTTTTGTGCTGATAGCTCCGAAATTTCTCAAATCGACAATCGAGGTTACGCTAGATCCAGCAACGATCTTCGCTAGACGAATCTCATTTGGGTACAGAGCAGGCTCAACCGCGCCAGTGCTTACCATACTAGAACAAAAAATCCCCGTAGTGGAGTCAATCCCAATATAGGTATCTTTGTTTGCTTGAACTGCAAACGTCGTGGTTTCCTGATTCGTGATCGCTGAGTTACCTGTAGTACAGCTACCGTCCGATATTGAGACGTTTAAACCGCTGGGTGTGCTAGCTGTAAACCCAGAGGTGACTGAGTTATTCATAGCAGCTTTCGTTCGTCCCAAATAGACACCGCTGTTTGCTAATTGTCCATCCTTTGCTCTAGGAGGCGTTATGATAGAAATCGTGGTAGATGGTGGGCTGTTAGTGTTTAAATAGACTCCAGTGATCTTTACTTCTACAGTGTCTCCTAATGGGACAACATCTCTTTTAACAACTTCAAATTTTGTGTTCGAGTCTAAACCGTTTAATCCCAAATCAGGGCAGACAAACCATTCGTTATCAATTGAGAAAGTGTCACCCAATTCAAAATCGCAATGCTCTAGACCTAGCGAAAATTTTATCTCTGGGGCACTGTTTGAATATCTACGAAGTATTTCGGCACAAAACGGGTACACAGGTGAGACATCAATGAGTAGAGCGTGATAGTCCTCTGTATCAGGTTGAGCCCCTCCGAAAGCCCTAGTCACTCCCTCCGCTTGGATCATTGTCACACTGCGATCGGGATATGAAGGAGTGAATCCCCCAGTGTCCCAAATTGGGATATAGTAACCGCCATATGCAGCGCCTAGATCTACAATCGCAGTTTCCGTTTTGAGAACCTCTCGCCTGTACATGTAAAAGGCTGGTCTATCAGCACTTACTTTGTCTGCCGCAACTTGACCCACATCCGGGTGCATGTTTCTAGTTCCTGCAAAGCCGCCTACCTCAAGACCTGGGATCTTGATAACTGTACTAGTCCAGGACTCTGCTGTAGCTGAGGGTATTTCAGCGACAGGTACGAGGTAAGCTGCATCTACTTTGAGATTGCGCTCACCGTATTTTGCAATAGATGCAGCATCTTTTAAAACGAGTTCCTTAGATTCTGGCCCTGATCCCATTTCGACACGAACGAGATTGTAGACAAGGGGCTTATTCTCTTGTTCAAAATCGGAATACTCATCGACTGTTATGTGCTTATTAACAGCGGCAGTATGATCAGACTTAACCATCTTGATCTTACCGTTAGATCCCGAAACCATAACGGAAGAAGTAAGCATGCAAAATTCATTTATGAATTTATCAGGCAGAAGTTTTAGAGCACAACTTACGCCGTAGGTAGCCAAAGGTGCACCGGGTTGAAAGGCGTAATCATCTGAGTTAATGGACAGCTCATCCCCATACAATCCAGGTAGATTAGAAGCTTCAAAATCAGGCCCTTGATATTTTCGATGAGCATAGCTGCTAAAGCATAAATGCGATATGTCCGAAAATGCGTCAAAAGCAAAAGTGCTTGCCTCTATGTAACTGGTACTCACCCCAACGTCTTGAAGTATTTGATACATGACTTCAAGTGGATGTTTGTTGTGCATCGTTCTAAGACTTGTATAATTGCTCAGCTTAGTCGGAAACTCTTTTATCTTAAAGAAGATAGAACCGGGCTCGCCCCACACACAATCCACAACGCCAGTATAGATTGTCGCAAAATCGGAATTTGCCAGAGTAGTTGTACCTACTCTGATTGACGTAATTGCATCATAGAAATTGTGAGTAGAGGCTAGGCTTCTAATATACCCATCATCGAGAACCTCTATCTCAACTGTGCCGTAGGACGTTTTACGCTTAACAGGATCAAGCTTCTGATTGACAGCGTTGATCGATTTCAAAATGGGATCGCCACCCGTGACAGTGGTGTTTAGTCCGTTATGCCCATTATGGAAATTCACATTTAGAGAGCTAGGGCTAGTCAGTTGGATCTGAACATGAACCACCGGCTCTACGTCAGCACGTCGGAAAGCTTCGAGGTACGATGTAGTTAAAGTACCCGCCATTATTCGCGACCCAGATACGGTGGTTGCTCAGTCATTGAAAATTCTAGAGACCTCTCGAAAGGACCAACCAATTGGAAATCTAGCGTAGCCTCATCTATGATTACGATTAGCGTTTTGGGACTGCTGCTCGGAGTCTCAATATAGAAAAAAGGTTTCGTGCCTTGCTCTATAGAAACCCACCAATCCTCGATCACAGTGATTTCCGCTGCTGTCGCAAAAGAGGAGGAGAAACTTCGTTTCGCTTGCCCTCTGTAAAACGAGTACCTTTTGTTAAGTCCTGACAGGGCTTTGAAATCTGTAATATCACTGACTTCGTTTTTATTATTCCAGGGTACGTTTGGATTTCTCTGTAGCTGATATCGCTGCCCCAAAACGATTTCACCAACTTCTGGCGTGAAAGATCCAGAAGCTATGATTCTCAATCTGACACGCTGGACACTTGAGAATCTTTGAGCAGTGCCGCTGGGTGCATAATTGTACTGGGTAAAGGTGGCGGTTATGGTGAGACTATTCGTAGCTGCGTTGGTGATCTCAATATGAGTCGAGTCTGTTATAGATTCCACAAAAGTATTTGCAGGTATGTTTGTGCCCGTTACCGAGTCTCCTACCCTTAATCCGCTAGAATCGGCAACGGTTACAGTCTTATCTGTGTTGGCTATAGTAACTGTCTGAGTCGTGACGTTAGCAGCAGAATTCAAGTTCATTATCAAAATGCGATTGCTGGTAGATCCTGACAAAGTGAACTTTGCGATCTCTCGAACGTTGTAATCAAAATCGTCGTTGTCAGCTACGTCTAGATGTACAGTCGTTGCATCAGTGCTATTCAGGTTGTGCCCCAAAAGGATAAACGTATCGAAACTGATCCCTGTCCCATAATAGAAATTGTAGAATTTTGTGGTGGAGCTGGCAGCGCCAGATATCGTTTTCGTTATGAGACTACCCGCGTTATCGTAGGCCCTAGTAGCGGGGGTTGTGGCGTCTGTTTTGTCTGTGTCCGTATGTGCACCGTCTATAGTCCAATGAGCATCAGTCGGTGGACTGTCGACGCTCATAGCATTAGCCTTTTGAACTACCATCATTGGCTTGTCATTATCGAAACCAGTAGTCTCTGCCGTGGCTAGGTTTGCGCTACTAAAAGCCATTAGAAAGCCCCCATCTTTTTGAGGTCATTTAGAGCAGGAACAACGTTCTGACGAACGAAGCGAGTCATTTCCTGTTTACCAGCAGGCAGCGTTGAATTGAGCTGTAGAGTAACATTCCCCTTTTGAGACCCACCGTTTTTCATTTGCCGATCTACTTCTTTTTTAGGGATCACGAATTCTCCGGGCATTAGCATTCTGGGAACTGAGTCCTGATTTGCGACACCGCCAGTTACAAAACCACCGTCCTTCATTCCAGGTAATTTACTTACCAGCAACTTGGCCATAGAGAAAGCAATAGAAGCAGCACCGCCAGCAAGCGCGAATCCGATAAAGGGACCGACACCCACGTGGGCCTTATATGCTTCAGATGCAGCTACAGCAGCGTTACCTACGATCTCTTTTTCCATGATACTCAGAGAGGTGTGAAGCATACTTCCGGCTGCTGCCGAAAATGCGGCAGCGAATTTTTTCTGGCCGCCTTCTGCTGCATCAAACGCAGTAACAAAGCCCTGCCCTATACTGAGCTGGACTTGTTCAATTTGACCTGCGAACTTCTGCTGCTCAGCGAGATCCTCCTCCATCTCTTTCTTTTTTCGTTCTCTTCTTAGAGCATGGTACTTCGCATCAGCGGCATCTAGTGTTCTCTGATGATCTAACCGGCTCTCTAAATGCGCCGTTTCTTTTTGATTCGCGATATCGATAGACTTGAGATAGATCGCGTGATTCTTTTTGCGAATTGCGGCAATCTGCTCTGCTGTGAGTTTTATCTTACCGCCAGTTTCACCGTTCAGTTTTTTAGTGGCTTTTGTGACTTTCTTTAAACCGCCGTCCTCTTCGTTTAAAGCCTTCTCTGCCTTCTGAACAGCTACAATCAACTCACCGTGTTTAGTAGCGCTCTCTGCAATTGCGGCGTTAGCGTGGCCAATGGTCTCAGTGTATTTATTAAACACGCCGCTCATTTGGTTTTCTTCTGATCTAAATAAGTTGATACCTTTAATTACCAAATTGATACCGTCTACCATAAGCTCAAAAGGCTTGTTTATGATTTTAGTAAACTCTAGATAGATATTCTCAGCTACTCCAAAAACAGCAACAACTGATTGAGAGAAAACGCTTACGACTCTTACGAGAACCTTAAATCCCATTTTGAAAACGTCTACAAAAGGCGCAAACCAGTTACTAAAAGTACCAGCCTCTTCTTGGATGACTTTAAAGAATCGAATAAAAGCGGGTTGGAATTCTCTAGAAATTGCACCAGCGATTTTGCCCATCGCCGTGCTGGCGTTGCCCATCTCAGTTTGATACGCGTTAGCCATCTCAGCAGCAGCAGTGCTAGATACTAAACCAAGAGCATTAGCGCGGCGCTCTAGGGCTTTCATACCCTTTGCTCCCATATTGAGAACGGGCATTAATTGGACGCCCGATTCACCAAAGAGTTGGTTTGCTGCCGCAGCTTTCTGAGAAGACGATCCCAATTTGCGAACCACTTCTGCGCCTTCTAGAAATAGCTGTTTGGCCGATTTAACGCCTCCTGATGCATCTCTTAGGCTAATTCCCCAGCGCTTGAAGTCAGAGCTATTTGCTACAGCTTTCTCAGAAACCGTTTTGATTGCGTTGGTCAGTTGTAGCAAACTGACATCGCTTTGAGCTGCTATGAATTTAAGCTTAGACAATTCCTCTACGGTCATGCCTACCTTTTCCGCTGTTAAAAGTAACTCATTCCCAGATTGAGTCGCAGCATCATTAAACTTGATAAGAGCACCGAGAGTACCGAGGAAAGCCCCGCCTGCTAGAGCAACAGCCTTACCGGCAGATTTCCAGCTTATGCTGATATTCTTGGCTTGCTTGGATAAGGTTTTAGCTTGTTTCGTTACACCCGCTAGACCTTTGGAAAGTTTGTCTTGTAGCTTTAGGGTAATTCCTACCGCTCTTGCGCCCGCCATCTTTTTGCCCTTTCCTCTTCTGCGACTTTGCTTATGTTAGAACATAGAACAAAAACATCTATAACGAAATTCGGTTGATCCATAAGATCGCTACCTCCCCAGGGTAGCGCGTTAAATTCTTTGTACTCACTCCACCAAGCTATGCACTCCCAAGCCTCATTATCAATTTGAGACATCGGGCATCGCCTAAGCTCTGGCATCCAAGCCCAAGCGACATTCGGGTTTGATTCAGAATCGCAATTTCGGATTTTTCTTTTATCGTCTCCATCTGCGAATTCGTCACCTTTGCATTTACTACATCCCCACTCTAAAGTCTTTAGATCCCCACTGAGGATCATCTTTAGAGCGATCTCTATTTTTTTCTGAGACCTGCTTTCAGTGTGCTGATCTCAGTAAGGGCTGAGAATACCTCATCGATAAATCCGATTTCTCCGCGAGAAAAAAGATCTGGACCTGTTTCGATGGAGTTGCCCCTGATGTCTGAGTAATTCCTAATTTGAGATACTCGATCACCAATAATTTTCTTCATAACCTTTTCAAGGCTTGCAGTCTTATTTGTGTTTGCTGATCTAGTATACTGCCGAAACTCGCCACCGGTCATTGGTTGCAAATTGAGAACTACCTGATCATCTTCAGGCAGCTCTCTGTTGTCGTCAAATTCTGGAACGTATTCTACGCTGTCCGATTCATTCATAATGTTTCCCCGATTCTCAAATTGAGATTCACAAATTAGCTTGTTTGATTAATTGATATTAGAAGCTCATCAGCACCGCTAGACCCTAGAGCCGTAAACGGTACACTTAAGATAGCCTCTTCCGATTCTGGGATTTCAATACCAGCAAAATTGAGTTCTACAGTTGGTAGATGGATCACCATGATATCACCAGATTCAGTTCCCAATTTGACCACAATCGGAATTGTAGTAAAACTAGGATCCGCTGTAGCTGTTGCCTGAACGTATCTCTGAGTCAAATTCTTGATCAGATCTTTTCTAGCTCTAAACCCGATCGTACCCGTAACAGCTCTGAAACCTGCGATGAAATCGCTGGTGCCCTTTTCAAAAGCCTCGTCCGATACGGCTTTGAGTCCGTTAGCCAGAGTCATTTCAAACGACGTGATCGGAATTTCAACGCTGTTCAAAGTGAGACTGCCGGTCATACCGTTTAGGGGATTGCCTCCGGTGCTCTCTGTGTACGTTGTAGGCGTGACAGCTTGACCGTCTGACCAGCTAGAGCTGGCGATCGTTAACGTGTCTGAGCTTTTAGATTGAACGACTTTATCGTTTAGAGAGTTAAAGCTGATGACAGATCCAACCATAAACGAAACACCGTTGCCGCTCTCTGTAATAAGAGCAGTAGCGCTAGACCCAGCGCCTTCAGTTGTTCCTGTACCGGTTAAAGCATAATTAAACGCGCCGCCTGAGAATGTCATTTTGGGAACGTCGCCGCCGCTGGCTGAGACTGTCATTTCTTCGACGTATGCACCAAACAGATCTTCTCTAAGTACATCGTTACCAGTTCGAGCAATTCTCAAAGTGGGAAGAGCGTTTACGTCAGAAGGTCGATAGGTCAAAAGAGTTGTTTTTCCAGCGCTACCGTAGGAGCTGTGGCCGCTAGTACCGTCAATACCGTTACAAGTAAAAGTGGTTGATCCTGTAACCGTAACTGTAAAAGTAAGGTTGTTAACCTGTGTTGTCCCTACAACTTCCGTAATGCGAATTCGATCATTAGTCTTCAGGTTATGGCCACCGCTACACGTTACCAAAAGAGGATTGTTTAGGGTAATACCTGTGATCGTTGATTGCACGGGAGTGCCTGCACCGAGACCCGTTCCCATTGCTGCCTCAATTAGAGGATCGACATCAGGTACAGTCGTTCCGCCTTTTGGCAAAATGAAACTGTCACAACTCCAGGTCACCTCTTGCTTACCGGTGATTTTTTCGAGTGCGGATCGAGTCGTTCTGGAATCCATCCGATCGTTTCTAGCTACTTGGAAATCGATAGACGATGCAGTGACCTTTGCAGCATTTGTGCCTGCTAGAGCTTCTTGATCGCTTGCTCCATACTTACCGCCCGTGACAGTTTCTTTTTTTACAAAGTACCGTAAATTACGTCCTAAAAGGTGATCTGTTGTAGTTCCCATGACTATAGCTCCTTCGTCTCAATTTGAGATTCTTCAAGGTCTGCTTTTTTGCTGGCCTTGGTTTTCTTCTTTTGTGGCTTCGTTTCTGCTTTTTCAAAATCGGACGTGGACAAGAGATCTTGAGCAACGCCATCAGGTAGATCTAAAACATCACCAGAGGTTAAAGGCTGGTCACCATATCTGCCGCTCGGACTACCAATATATTTAATTTTCATTTTGCGAATCCTCCTATGATGCACTTAGTGTTCTAATATAAGGCACGTCGACTGTCAGCACCATAGAACCGAAACCATTAGCATCAGGCGATCCCTCATCTGTTTCAACCGTTGTGATGGTCGTAGCGATCGCCTTACCGCCTCGTGTCGTGTCTAGGTTTAAAGCTGCTATGATGTCATCTAGCAGATCATTTAATTTGGTAGCTCTATCAGCCTGAGTCGTTCCTGAGATATGAGCGATGATTGTCACATTGAGAACAACTCTGATCTGGCTACCTGGGAAGTATTCAAATGATTCTCGAACTGGGGCATAGCCGATCCAGGGCTTTGCACCGCTACCAACATCGGCCCAGGTTTTACCAACTGCCTCAACTGTAACAACTGTGGTTTTGTATCCATTGTCAGTTGTGATCGTGGCTAGGACCGATCCTATATTGGAAACGATATCTTTTCTTACAGGTGTTCCCATTATCATTTACCCCAATCGCTACTAGAGAAATCGATATTCGCTCTAGCTTTATTTGAAGAATTCGCTAAATAGGAATTGAAAAGTTTTTCCATTTTGGGACGGCTTCGCTTAGTAGCTTTTTGAAGATATTTTTTACCTTTAATTTTAACTTCGTTTCTTAAAGCATATTGAGCTTGATTCTGATCATCTACAAAATAGCTTTTTTTCTTCTTACCTCTAGATTTGCCTGGAACCCAATGTAATGCATCTGCTGGCCAATTGAACGGGCTGCCGGTGTTGATAGCTTCTGACGTCAGAGGTATAGCCAACATAGGCCCTTTGGATTTTATCTTGTCGCCCCTGTCTTGAATGTCAGCATAGGGCAGCGCTGAGTAAGTTCCTATTGTGACCTCATGAGAAACGCCGCCCCTTCTGTCAGCGACTAACGTTTCCTCAAACGATCCAGCCAAGCCACCACCGCCCGATCCCCTTTTGGGATATTTGCTGGGCTTGATGCTTTTCCTAACTGCTCTCTCGATCTCAATCGTGGCGATCGAAATCATATCGAATCCCACTTTGAGAAGGCCCTGATTAATCTCTTCGTTTAAGTTCTTCAAGTAACTCACTAGAGGGAAATCATCAGCCATCAGTATTTGTTCCAGTCTGGATCATCGTTGTCTACGCCTGTACCAGGGTAATCCATACCGCCAACTCTGCCTGCTGGTTTTACAAAATCCGAATCTGACTCTATGGTCTCTTTTCTGTCTCTGCTAAAGCTGCCGCTATATCGGGCACCAGCATTTCCACGGTTGGCTTTGATTAGCTCGCTGAGCAGCTCTCTATAGTTCTGAACGATAGCACCGCGATCAGCAGATAGACCTACCGCGCCTCGATTTAGGGCACGAGAATATTGAGCGATGATTGCTCTACAGCATGAGATAGAAGATAGATCGATATCCTGGTTGTGCTCTGTCAGCAAAGCATTGATAGTCTCATTTGATAGGATTTGATCTGTAGAATCGGTGTCTCCCAATTTGAGACGAACCTTATCTAAGTTTGAACCTAAAGAATCGCTATAGCTCCAGGACATGCTTTAAACCCCATTAACCGACTTTTTGCGCCGTCGCTTCTTCTTAGCCGGTTTCGTTTTGGGATCTTGCCATTCGATCCGACCGAGATCGATATGCGATCTCAAAGTGCGATCGCTCCAAGTGTCAGCTTCAGGTACGTGATCGCCCGGTCGACGTTTCACGTACCTGTCGCTGTCTACTTTAACTATGAGTAGTTTCCCCGCTACCCACATTTTTTATGTGTCGCAGTTAATGAAACGAGCACCGAGAACACCAGAAACAAGTTTCTGATCGTATGCCATTTCCATTTCGATACGATCACTGCGAAGGTGATCCATCCGAAAACGAGACACGCGCTGACCGTCGCCACCAGCACCAGCGTACTGCCAGTTGAAAGTATAACCGGCTGATGGTTGCATCAAGCTAGGGCTATCAGGAACATAGAGAAGCAAAGCTGTATCGCCAGTGTAGATGCGACTGATAACATCAGTAGCGCCTTCTAGAGCAGTGTTCTGAACTGCACGAGCGACAAGCACTTTCTTCATTCCCAAAAGAGAAGCCAAAAGATCTTCGCTTACAACACCAGTTTGTGTGTAG
>TARA_R110002020_G_scaffold6056_1_pt1 | contig 14602 bp, 21 predicted proteins | sample TARA_R110002020 | Tara Oceans TARA_R110002020 (sample SAMEA4396489) | marine metagenome | biome: Westerlies Biome; feature: [MES] marine water layer (ENVO:01000295) within the mesopelagic zone...; material: water (ENVO:00002006), including particulate matter (ENVO:01000060) such... | reverse complement strand
AAAATAACTTGAATCATCATTAGGATAAAAATTACCCATCTCAATGCTCATCCTTAAATCACCAGCAACATCAAATACATTCGGTGGATGAATAATATTTGTTGAATCTGTTAAATTTAGATTGGTTGGAGCAGTATCAAGATTGATAGTATCGGGATTAGTCGTAGTATCTATAGTTATATTTGAACCACCCTGATAAGTTGTATCTGTATCAGTTGTATTAATTGTGATTGCCGCTGAACCGTCATAAGTAGTGCCTGATGAGAAGGTTACATTCGTCCCAGCGGTTAGAGAATTTGGGACTTTTATCACCTCCATCTCCGCACTACCATTATAATCAATAGTATCTTCATCAATTTTAGTTTCTATCACTGTCCCACCAATAGATATACCATCACCCGCAGTATATTCTGTATTTGTATCCGTCGAATTAATTGTGATTGCCGCTGAACCGTCATAAGTAGTACCAGAAGAGAAGGTTACATTCGTCCCAGCGGTTAGAGCGTTTGGGACTTTAAGTACTTGATTTTGTGCTCCGGTCCCTCCAGAATTATTAATTGTAGTCCCATCATTATCAGTTAAAAAAGCATTACCGATTAATTTCATTCCTGATGAAGCGGTATAAGTAGTTGATGTTGCATTGATTGTATCAGCAACACCACCATCCCACGAAGCATTACCAGAAGAATAAGTAATATTGGTCCCAGCAGTTAAAGCATTAGGCACGATTGTACTATTTGTCCCCCATTCAGTCGCATTACCTTCACCATTCGATATTAACACTTGACCCTGTGTCCCCGGATTTAAAGTATCACCCACTCTTAAACTATGTTGTAGATTTAAATCGGTTAAATTACCTGTCACCATTCCTGTAACACTCGCCATTATACTATTAATAATATATTATTTTTTCAAGTGAGATTTATCAATCTTATACGCTTTTGATTTGGGATTTATTGATGCATATACTCTCGCCATTGCCCACTGTTCTTTTGACTTGACATTGGGTCTTACTGATGAAGGATTTGTTTTATAAGCACCAACGCCTTTATTATATATTGTTTGTAAACCACTTAATTTATAACCGGTGGTTTTACTTATATCTTTTAATGAATGGTCTTCATCTTTTTTAAATTTATATTTTTTATTGTATTTTTGTTTGTAAGTCAATACCATTATAATATTAATAATATATTTTTACCACAATATTTTATGACTCCAAAATTTAGCAGTATCTTTGGATGTTGCCTTGCCGTGTCTGTCATAATACGCCTTTCTTCTTTTAGGGTCGCCGTGGTCCAAGTGTTTATACTCGCCCAGTTTATCTTTAAATTGACCATATCGAGAATCACCAAAGTGAATTAATCTTGGTTTACCACCTTTGCCTTTGACATACACAGAATACTTTTTATTCTTTGCCTTACTCTTAAAGGGTTTATACAATTCAACCATTATATTATTTAGCAAGATTTTTAACAAACATTGCACGACGAAAAGTTGTTAATGATGGATTATATTTACTTTTCTTATCTTTGTAATTTTTAATCACAAAATTAGCATACGCATCAACACTCATCCCCCTTGATTTTGCTTGTCTTGTAAACGCTCCCTCCTTTAAATTTTTGTATGGATTGTCTCCGTTTTTTGATTTTTTAGGCATTCTTTATATTATATATTATTTTTTTGGTGGGATAATAATACCACTGTTTTTATATAAAACATTATAAGGAAAATCAAATTCTTGACAATAAGTCTCCCAAGGTCTCACACAATCATCGAGGGACGGACAATAACTATATCCACAACTTGTACAACAACTATCTTTTGCAGCAAGTCCATCAAGTAATATATCAACTGGTTTCTCTACCACACCCCCGGCAGGGGGCAGAGGTACAGACCAAATTACAGGTAATCCAAATAAACAGCGTATGATATACTTCATTAGTTTATTATTAAATTATATAATAATATATCCCACCTTAAACTCTTTTTAGATTAATTAAAATTTTTTACTTTATGTAAAAATAATATCTACGATAATATAAAAGAATGGAAGACATCGAAAGTGAACTTGAACAAAAATCTGTCGAGAGAGTCACAGAAGAAATTCATGAGGTGGAACCCGAACCCGAACCAGTCAAACCAAAGAAGACAAAGAGAGTTAGAAGTGAAGCACAGAAGGCAGCGTTTGAGAGAGCAAAATTAAAGAGGGCAGAAAATATCAAGAAGAGAAAAGAAGATGCAGCACAAAAGAAATTAGAAAAGAAAGTTACAAAGACACAAATTAAAGAAAGGGTTAAAGAAGAATTACAGAAAGAAACAGAAGTTAAAGAAGTTACTGCAATCCCAACGGGTCCTCAACACGCAGCACCCTTACAGAGACAAACATCAGTAAGAGACAACCCACGGGGTTCGTCGGTAAGAGAACAAGTCGTACAGAATCATTATTATTATTATGGTATGCCTCCACCTTCTGCTGCTCCTGTTCAAGAGTCAGAACCACCTAAAAGAAAAAAGAAAGGTAAAAAAGTCAAAAGACCTCCAACTCCTTCGAGTAGTTCAGAAGAAGAACACAGCGATGTTGAAGAACCGGAAACTTATCAAGAACAATATAAAGAACCCGAACCCCAACCAGTTTATTATGAACAACCTAAAAAACAGAAATTTAAATTTGGTTATGTATAAAATCTAATTGTATAATATAAATAATGTCTTATACACCTGAAGAGATTAAAGGAGCAAAAAAAAGAGGACCCGAACGCCACTTATCCAAACAATATAATTTTGCGGGACCCGGTACAGAGTATGCCGCCAGAATGAAAGGTTCTGATTATTATGAAGGTTTAATGAAGGCAGCAGGTCGCCCTGTTATAGGCACCAAACCTTATAATAAACCTTTTGATAAAGTCGATTCTTGTGGTTTACCTCATGATAAAGTATTTAATAACCCTAATGCATCAGCGGCAGAAGTCCAAAAAGCAGATGCTGTTTTTCAACAGTGTGCTCTGAAAGCGGCACAAGATACTGATGTACCTGATGAAAGATTAAGAGGAATTTTCGCCGCAGGTGGTTTTGAATTAAAAAAACGATTGGAAGACGCTGCGATATTAAGAAAGGGTTCGTGGGCACAGGGTGGAGAATCAAGGACAAAACAGTTGGTCAGATTAGGGACCAAATATGCTGGGACTGGGATAGGGAATAAAGTATCAAGTATATTGAGTTCAATTAAGGGAACTAAAACAAAATAATTTATTTTTCTAAATTTTTATTATATTCTTTATTACTATAAATAATGAGTACTTTTATTTCAGGCGTAGCGAATCCACAGGCAAGTCGCCCGCAAGGGTTGACAGAACGGAGACCACCAAAAACTCCCCATAGTTTTATCACGGGAGCAAATAAACCGAGGATGACAAAAGAAGAAAGAGAGAAATTTATCGAAAAAAAAAGAGAAGAATTGGCGTCAAAATTAGATACAAGAAAAGGAGACCTCGGGGACGCTATTCAAGAAAAACCTTTTGTGACTCACGAGAATGTTGCACCCAACTTGGATTTTCATGCACTTCAGAGTGGTGATATTCATGCTGTATTAGGTGATAAATTTGATGCTCTTCTTCACGAGTATGGACACAAACCCCTTAACAAACCTCCGATGAAAGGGACTAAAAACACAGGGGCAGAAGCATCAGTCAATTAAAATATAAATACATTATATAAAATTATGACAATAGAGAGCAAACCTCAAGTAATTGCTGGAACAGCAGGTGTGGTTCATAAGAACCCGTCCAAGACACCTACGGTTGTAGCGGACACCAGCGTGAAGGAACACCTTTATGGGTGGGGTGGGACACGCAATAAGGTATTAGGCAGTAAGGGAGCAACTGATTCAATTGGTGATAAAGATAAACACCCTAAAACAAAGGGAACTAAAACTCAAACAAAATTTATCCCCCCATAATAAAATATATTAACTTATATAAACAATGTTTGGAATACTTGGAACAGCATTATCAATCGGTTCGGCGGTCCCATCACCCGTGGTGGATATTGCAGTTGATGAGGCAAAAAATAAAGCAGTTGAGGTTGGATTAAAAACTCTTGGAGTTCAGAAGGGTACAAAGAAAAAATAATTATATTGTATAAAGTATATAATGACTTCAATAGAAGAAAAAGAATATGACAAAAAGATTGTGATAAGTGGTCAAAAATTTACTTGTGATGATATCGATGATACAATCCCAGCACCATTACCTCAAAAAGGTGGATTCGCAATGTTAATTGTTGGGAAACCAGGTATGGGCAAGACATCCCTTATATTAAGTTTAGTATGCAAACAGGGTAAAGCATTCAATCGTAAATTTGATAAAGTTTATGTATTTAGTCCCAGTTTGATTACCATGGAGGATGACCCCTTTGAATTAATACCAGAGGAACAGAAGTTTGAGGAAGTAACAATGGAAAATCTTGATGAAGTTCTTGAAGATATGAAAGACTCGTCAGAGAAATCTCTTTTAATTCTCGATGATGTAATAGCAGATATTCGTGGTAAAGGTAAAGGTGCTATTGAAAATAAATTACAAAAAATATTTTTTAATAGAAGACACTTATGCGGTGCCGGTGGTTCTTGTAGTATTATCGCTACAAGTCAAACATACAATAAGATTGACCCCAAATTGAGAAAGACGGCATCACAATTGGTTCAATATAAACCAGTTAAAAAAGAGGTAGAGAATATTTATGATGATATTATTCAAATCCCTAAAAAAGAATTTTATGATGTATGTAAATATATTTATGATAAAAAACATAATTTTATGTACATTGATACACAATTACCAGAAGATAAGATGATTCATAAAAATTTTAATCAATTAATTATTTCAAGTCCAAATATTACTACGGATTATTCACTGGCGGGACAATAGGGGGTACAATAGGTTCTTGCACCTGCGGAAGAGGTCAAGGGTGTGGTGGATTATTATTATTATTATTATTATTATTAGCACCTTCGGGGTCATCTTCTTCATCACTATCGGTTTGAACTTCTCTAATGCAACCAATTAATCCCCAACATAAAGTAATATTTTTACAACGGGACTTAAATATCACCAATAATGTCGACCCAATTGCCGCCGCAGATATTGTTATAAAATTACTATAATCGTTTGGGGTCCATAAATCAAACCCCGTTAAAGTTTCTGTATCTCCTGTTGCACTCATATTATAATTATAAATAAATAAATTAATTTTCTTCTTTTATCTCTGTTAGTTCATCAATGGGTATTAAATAATGTTTAATGCAATTGGTCCCAGTAAATTTACACTTAAAGTCCATATCCTCTTTTAATTCGTATTCAAAGATTTTATCAGTAAATACAAATACAAAATATACTTTATATCCATCCTCTATTTTTTGAAATCCCGCAGTTACTTTTGATGCTGTAATAATTGTATCAGCGTACTGTGTTGATTTAATCCTTCTCCCTTTAATTTCTACAATCTTTTTTTTATCATCATCTTTAAAATCAAGAATATCAAATATATCATTCTCGTTTCTTTCAAAATTACATTCAAAATATTCATTGATTAAAGGTAATGTTTTGTCTTCGATTTGTCTCCCAATCTCCCAAAGTTCTTTGTTGAATTTAAAAGGCATTGTATAATATAGCAAATAAAAAAATTTTCAGATAATGAACATAAATAAAATCAAACACTTAATATAAAGGATGGATGCTCAAAAGAAGAGGCAGTTACAATACTTTAAACAACGTCATGCACAAATACCAGTCAACCCAGATAGTGCTGAATTTTTAGACAGGTTTGAGGATGCTGATGCTACAAGACAAAAATTATTAGAATTACAAAGATTAAAGTTTGAACCAACAAAAGCAGTCAAGAAAGCACAGACAAGAAGAAAGAGAAAACAAAAAAAAGGTGCGAAATCTAATTTAAGAGGTGAACTTCGTCAAAGTAAAACACAACAAAGAATCACCAGAGACCGACGGGTATTTGATGTCGCTGGTAATGTGGTTAGATTAGAAGGTCCAGGAGGATTAAGAAGATATAAAGAAACAGAAGAACCAAGAATTTTTGGTGACCCCGCACCACCAGATTTGGCGGCAATATTTGCTGCCTTTGGTGCTGCTGCTGGTATTATTGCTGCTGGTCCTGGTGGTGCCGCTGCCCATGGTATCGCTGCTCCTCCAGCGATTGGTGCTCCACCTGGACACGGGGCGGCAGGAGGTGGATTTCACTTTGACCCAGAGATTGAAAGACAAAGATTAAGAATATTAGACCAAGAAAGACAAGATAATTTTCAATTAGCACAAGACCGGATAAGATTGGATGGGGACCGGTTAAGATTAGAGAGTGATTTACAACGGAGAGACAGAGACGAAATTACAAGACAATTTGATGCCCGATACGCAGAAGACACAAGAATTGCTGATGAAGATATAAGACAAAGAGATAGACAAATAGCACTTGAAGAACAAAGAATTGGGGCGGAAGCAGCAAGAATTGATAGAGATTTAGATATAAGAGAAGCAGATATAACCGGTATACGAGCACGAGAAACCGCAGACAGAACAGAACAGGCAAGACAATTTGGTGAAGCACAAGAGGAGGCAGCGAGACAATTTGATGAAACAATGGAGTTGGAGCGGGAGCGATTAGCAGCACAACAGGGATTGGACCTTGCTGACCCTGTACCAGAAGAGGAAATTCTCGAACGATTAGAAAGGGCAGAACGGGATGTTCAAGTGGGTCAAGCAGTAGAGCAAGAGGTGAGAAGACAAGCAGGTGATGACCGCAGACAAGCAGCACAGAGAGACGCAGACCAAGCAGCAGAAATTCGGGCATTAGCACAAGAATTGGAAAGAGAAAGATTACGCCCTGCCGAAATTCGTGAAGTCCGTGTCCCTGCACAAGGTTTATCGCGTCAAGACCGCCAATTACTATTGGATATATATCAGAGGTCAGAACGGACAAGAGTAGCAATACCAGCACAAGTACGAAGAGAACTTGAAGCAATGAGAGACGGTCGTGAATTAGAAGGACCAGCACCAGTTGGACCCAATGATGATTCGCGTATTCTTCAACTGATAGAACAGTATGCGGGGGAAGAAGGTGAATTGACATTAGTCCGTGGTGGTGGGCGTGGCGGTGGGCGTGGTGGTGGTAGAGGGCGTGGTAGAGGGCGTGGTGGCGGAGGTAGACCACCACCAAGGAGGGACAGAGACCCATCGAGTCAACACCAAGACGACACAGACGGAATTGTACCGGTTGTAGCACCACTCGTACCAGAACCAGAACCAGAACCAGACCCAGAAGGCGTTGGACCATTACTTGAAGAAGTGGAATCATCCGAAGATGAGGATGATAATGATGATGAGGATGAGGATGATGATGATGATGACTCACCACCACCACCAGAAGGAGGAGGTGAAGGTGAAGGTGAAGGAGGAGGAGGTGAAGGTGAAGTTGGAGGAGGAGGAGGAGGTGACCCAGAACAACCACCAGCACCACAACCAGCACCAGAACCAGCACCAGCACCAGCACCAGCACCAGCACCGGGACCGAAACCAGGACCAAAACCAAAACCACCACCACCACCAGCACCGGCACCCGCACCGGGACCCGGACCACGGGAAGATGATGATGATGACGATGAGGATTCTGATGATGATGATGAGGATTCTGATGATGAACCATTACCAGAACCCGAACCCGCACCAGCACCAGGACCATCACCACCGCCAAGACGGATAAAACCAAAACCAGAAAGAAGGAAACCAGAACCAGACCCAGAACCAGAACCACCGAGAGAATTCACCGATTCAGAAGAAGAAGATTCAGATGATGAAGATATTTTAGAAAGAACAAGACAAGAAGGGTCGACAAATTTACAAGATTTACGGAGTCAATTAAGAGAATTAGAGGATGAATATAGTCAGGCGTCCCGCAGTTTCGGGACGCAAGGATTTCTCCCTTTTGGCGAACAAGACATTGGAGCAGAAGCAGCAAGAGAAAGAGGATTAAGGAGAACTCAAGACACAATACAACCTGAAATAAAAGATTTAGAAAGTGTAATTGCAAGACAAGAAGAAAGAGAAAAAAAACAATTAGACAGACTTGGGGAATTAGGTGGGAGAATGTTGGAAGGGGAAACACCCGATGAAGCAGTCGACAGAACAGAGATTGAATTAACTGGAAAAGAAAGAGAACGCGATGACCTTCGGACTGCAAGACAAACGGGAAAAGGTGAATCTCTCCGTGAATATTCTGAAGCGGCGAAGAAGGTGGACCGAGATTCAGAAAGGAGACGCGAAACCCTTTTAAGAGGAGAAAGAAACCGAAGAATACGGGCAGAAATTGAAAGAAGAAGGGGTAAAGAAAAACCTTTTGAACAACTACCAGAGGCACAGCAAGTATTGTATGATGATGTACAGACGAGACAAGGTCGCATTGAAACAGTAGCAGAAGACCCAATTGAACAATTAAGAGGAGAAGCAGAGGAGAGAAATAAAAGATTGTTAGATAGAGTTGTCCCAAAAATTACAGGGAGTATAAGTCGTGCCGACCAAGAAGAAAGTCTTGCGAATTTTAGTGACATGGCGACGACGGGCGACCTTCAATTAAGGTCCAGAGGGAGAAGACCTAAAGGTGAGACTGGACTGGACCCAATTGGATATGCCGTTGAAAATCCTTATAATGTATGGGTGAATGGTATTAATCCAGGTGGAAGGGTCAATGTGGTTTCGGTGGAGGCAGATGGACGAATCATTCTGAATACTGGTTATGGTAAAAGAGGTACTGCACGGAGGACAGAAAAAGCACTCCGGGAATCTCTCGCAAGAGGTGATTTAAGACTGGTGAAAGACACAGGAGAAGTCCGACAACCATACAGCACACCCAAACAACCTAAAGGAGGGATAAGCGAACAAACAGGAGAAGATGAAGAACCAAGGGGAAGAGGTGCCGGTCGAGGTAGAGGTGGAGGCAAAAGAGGTGGAGGTAAAAAAAAGAAAAGGTAAATTTTGAAATAAATTAAATATAATGTATAATATAAATAATGCCCTCCGCCATCGCCAAGAAAGCACTCGAAAACAACGCCATCACAAAGAAACAGTACGACAAATTGCCCCCCGCTCTATTAGATAAAGTTGCCGACCATAATTTAAAGATGCAGAAGAAAGCGAGAAAGACAGCAGCGAAAGGAGGCACCAAAGAAGTCCATAAAAAAACAGGTAAACAGGCACACAAAAGAGGTCGCCCCAAGAAAGGGTCAAAAGTAGTTGTTGACAAATAATTTTTATCTAATGTATATTATAATGGATGATTATTTATGTTTAGGAGTTTTTGTATTTATTGTAATATTAAGTGTTGTTAAATATAAGTGTATTGATACACTTAAAGAATCAATTATTGAATATTTAAGTCAAATTGTACCTCAAAAAACAATTGAAAAATCTGATGATATTATTGCATTAGAAGAATTAACCGAAGAAATTGCACAAATAATTATCGAAAATAAAGAATTGTTTTTGAAGGTTGATTAAGTAAATTTAATAAAATAAAAATATTGTATATATTATAATGAACCCACAAGATAAAGCAGAGTTGAAAAAGTGTCGCAATGTTTTGATACAATCCAATGACCCCCGCTTTAATTACGCTGTATTAAAGAAAGATGATATTGATAATTATAGTAGTGAAACTCCAGAAATATTACCTCTTCACAAATATGACTATTCTTTTCAGATGACTGACGGAGATGATAAAGAATTACCAAAATTAACCCCAGCGTCATTGGTCATGAGTAAAGATAATCTGGAGGATGTTGAGGCATGGTATGCTGCGAAATACCCAAGATTACCAACTGAATATCATGGTATTATGGCGAGATATTCATCAGGACAATTATTAACCAAAAAAGAAACAAAGAATGCTCTTAAGAGGATGAAGAAAAAACCCAATAAAGAAGTACCGGTTGGGATGAGTATCGCCCAGGGCAAATTTGAAGTATCTTTTGATTAATTAATATTCTTTTTTTTCTTTAATAATATTTTAATCTACTTATATATAACAATGTCATTGCCTGAACTTGAGACACCCGCGGCGAGAGTATTATATATAAATAGCAAAGACGCAACAACACAGTATGGTGATTTTTCTACAAATTTTGATTTTCAATTAGAAGAACCAATTACCGTACCTCCCCATCACATTATATTAATGAGTTTGTACAGTGCTGAAATACCTTACAGTTTTTATTATTTCGACACTGGACAAAATACAAGGATAGATATACAAATCACAGCGTATGGGACTCCTGCGAGTTATTTAGCGGGTCCAGTTGGTGGAAGTGGTCTATTTAATGAAAATCTTAATCAATCAAAAAGTGTTTACATACCAGAGGGTAATTATAATGCAGTTCAACTTGCTCATCAATTGACACAGGATATTGGAGATACAGTTTCTTCACCTGGTGTGTATCCTTTAAAAGTGTCATGGAATCCTATCACATTAAAGTTTGATTTTATATGTACTGTTGTCAATACACGAGTTACTCTTGCAATAAGTAACGCCAATCCCTTTGTGGTTATTGGGAGTGGTGTAATTGGAGGTGATATGAATGAAGAATTGGGTTTTATAAAATTTCACCCACTCCCAGTTAATGATGGAGATTTGTATGTCGAGTTGAATGCAGCGGGTAATGCTTGGGGGAGTGGATTCAGTAACGGTAACGGTGCTATTGCTGGACCAGGTGTCGATACACCCACACCGAGTTCACCCTTTGCTGTAGCGACACCATTAGTGGCGGAGAATGTAGGGGATTTAACTGCATCAGTAAGAAGTCTATTTGTCAGAACAAATTTATCAACTAACAGTGTTTTGGATAGTCACATTGGTGGTGGTTTCTCAAATATTCTGGCGAGAATCCCCGTCAATGCAACATCCGGTAATACTATAAGAGTTTCACCTTCTGATGGGACAAAACATAAATTATTAATTAAATCAAAAACAATTACGAATGTTTCATTAAGATTGACAAATCAAAGAAATACCGATATTGATTTGAATGGATTAAATTGGGATATATCATTGATGATGGAATTTATTCATCCAAAAGATATACCGCAACTTGAAGAATTTAGAAAAGTATGGGACCAAGTATCCTTAAAATTAGATGAAGAAAAACAAATCGATATTGTGAAAGACCCACGACCAGACAGAATACCAACAAAAGAAGATGATGAAACTAAAAAGAAAGATGAAGAGAAAAAAGATAAAAAATAAATTAATATACTATAAATACAATGGGGTGGGGTATATTAGGAGATGCATGGGAAGCGACTAAATCAGCGGGGGCGTGGATTGGAGATAAAGCAGAAAGTGCTTATAACACAGGTAAAAAATTTGTAGAAGAACACGCCGACACAATCGCAGATGTTGCGGGTGTTGTTGGTGATGTATCAACCTTTCTTGCTTCGGGGGCGGTATTAGTACCGGGCATTGGGACAGCAGCGGCGGCGGGTCTTGCTGGTCTGGGTGCTGCTGGTAAAGGTGTTGAGGCATTAGCAAAAGGAGCATCAGGAGTATCAAGAGTAATTGATTCGGGAGAAGCAGCAATTGATGCTTTAAGACGTGATGATATTGAAGGGGCGTTTGGTGCTGCGAAACAAGGGATTGCAGCGGGTAAGCAGGTCGGGGGTGCTGCGGATACGGTGTCAAAACCTTTCAGAAAACCAGGTAAAGTAATTGAAAAAGAAAAACAAACCAAAGAACCTAAAGAAGAAGATAAAGCAAAAAGACAAGCATTATTTGATGATTTTCGATAAATTAAAATATTAAGTATAAGTATAATGGTCGCCGCAGTAACAGTTTTATTATATTCAAGTCTTTTTATAAATTTTGTTTATTCTTATCCAAGAGTTAAAAATTATTATAAAAAGTTTAAAGAAAATAAAAATAATTATTTAATATATAACAAGGATGGAGAAACACAATCATAATGTTAATTCAGTTCAAGTGTTTTCAGCGGATGAAGAAAAATTAAAATTTCGTGTTATTGTTGCAATTGATGGAGAACAATACAGACAAGCACCTGCCGGGGCGTTGCCCGCTGCTGCTGTTTTAGATGGTGATGGTCAATATGATATTGATATACCAGTCCCAACTGCTATAGCGAATAGTGAAAAATATAATCAGTGTTTAATCAAGTGTGACACCTTTACCGCTGCGGCGAGTATTAATTCTAACACTCCAACCTGGGCAACTGGTATTGGAGTTCCTGGTGGTGGTGCTGCAACTGATGGTGTTTCTGTTAAAGCGAGTGCGATAGAATTACAATTAGGTGTTGCGACAGGTCAGTCAACTGTCTCTGTGATTAATAATGATTATGCTGGTGCTGTAAATCACTTGGTTCAAAGTGGTGACAAATCACGACCAGTTGTCGATATTGCTGGATATAGACAATTAATACCGGGTCAATTAGTTAATCAGGGTAACGGACTTCAGTTTGGTCCCGCTGCTGGTGGTTATGGTTGGTTAGGCATGATGAGAGATTTATCACCTCTATTATCTGCAAACCCCTTTGGACAGAGATTAAGGATTAGAATGGTCGACCCATTAAGTCGGGCAAAGATGTGTCTTATGAATTCTGCGGGATTAAATAATGGTGATATTGGTAAATATTATTTTCAATTTGAAGTAACAATGGTCCCCAATAAAGGTGGATGTTAAAATTTTTATTTTTTAAGATTTTTTTTTTCTAACTACTATTATAAAAATATGAGTGAAGGTCGCGTTCTCCCCAAATCTGTTGATTACACTAAAATTCTCCCTCTTGCAGTTGAAAGTCGTTCTCGTCGCCGTTCTTTCTTCCCTACCAACGGACAATCGTTTGTTGATAATGCGAATAACATCATCCGCATTGATGTATCGGCATCTGCCTTTTTAGACACCAAGCATTCTTACCTACGCTTTCGCCTCACCAACAACTCCGGTCAAGCGGTCGGATTTGACTACGGTGGTGGTCACGGCATAATTCGCCGCTTGAGAATTGAACAATCGGGTACGGTCTTAAGTGACTGTAATCACTACAATAAACTAATGAGTGCAATCGTCTTACCCTGTCAGTCGGGTCAGGATGGTCTCGCCCACCGCTCCCTCACGGAGGGACAGAGATACGCCAATCAGGCGGGTAATGGTAATTCAATGAACCCTGCTCCCGCTGCTGAAGTAACTGGTGCGATTGTCAACACCCCGTCCAACACGGATGGTCTTATTGCTAATGGTGATTCATACACTTTCTCAATCCCCCTTATGAATGGTCTCCTCGGGACCACGCAGTCCAAGATGGTCCCGCTTCAATTACTCGGGTCGTCGCCCCTTACGATTGAAATTGAACTTGCTCCCCAATTAGATATTGGTGCTTTCACCGCTGCTGCTCCTGCTGCGGGGACCTCTTACACGGTTGACAACGTCCGCTACATCGCCCAGTTAGTAGAAGTTGGACCCGAAGTTGATGCCCAGTTAAGAATGGTACAGGAGATGAGTGGAGGTAAACTTGTCCTCAACGGCACTGACTACACGCACTTCAACGGTAATGTCCCTGCGGGTGCTGTAGGCAATCAGGTTGTCAATGTCCCTGCTCGTCGTAAGTCTCTTAAGTCTCTCTTCTTTGTAGGTGCTTCAACGAGTTATGTTGCCGCGGGTGCTGGTCCCGCTGGAGAGCATTCGTTTTGTTACAATATGTCCTATGGAGGCAATTTCAATATGACTGACTACCAAATCAAGATTGGTTCAGTTGTATATCCTCCTACCCCAGTTGATTGTCAGTTTCAGGTCGCTGGTGGTGCCCAGGCATTCCAGAGAGGTGAAGCGGTTGCTGAACTTGCGAAGTGCTGGGGGACTCTTGGGTCTGCTCATGGTACAGGTTCTTTATCGACTGTCAACGCCTATGTTGCTGATTGCGATGTAGCGAATATGGCGAGAGCGGCGGCGGCGGGTGCCGCAACCAATACTCTCCGATTCTCTCCTTTCGGTCTTGACCTTGAGGCGTTTCAGCGGACTGCAATTGAGTCTGGTATTAACACTGCGTCGTCTTCTCTACCGATTTCGCTCATCCTCAATGTTGGTGCTGCGAACGCTGAAGCGATTAATGTAGACTGCTATGTATCGTATGACTCTCTATACTTCATTGATGAAACCGGGTCAATCCGTGTCTCGATGTAAATATTGTCAAAAAAACAATACTTAAGATTTTGACAAAAAGGTATATTAGAATACAATGACAACTTACAATTTAAAACTCACAGTACAAGAAATAAATATTCTTCACTGGGGTATGACAAATCTTCGTGATAATTTTGAAGATGGTAATGATTATTATAATGAAGAACAAAAGATATGTGAAAATCTTGAAAAAAGATTTGAGAAGAAAGATTACACCAAAATTTGTTGGGGTAAGAAAGCAAATAAAGAATTAAAAGATAAGATTGCAAAATTAGAGATAGAAATTAAATTACTAAAACAACAAAAAGAAAAACTTCATCTTTGCTCTGAATGTTGGTATAAGAACGAATACCCCAGTGAC
>TARA_R110002020_G_scaffold187400_4_pt1 | contig 14602 bp, 18 predicted proteins | sample TARA_R110002020 | Tara Oceans TARA_R110002020 (sample SAMEA4396489) | marine metagenome | biome: Westerlies Biome; feature: [MES] marine water layer (ENVO:01000295) within the mesopelagic zone...; material: water (ENVO:00002006), including particulate matter (ENVO:01000060) such... | reverse complement strand
AACAGGTGCCCACTTCTCAAGAAGTGTATCTGCTCTATCTCTATCTATAAATGATTGTGGTTTATTCATAAGACGTTTCCTTTCATTTTACCTCATGGACTTAGCATTTCGAACTAGTCCAAGATACTCAGGTGGCTAAGCACCTCATTGTTCAGGGTTAAAATTATTTGTGAGATCTTTCAAGCTCCTCTAAGTAAGGGTTCCGGTTCTCTTCTTTCTTCTCTGAAATTTTCTGTCTGGGAGCATCAGCTTTAACTTTACGCTGTGTAAATGCCTCTTCTTTAATAACACTGAGTCTTTCTTTTTCTTTTTTATCAAAAAGTCTTTCAGTATAATCAAAATTTTCTTCAATAAACTTTGGTGATTTATCGTTAAGAATACGCAACATATACTCTTTCTTTTTCCCGGTTAAGTGTGATGTTTTGGATTCTAATAAAAGATCAGCTTTAGTCTTAACATATGCTTCTTTAAGAAGATTGTTTTCTTTTTCAAGCTTGTTAACTTTGTGAGCTAATTTATCAATTTGTGACTTACCATCTACAACAGCCTCTTTAACAGACTCAGCCATAAGAGAAGAATCAACAGCAAGAACTTTTCTTAAATTAGCAAGGACTTCACGAGATGTTCTATTTTTTGTTGCTTCTTCAATAGATTGTACCGGAATAGCTTCATCAACATACTCTTCTAAATAATCTGAAATACTTTCAACTAAAGTAGACTTAAACTTATTAGCTCTACCATTAAGCTCATTCTCGTACCGCTTTACAACAGTAATAAGCTTGTTGGCGTTATTATGATCTACTGCCTCAACTACTCTTTTAAGTTTAGATGTGTGATCCTTATCAATTGCGCCTACTAAGTCTTCAAGTTTTTCAGCATAAAGCTCATCTTGATTAGTTAAAGCAGCTTCAACTGATAATTGAATTTTTTCTTCAATAGCAGTTTCAATTTCCTTAACAGAATCTTCTGTTAATACCTCAGCTGCTTGTTTTGGTAATGCTTTTGATTTCTTCATGTTTAAAAGAGTGGTTTTTCAGTTGCGCGATTGATTCTTTTTGTAATCTTATCTTCAATTACGCTCTTTAAATATTTATGTGCCTGGGCATAATTTTTCTTAGAAATATGCTCAATGACCTTAATAATCTTTAATTTTTCTTTACCCATAATGTTATTTATTAAATAGATTTAATAAAGCTAAGGATTCTATCACGTAAAAAGGTATCAATCTCCTTTTTAGGTAACTTTTCTAATGATTTTTCAAAATTTTCGTATACCTCTTCATATTTATCATCGCCGAGAACCACCCATTGCTTTGATTCTAGTATTCCATTTACAAAAGCTTTTGGGTAGGATGGGTCTGCAACACAGTCAATAGCTACTAGTTTCATATTTTTTACAGTACTATGCTCACTACTCTCTTCAAGTGTTCCTAATGCTCGAGAAGACATGCCGACTTTTACACCATCATTAATTAGTGATCTAACTATTTGGCCGCATGGGGTAGACAAGACTTTTGACTTACCATAAAACACATTTCCGTCCTGTGTTAACTCAGTTACCATGTGACATGCTCTTTCTAAATCGACATCTGCTGTAGTTGGATGGTTTAATTCACCCATTGCGCGACCTGGCTTAATCATTTCTTCAACATATCGTGTTGCTTCTCTCTGTAATTCGTCTAATGGATAAAGCCGATTGTTTTTATTGACACCCTCTGCCATCATATAAGGGCCTTTGATGAATAAATTTGATGGTGAGTTTCTATCTACTTCTTCTTCAATGTATTCGAACTCATCGTTGACATCAGGTTTTTCAACAACCAGGTTAAGTTTTAAAGCCATACTATTATTTAGTCACTCCTTACGATAAAGCTCCTTTTCTGTAATAATAATGAACGTAAACCCGCACCTTTTACAATATTCTCGAGCAGCTTTCCATTTTGCTTGATTTGTTATGTACATTTTTTGCTCATATATTAAGTGTTGCTTTTTTCTGTATTTGGTTTGTGGAGGTTTGGTTTGTTTTGATGGTTTTATCTCAACAAGATAATTTACAATCTTTGAACCTTCTTTTATGCAAACAAAATTATCAACGTAATATTTATGTGCTTTATTATCTAGAGGACTTTTATAAGGTACAACTACATTTTCACTCCCCCACTTTAAAACGTTAGGGTTAGTATCACAAAATCTAAAAAATTTTAATTCTAATCCGGATCTATATATTGCTTTAGAGCCAATAAACTTTTCAGAATTTGTAGGTATAAAAATACCTTGGCGCCATTTTCGTCTCATCCTACGAAGAACATTGGCGGTTCTGTGTCACCAAAACCTGGTGAAGCTCCTTCGAATAATTTAGCTTCAAGTTCAGCTTTTCTTTCTAAGCCTTCAGTAAGCATATCATAATTTAACGAGCCACCACCAAGCAATTGTACATTACCAAATTTACCTCTAACCCGACCAATAGTTATTTGGGATAGAGCTAAAGAGTACTCATAAACCCACTGCTCCATAATAACATCACGTATAGGTCGTTCAAGATAACACCCTAAAACCCCATAAAATCTATCACCACCGGGTTGCGGATACATTTGCATATATTGCGTTCTTGGATCAAATTTTATATCTCTTCGTGTTGCTAGTAGTTTTTCTCTCGTATCAATCCATTCTTTAAGTGTATACCAAGAAACTAAATCAAAACCGTAGTTACCTAAAGCGTAGCTAAAGTAGGTCTGCTGTGCAAGTGTTTGCTCTAATGTAAATAGTGTATTAATACCCGTTGTAGAGCCTTCTTCAAAATCTATTACATCAACAACCTTTCTATATTCCATTACATCGTAGTCAAATACATTTTGATAGTAGTATGCTTCTGTTTCTTTACCCTCAAATGTAACAGTTTGCTTAGGTGTTGCTTTAAAAAAGGACGATAATGTAGGTCTATATGCTGTTATGTCTTGATACAAAGATCGATCAAAAAGTTCAAATGCTTGAATACCTGGGCCACGTCCGGCAGTTGTATAGGCAAATGTAGAAGATAAATTGACCGAGTCAGAAAAGGCGCCAGCGCTTAAAGTAGACATAGCAACATATACTGACGCATTTGTCCGAGTGTAGTTACCCCCTGTACCAGGGGCGACGCCGTCACTTCGATTACCGCCACTTAATATTGTAGGTGATTGTGAACCGTAAAATTCCGGGCCAGGTCCTAGAGGATTGGTACCATCTGTTTTTTGTAGCCTTGTATCAATGTTATCGTTTGCAAGTGTATATAAAAAATCTAACCGGATTCCTCTATTTTGTTCATACATGTTAGAGTCAAATATTAAAAATTCTCTTGTATAACCAGCATATTTTGTGTAATATTCAACAGCTAATTGAATATTTTGTCTAAGTTGATCTGTGTGTATTTCTAAACTTATTAATGGATAACCTAGAGACCTCTTAATTCTATCCCCTAAATTATCGTATGTTTTAATTTTATTATTTAAATTTGTCGATAAGAAAGCGGAAAGCGGTTTAATATTGCATGCAAGTGCCATAAAATTATTTATTCAGGCATAAATAAATATATGGCATTACCAGTACCAACATCCAACGCGGGTAGCGAATTTTTTAATATAAATCAATGTTATTCTTTTAATGATACAGCCACAACGGCTCTTAACTCTTTATCATCTCAGCCTTGTTCTGAAGTATGGATTTGGAACCAAACCGGTCAAATCTTATATGTGTATGATCAAGATCGCTCAACAGATGATCTTAGACTAGCAATTCCTGCGGCAGCGGCTGCTACACCTCTACAGCCATATGTAATAAGAGGGCTAACAAACGCAGAGCAAGTTTCAGCAAAAACTGCATCCGGATCCGGATTGGTTTATTGGAGAACTCAGTTCTTTAGTAATAACCCATCTCGCTAAACTGCGGCCGGCTCTTCTACTTCAACGTCAGTCTCAGCAACTTCCTCTGTATCTGCTTCGCCGGTATCAGCCGGTCCGCCTCCAAACTCTGGTATAGCACCGGCTCCACCGCCTACACCTGCACCCTCACCGCCGACAGCTGCTTCTCCTTCTGCTAACTCGCCAGCCAAAGCAGCTTCTTTCCAAGCTGGACCGGCTGCTGTAATTTGAGCTAGCTCCCATTGTAGTTCAGCATCTTTTCTTAAAAATTCTCTGTTAGCTAGGATATCTCTGTCTTTCCATCCAAGATATTTTTTCTGCGCATATGTAGCAGATACAAATTCATTACCAGCTAAATTGGCATAGTTGTTTGACTTAAGCTCAAGTCTTTGATTTTCTCTAAGCTCGTAAAAATTAGTAGGTACGTTAAACTCAATTTCTAAATTTTGTTCATTAAGCTCAAGCTTTTCAAAAATACCCATTAAGGTTAAATGAGTAATAAATCCTTTCTTAAGACCAGCTGCAAATCTTTGTTGTTGTCTTATTACAAACCGTGCAAATTTAAGCTCTTCTCTTAAAATTGAAGTACCAGAAGCTTCAACTTGATCTTGTGGATCAAGTCTAGCAGAAGGCACTTTAAGAGCTCTATAGAGCTTTTTAATAAAATACATTAAATCTGATAATTCACCAAGATTTGCGCCACCAGCCATTTGTCTTACGTCTGTGCCTTCAGATCCTTGCCGCTTAGCAAACCAAAACGCGTCAAGCATAGACTGCGGATTAAACTTTTTAACGACGTCTTCTTGATCGATATCAAATGTTTTTCTTGACCAATATTGTTGAATAAGTTTTTTAAGATACGCTTCAGCTTTTGGTGGAGGCATGTTACCGACATCAACATTAAAAACCAATCTTTCTGGTGCTCTAACTAAACGATAAATAACAATTGCATCTTCAATTAATGATAATTGTCTATAGGGCCTTCTAGCATTTTCTAAGAATGGAATAATAAAGTTTTTAGTTTCATTATATACACCAGAATTAACATACATAATCTGGTTTTGATCCATTGGAATAAATTCTACCTTTTCAACTTTATTTGGCTGATGCGGACTAAAAATTGGCTTTCTGTATATATACCCCTTAACAAGCATATTTTGTATATTATTATACACTGGATCTATAATCTCAGCTGGTAAATTAATAACACCCAGCACCCCATCTTTTACATATTCTTCATGAATTATTTGTTCAAAGAAAACTTCTCCTTCAACCATTAATTGTCTAAAGTATTGCCACCCCTTGTTTTTAAGATCGTAATACTCCACGTATCTTTGAAATTGTTTTTCAACTTCGGCTTTTTCATCTACAGTTAAATCTATATCTTTATACTGAAGGCTAGCCGTATATCCTGTTTCGTCGGGGTTAACCGTTTCATCGCAAATTTCATCCAAAGCATCAGAGATTTCAGAATATGCAGCCATTATTCTATAATCTCTTAATCTACCCTGTTTATCGTCTTGTATGTTAGCATACATGACGTCACCAAAAGAAGAATCTTTTGCAAAATCACCAATAGGAATATTGTTGTATGGGTTGGAAGAAGATACTGATGCTTTAGCCAGAGCTTCCGCTCTTCTCATACCGGCTTTTTGAAAAAATTTATACTTTGGATTTAACGCATCATTTTCTTCTCGACCGTCTGTAGCATAAGGTAGTCTATTCTGAATATATTGAATTAAACTTCTCCCAAAAGTCGCGGCTCGTCCGTCATTTGCTACATAGGAGCGGTTTTGATTTGAGCTTGTTGATGATCCAGTTCCAGGCATTACATTATATATTTATACTAATTTAAGGATAGAGCTACTAGCTTGATAAGAAGTTGCCCATCCAGCTTTATTTCCGGTGATGATTGTGAATTCCCCAGCTTTTGCCGCACTAAGTGATGATGCAGGAAAAAATAAATTAACCACATTATCGTTAACAACTTTATAAAAAGTATCAGCTAGTTCATAACCGCTAATTGTAGAGTGCTTAGCTGAGGTTATTGGTGTATAGTTGGTAAAGAAATTAGTAATATACGAGCTTAAGTAAAACTTATTACTTGCATCAAATCTCTTACCGTAAAGAATAAAGTTATTATTACCACCGGTGGCGATTTGTGTTAAAGAACCTAACGGCCAGTTATTAATTGCGTGGTAGACGCCTGTAGAAGAATAAAAAATATTAGTAACTTCCGGGATTCCGGAAACAGTAATTGTTTCTGTATAATTTGAATTTAATCTTGTCTTTTGAGCAGAAACACCAGTATGAAAACCGGACAGGTTTGCATATCCTAATTCTTGATATGTATTATCTTGAACTGGTATAGTTGGATCGAGAGGTGAATAAATTTTATTAGCTAGATTGACAGCTATAAAATTATTATCTATTTTGTAAATACTACCTTGAGTGTCTTTCTTTTCTGGAAATAACCATCCCTTAATTGTAAATGTAGTATCGACTGTAACTCTAAATTTGTCGTTGTATGTAGTTTCTGTAGGTGTGTTATAGTCTAAACTCCCATTCCATAACACCTCACTCCTTATTTCCTGTGGGTATTGAGCTCCAAAATCTGATGGTACTTCCCAAGTAAGAATAATATACGGGTTATTATAAGGTACAAAATTTGATACAATTTGATCTACATCTTGCATATATCTTGCAAGAATTGACATACTAACTTCTAAATTAACCGGCACCGGCATTAAAAATTTTGAAGCAGATTCTGGGTTTTCCGTTTTTTGAGCTGGCATATAAGCCGGGGCTAATTTATTAAATACCCTTTCATTATCACGCGTGACGCTTGTTAAGTTTACAGCTACAACTGGAAGTGTTAAATTTTGCGCTTTGTTTATTATGTCATACATCACTCTCTGTTTAGGAGCAAAGACATAACGTACTTCAATATTATTAGCGGGATTTCTATCCTTATTGTATCTACTAATAACAGTGTCGTCAAACGCAGCTATAAATTGCGTCAATAAATCTTTAATTTCAAAATGAAATGCTCGGTTCTTCATCCGTACTAATATATTTATTACAGAAACCTGTCGATGAAATATTTTGGCAACTTATGCTTATTATTTACAACACTTTCTACAACAGCACCATCTAAAATATAGGTTGTACAGTAGTCTTTTTTGGATCGGACGCCTCTGCCGCATGACTGAATTACTGAGCATAACATTTTATTAGTGTACCAATTAAAATCACTATTCATAAGTCTGTCAATTCTTTTATCCTTTGTTGGTAAATATGGCGCTTTAACAATAATTTGAAATCTAGCTAGATCGTCTTTTAAGTCAACACCATGTGACATAGAAGGTGATATTAAAACTGTTGGCTCATCACTAGCTAAATGTTGTTCTAAGATTTCTTCATTACGAATACCCGGCTCTCTAATTAAAAATCTTTGATTAGTTAATTGTTTTAAAAAAAATGACGTTATAGTATTATTATGCGTGTGAATGATACCTTTATCATTTTTATGATATTCACAAATACCTTCAACCTGCTTAATAATTTTTGGTAAATTGCGTTTTAAATTATGATAGTTTAATTTAACTTTAGTATTACAATAAATTGGTGAATTTTCAGCATTAAAAGTAGACTCAGCCTCAACATACTTAAATTTATCTATACCAAGAGTTTTACAGAAATTTGTAGGATCAATAATTGTAGCTGACATTAATATTACCTTATCTGCATATTTAAATAAATGATTAGAGAGGTTGTTTACTTTTAGTGGCATAAACGTAATACCATCTTTGTTTGTTTCGTAAAGATATTCACTATCATTCCAAGTTTCTATAATTAATGAAAGCTTTGAATGTAAATTTCTAATACCTACTAGCTGCCGTCTAGTTTCAATTAGAAATTTTTTATTATTAGTATTCGCGTTACCAACAACATCACGTAATTCATCTATCTTATCACTTAGATCTATTAATAGATTATTAATCCACTTTATAACATTTGCATTGTTTTTAGTGTAAAACGGTCTGACTAAAATATCCATCCGCTTTAACATTTCGAAATTAATATTACACGAAAACTCTTTAACTAATTGATCCTCTAGTTCCGCTGCTTCATCACAAATTAAATACTGCCTTTTCTTTACATGGTTAGGTAATGAAAAGAACATATTATAATTTAAAGCTGCAAACTTAGTTGTTAGAGCGTCCCTTCTATCATTATGATACGGGCATTTATGTCTCCTTCTATGATCCTCTAATATACTCTTAGGTATAATTAATGACTCTAACTCTACATCAATATTAGAATCAATTGCACTAATATAATTGCTCTTTCCCTTAAGTATTGTTGTGTCGCTAAATAAATCTTTATATTGATCTTGTAAAGCTTTGGTTATAGTCAGCGCAAAAGCTCCGGTGGCGATTTCATCTTTACACTCTTCTTCATGTATATATGATCCCGTCTGATCTATTTTAAATGCAGTATAAGATGTTATTAAATCCTTAAAATTAGATGATGGCTCTTCTGAAGCATTCGCGAGAGTTTTTGATATAAAGCTCTTTCCTGATCCTGTTGGCGCATTACATACAACAAACTTATAACCATCCTTAAAAGCTTGATTGATATTTTTTAGTAGCTTTACTTGCGAAGAGTTTGGCGTATACTCATCTGGAAAGCTTTCTAATAAACCACCTAACACACTTTATTATATTATATGTTCTTCAGATGGCAATATGTATACAAGATTGTCATATAGTTTTGATTTTGAAGAACTATCTAAAAACTTAACCTTGGTTAATTGTGCTGGTGGTATAAAAGAACTTAACTGGTAGTTTAAAACGCCCTTTTTTTCTTCATGGTGCATTTTAAATGGATAGGGGATTTCGTAAGATTTGATAGAATTGTTAAATTCTAACGTTAAATTAATATAATATTGTTTAATTTGGAAAATTTTAAGTTTACCTCGTTTTAATATTTTTTTATCTGTTTTTATAACTATATCTTGCAGTAAAAACGGTTTTAAAAAATTTGTTACTTTTTCTAAGCTTATATTCATGAATTCATAAAATTAAATTTTTGTCCTGGAGACATAGGGTATATATTTTCATTAAAATATACCCAGAAGTCATCATTAGCAGGTATTTCTTGTATTAGATCGCATTGATTCATATTAATGTTTCTATAATCTTGCATTAATATATCCCATGCAACAGCTAAATGGTCTGGTCCGAGATAAGCCTTTGGAGGGCCTTTTGGTGGAAAGTAGTTAAGAGATATTCTACCATTAACAGAGTTAAGTAGAGATAATGATTTTGTACAAAGCATTCTTCTCGTAGGAGCTTGACCAGGCTTAGTTATTCTACGAGCAAATCTTATTTCACAAACATTATCCAAAAGGAGGGAATCAAGAGCTGCTTTCTGTATTATCATCTTTTACTTTACAGATTCCAAACATCCTCTCTTCATTTAAAAAAATGCCTTTTTCTACCGTCCCTTTACCTGGTACAGAGACGCCGGAGATAGTTACACCCATATTGTTTGGAAAAAGAACAATATCTCCTTCTTTTGCATATTTAGAATCCGGACCTGCTAGTATAACTTTACCTTTTCGCCAGGCCATAGTAATTTGATTGGTTGGAATTAAAATGCCATTTCGTTCTATTGCATCACCCCCATCGCCAAAATTTTCTGCTAAATCTACGTATTCAATTAATAAAATATCATCAAAGAGAAATGTTAAGTCGTAATCTGTTAATCCAAAATCGCCTTTATCAGAGTCGGATAAATCAATTAAACTTTTAGTTGGAGCTAAATTATCTATAGATGCTAATGCCATAACTCTATTTAGCCGATTAGTTCCTTTTATCCAATATCTGATCGTTTATATTGAACATTCTGCTCTTTTTCCCTATCATCTAGTTCGTAATTTTTTCTATATTCATTATTAACTTTAATAGATTCATTAAGAATAGAAAAATATTTAGCAAATGCATCAAATGCCGCTGTATCTTTTGGAAAACACGCGCCTCCAAATCCTCGTTTATTATCAAACCCCGGCACTGTAGTATGGGAATGAGTAATTCTTGGATCGGAACCTAGAGCGCTTATAATTGCATTGTAATTAGCGCCATGATCTTTTGCTATATCATACATTTGATTAAAAAATGTAACTTTTGTAGCTAAAAAAGTATTAATTCCATATTTAACAAATGATGCTTCAGCTGCTGACATATGAAATACAGGGCAAGGGCGACATATACTATGTTTGTTATATATTTTTAAAAGGGTGTGTGTATTTTCTACAGAGCCGCCTAATACCAGCATAAACTGATTTACAAAATCTTCATTTGCATGTTTTTCAGTTAAAAATTCAGGATTATAAACAAATTTTGTAAACTGCTCTGATAACCTATCAGCAATATCTGGTGTTACGGTTGATTTGAGAACGATTAAAGCATCTGTAAAATTACTTACCTCAGTACAGCACTGCTCTACTATTGTTGCATCGATGCTACCGTCGTTGCCCATGGGTGTTGGCGCGCAAATAAATACAACATTTGGATCAAAGTCAGCTAAATGCTCACAACGTGTTTTATAATTCGGGTCTATTAATTTCTTTTTAACCCTATTACTAAATCCATAATCAACAGCTTTACCAACAAAGCCGTGTCCAACAATTCCAACTTTAAGATCCATATAATTTAATCCAATCTGCTAAATCGATACTTGGCTCATAACCAAGGTGCTTTTTAATTTTTGTCAAATCAGCTAATGTTTCTCTCGCTTCCCCGGGGCGGTTTTCAATAAACTTAGTTTCACCACCAATAATATCTGCAACGTCAAGAACACTATAGTTTGTACCTGTACCGACGTTAAATACCTCGCCTAAAATATCCGGATTATCACTACGTGCAGCTAATATATTTGCTTTAACAACATCACCTACATATGTAAAGTCTCTTGCTTGCTTACCATCACCAACAACAGTCATAGGCTCGCCAGCATCTTTTTGCTTTTGAAAAATACCAATTAACGGAGCATATTGACCTTTAAGTGGGTGACGCTCACCATACACATTAAAATATCTAAAGATAACAGTTTCAACATCAAAAAGATTATAGTACATTTTACATAAATCTTCAGCTGCAGCTTTCGATACTGAATAAGGGTTAAGACAGTCTCTTGGCATATCCTCACTTAACGGACATTTATTTTTAAGACCATATACTGAAGACGTTGAAGAAAACATAAATCTTTTTACACCATGCTCTCTACTTTGCTGTAGCATATTACATGTCCCAACAACGTTAACATCGCAAGATTCAATTGGATTTTTAATTGCAATTGGAATTCTAGAATGTGCTGCTAAATGAAAAACATAATCGGGCTTAAAGTTAGAAAAAACTTTACCACATTCTTTTTGATCTGTTATGTTTATTAAATGATTTTGTGCTTTATCATTCCAATAAAATTGAGCATTAACTGATGAACTTTCGTTATCAATTACTGCTACTTCATACCCTTTATCTAAAAGCGTATCAACTAAATTTGATCCTATGAACCCTGCTCCTCCTGTTACTAATGCTCTACTCATATTCTTGTATATAGTTTTTAAGTTCTCTTACTGAAATATTTTTATTTTTTGCAAAGGCAGATAAATCTATTTCTTCTTTTTCTTCTTTCTTTTTCTTTTTAATATAACTAATTTTTTTCCATTTAAGACGGGGTATTAAATGGTAATAAAGTCTATAGGACTGTTGCTTATCATCAAAAATAGAACTAAATTTATTCAATGTCTCGTTTACAAAAACAGACATATCGTTATTATAAAAAGAGAGCCATCTATTAAACAAAAAAGGAACAAATGCTTGCTCTCCTTCTGTATCTAGTTCACCAGCTTTATCTTTTTTCGAATAAAATAGTTTATTTTGTAGTTGAAAAAAATTCATAGTTTTTGATCCCAATACTCTATCATTTCATCAAGCATACTTTCAAAAGTATACGTTGGTTTCCACCCTAGGGTATTTTTTAATTTTGTATAATCGCCTTTTAGATCATTTAATTCTTCCGGTCGAAGAAATTTTTGATCCGTCTTTACACAATCTTTATTTATTTTAAGCTTGGAAAAAGTATAATCAACTAAATCTTGTACTGAATGAGATATACCTGTCGCACATACAAAATCATCTGGCTTATTATGTTGTAAAATTTGCCACATAGCTTTCACATAGTCTTTAGCATGTCCCCAGTCTCTAGTAGCGTTTAAATTTCCTAGTATTAATTCCTTTTTAAGGCCTTTTTTAATTTGCATAGCCGTCTTTACAACCTTTGACGTTACAAAGTTACTACCTCTTCTCGAAGATTCGTGATTAAACAAAATACCATTTGACACGAATAAATTATATGACTCGCGGTAGTTTCTACATATGTTATATGAGTATACTTTTGAACACCCGTATGGTGATACCGGATTCATTGGCGTGGTTTCACGTTGGTAGCCATCGCTATCAACACTATTACCAAACATCTCAGAAGAGGATGCTTGATACATTTTAATCGTTGGATCAATAATACGAATTGATTCTAATAAATTTAAGGTACCTAGACCCGTACTAAGCGTAGTGTATATTGGTTGATCAAAGCTGATTCTAACATGAGACTGCGCAGCTAGATTATATATTTCTGTTGGTCTAGATTTATGAATTGCTGATATTAACGAAGACTGATCGCATAAATCTGCATAAAATAAATTTTCTCTTATCTCTTTATATACGCTATCTAACCTAGCAGTCTGATTTTCTGAAACGGAATTACGTTTGATAGTACCAAAAACCTCATATCCTTTTTCTAGTAAAAATTCAGCTAGGTATGAGCCATCTTGTCCATTTATACCTGTAATTAATGCTCTATTTCCGTGCTTGTTCATAGTTTTTATTAAACCATTCTACTGTTTCTTCGAGACCGTCTTTTAAGTTTGTAAATTTAAAATCCGGAAACAACTCTCTTACCTTAGAATTATCGGTTGGTTTTTTATACTGACCGTCAGGTTTATCTGTATTCCAAACAACCTTACCTTCAAATTTAAACACATCTACCAAAATATCAACAACTTCTTTGATTGAAATCTCTTCACTCGTTGATAATATTACAGGTTCGGTTTCTTTATACTCATTAAGTAATCTTTCAGAAAGCACAGCTACATCTTTAGCGAAAATAAACTCCCTTAATGGCTTACCAGTTCCCCATACTTCAAAATCTTTATTATACTTTTTTGATTTATACATTTTATGTATAAGCATAGGAATTACATGACCGTGTTCTAAGGAAAAATTATCACTAGGCCCGTAAATGTTTGTTGGAATAACACAAAAGTACTCTTTATTATATTGCTCATTAATAGTTCTTATTTGAACTTCGGACATTCTCTTTGCATATGCATACCCAAAATTTGATTCATGTGGCGGCCCGTTGTGAAGATACTGTGGTCTTATAGGGTATTGTACTACACTAGGAAAAATACACGTAGTTAAAAAACAAGCCAATCTCTTAACATTATTTTTTAAGCATTGATTAATAACATTAGTATTAATACTAATGTTTTCATAAAAATAATCAGCCTTATAAGCCATATTTGACCCTAAACCACCAACTCTAGCTGCTGTGTGAATAACACGACTTGGTTTAACCTCTTCAAAAAGCTTTGTTGTTTCAATATTGGATATAAGATCGTAATCTTTAGAAGATACTTTAATAAAATCCTTATTAAAATGACTTCCTACTAATCCAGTTCCTCCAGTTACTAATGTACTCATACAATTACTTTTGTAGTCGCAGTAAATTGATCTTGTACTTCATTGTTAAAATAATCAATTACCGCTCTCATAAATTCATCACTTGTCTCCTTTGTTAAATTACTGGAATAAGCAAATGCAGGTGCCTTATCACCAGCTAAAATATTAATACCGGTATGACCTACAGCGATGTTATCTTTTGAGTACGTGATTGAAACACTCACCTTGCCAGAGTTCCTAATTTTTTCATCAGTACCAACAAATTCATCCTGTACAAGCAAATCATCTCCATCAACAATAATAGGCTTTTGAATAATATTTGATAGTATATTAGCTACAGCTGTATTAAAAAGTCTTTGAAAAGAAACAGCCCCAAACGGACATAAGTTAGGAATTTCCCAGCAAAAATTTACAGCATTTTGACTATGAATAAAATCGTCTGTTAATGAATCTTCTAAGTCGATTAGAGCGTCTGACACATACATCGGTGCTTTAAATGCAACAATATTACCATACGGTGAGACGTCTTTCCGAAAATATTTATAGGCAAATCGCTCGTGAATTAGTTTGCCGTCGTATACACTCTGCTTAATAATCATATATTATATTATATATGATAATAGGTATCTTTCAACTACGCGAAATGATTTAAGTACTCTTCAAAACGCCATTTCTGACCACCAGCGAAATGTCTTAAAATAGTTTTATCTCTGGTGGAGTGACATATATCATAGCCATCTCTTAACCCATTTTGAATATTCCAATCACCACCTGACTCACCAAGTATGTGTGTAGTGTTCCAAGTTACAGGAAGTACATCAATATTATCTAAAAGTTCATCTAAGCCGAAAACCACATAAGGCGTAACATAAGAATGAAACCCATAATTGGGCATTAA
>TARA_R110002020_G_scaffold21373_12_pt1 | contig 14613 bp, 9 predicted proteins | sample TARA_R110002020 | Tara Oceans TARA_R110002020 (sample SAMEA4396489) | marine metagenome | biome: Westerlies Biome; feature: [MES] marine water layer (ENVO:01000295) within the mesopelagic zone...; material: water (ENVO:00002006), including particulate matter (ENVO:01000060) such... | reverse complement strand
CCGCCGCGAGCTGAAGGAGCCGGGCCCGGACCGCCTGTTCCAGGTCGCCGAAGCCTTCCGCGCCGGCCTGTCGGTGGACGATGTCTTCAACCTGAGCTTCATCGACCCCTGGTTCCTTGACCAGATCGAAGAAATCGTCGCCGCCGAAAAGGACGTCGCCGCTGCCGGCCTGGCCGGGCTCGACGCGGCCTCGCTGCGCCGGCTCAAGCGCCTGGGTTTCTCCGACGCCCGCCTGGCCCAGCTCACCGGCACCGACGAACCGGCGGTGCGCGCGCTGCGCCGCGCCTTCGGCGTTCGCCCCGTGTACAAGCGCGTGGACAGCTGCGCCGCCGAATTCGCCACCCAGACCGCCTACCTGTATTCGACCTACGAGGATGAATGCGAGGCCGAGCCCACCGACCGAAAGAAGATCATGGTGCTCGGCGGCGGCCCGAACCGCATCGGCCAGGGCATCGAATTCGACTACTGCTGCGTGCACGCCGCGCTCGCGCTGCGCGAGGATGGTTACGAAACCATCATGGTCAACTGCAACCCGGAAACCGTGTCCACCGACTACGACACCTCCGACCGCCTGTACTTCGAGCCGCTGACGCTCGAGGACGTGCTGGAGATCGTCGAGGTCGAGAAACCGGTCGGCGTCATCGTGCAGTACGGCGGCCAGACGCCGCTCAAGCTTTCGCGCGCGCTGGAAGCCGCCGGCGTGCCGATCATCGGCACCAGCCCCGACAGCATCGACCTGGCCGAGGACCGCGAACGTTTCCAGAAGCTGGTGGACGACCTGGGCCTGCTGCAGCCGCCCAACCGCCTGGCCCGCAACCCCGAGGAAGCCGTGGCCCTGGCCAACCAGGTCGGTTACCCGCTGGTGGTGCGCCCGAGCTACGTGCTGGGCGGCCGCGCGATGGAAATCGTCTATACCGACGCCGACCTGTCGCGCTACATCCGCGAAGCCGTGCAGGTGTCCAACGATTCCCCGGTGCTGCTCGACCGCTTCCTCGACAACGCGGTGGAAGTGGACGTGGACATCATCGCCGACGCCGAAGGCAACGTCCTGGTCGGCGGCATCATGGAGCACATCGAAGAGGCCGGCGTGCATTCGGGCGACTCGTCCTGCTCGCTGCCGCCGTATTCGCTGTCGGCCGGGGTGCAGGACAAGCTGCGCGTGCAGGTTGGCCAGCTGGCCCGCGCGCTGAAGGTCGTGGGCCTGATGAACACCCAGTTCGCGATCACCTTCGACGAGCAGGGCAGGGACACCATCTACCTGCTGGAAGTGAACCCCCGTGCCTCGCGCACCGTGCCCTTCGTGTCCAAGGCCATCGGCGTGCCGCTGGCCAAGATCGCCGCGCGCTGCATGGCCGGCCGCTCGCTGGCCGAGCAGGGCGCCACCCGCGAAGTGGTGCCGGAGTTCTATTCGGTCAAGGAAGCCATCTTCCCCTTCGCCAAGTTCCAGAACGTCGACCCGATCCTGGGTCCGGAAATGCGTTCGACCGGCGAGGTGATGGGCGTCGGCCGCACCTTCGCCGAAGCCTTCGGCCGCGCCGAGGAAGCCGCCAGCATCAAGGCGCCGCGCCCGGGCAAGGCCTTCCTGTCGGTGCGTGACCCGGACAAGCAGCGGCTGCTGCCGGTCGCGCGCGAACTGGTCGAACGTGGTTACACCCTGGTCGCCACCGAAGGCACCGCGCAGTTCCTGCGCGGGCAGGACATCGCCTGCGACCGCGTCAACAAGGTGATCGAGGGCCGGCCGCACATCGTCGACCTGATCAAGAACGGCGAGATCTGCTACATCGTCAATACGACCGAAGGCAAGCAGGCCATCTCCGACTCGTTCTCGATCCGGCGCGAGGCGCTGCAGCACCGCGTCACCTATTCCACCACCATTCCGGGCGCACGCGCCCTGATCCGCAGCACCGACACCCGTGACAACCCCCGGGTCTGGTCGCTGCAGGAACTGCACAAGGAGCTTCACGGATGAGAGCCCCCCTGACGACGCAGGGCGCCGCGCGCCTTCGCGAGGAACTCGACCATCTCAAGTCGGTCAAGCGGCCGGCCGTCATCAACGCGATAGCCGAGGCCCGAGCCCACGGCGACCTGAAGGAAAACGCCGAGTACCACGCCGCCCGCGAGCAGCAGGGTTTCATCGAGGGCCGCATCCAGGAACTCGAATACACGCTCTCGCACGCCCAGCTGATCGACGTGTCCACGCTCAACGCCGGCAGCCGCGTCGTGTTCGGCGCCACCGTCGAGCTGGCCGACTGCGACAGCGGCGACGAAGTGACCTACCAGATCGTCGGCGACCTCGAGGCCGACATCAAGAAGGGGCTGGTGTCCGTGTCCTCGCCGCTGGCGCGCGCGCTGATCGGCAAGCACGAAGGCGACACCGTCACCATCCAGGCGCCGGCCGGCACCCGCGACTACGACATCGTCGCCGTTCGCTACGAGGCCTGAGCCGCCCAGGATGAGCGCCCCGCGCCACGCCCTGCTGCTGCCCGAACGCCGGCGTTTCGCCGGCCAGCCGCTGTCGAAACCGGTGGCCCGGGCCCTGGGCCGCGCCGACCGCCTGCCCGACGCCGAAGCCGGCGAACGCGCCCAGCTGCAGCGCTGGTTCGAACTGCTTCCGCGCGGCTGGCCGATGGCCGCCATCACCCGCCAGCGCGACGCCGGTGATGCCGTGCTGCACAGCTGGCTGCGCGCCGATCCGGCCTATGTCCGCCCGGACATGACCGGTGCACGCGTGCTGGCCGTTGGCGAGCTGGGCCTGTCGGTCGAGGAAGCCAAGGCGCTCTGCGATGCGCTGCGGCCGCTGTTCGGCGACACCGGTTTCCCGATTTCGGCGCCGCATCCGGCGCGCTGGTACCTGGCCCTGCCGGTCGAGGCGCGCCTGCCGGCCTTCGCCGCGCCCGAGGCGGTGTTGGGCGACGACCTGTTCCTGCATTTGCCCGACGGCCCGGAAGGCCGCCGCTGGCGGGCCCTGCTCAACGAAGCCCAGGTGATCCTGCACAACCACCCGGTCAACGCCGCGCGCGTGGCCAGCGGCCGGGTGCCTGCCAACAGCCTGTGTTTCTGGGGCGCCGGGCGGCTGCCCGACCAGGTGCAGGGCCGCCTGCGCCGCGTGCATTCGGAAGATCCGCAGCTGGCGTCGCTGGCCGCGCTGGCGGCCGCCGGTCCGCCCGGCGTCGACGGCGACCTGCTGGACCTGCGCGACACCCGCGACTGGGCCGTCGTGGAAGCCGCCCTGCTTGAGCGCCTGGCGGGCGCGGGTGCGGCCGGCCTGGTGCTCGATTTCGCCGACGGCGCGGCCTGGTGGCTGCGCCAGGGCCAGCGCTGGCGACTGCTGCGGCGCCCGCTGGCCGCCCTGGCATGATCCCGCCCGTGACGCGCATCGTCCGGCGCGAGGTACCTGCGTTCGGGCCCTGGCCGGCGTCGGTCCCGCCGGTGCTGCAGCGCGTTTACGCTGCCCGCGGCGTGCTCACGCCCGACGACGGCGAACTCCGGCTGGCCCGCCTGCTGCCGCCGGATGCCCTGGGCCGCGTCGACCGGGCGGCTGCGATGCTGGCGCAGGCGATGGCCGACGATGCGCACGTGGTGGTCGTGGGCGATTTCGATTGCGACGGTGCCACCGGCACCGCCGTGGCCGTGCGTGGCCTGCGCCTGCTGGGCGCACGGCGCGTGTCCTACCAGGTGCCGCACCGGGCCCGGCACGGTTACGGCCTCAGCCCGGCGCTGGTGGACGACCTGGTGCCGCTGGCGCCCGACCTGCTGCTGACCGTCGACAGCGGCATCGCCTGCCACGCCGGCATCGCCGCTGCCAAGGCGCGCGGCTGGCGGGTGCTGGTCACCGACCATCACCTGCCGGGCGAAACCCTGCCCGACGCCGACGTCATAGTCGATCCGAACCTGGGCGACGACGATTTCCCCAGCAAGGCCCTGGCCGGGGTCGGCGTCGTCTTCTACCTGCTGCTGGCCCTGCGCCGGCACCTGCGCGAGGCCGGGGCCTTCACCGGGCCCGAACCCGACCTGTCGGTGCTGCTCGACCTGGTGGCCGTGGGCACGGTGGCCGACCTGGTGCCGCTGGACTACAACAACCGCCTGCTGGTCTCGGCCGGCCTGCGCCGGCTGCGCCGGGGCCAGGGCCAGCCGGGCCTGCGCGCGCTGATCGAACTGGCCAAGCGCGACGAAGCCAACCTGACGGCCTCGGACATCGGCTTCGCGATCGGGCCGCGGCTCAACGCCGCCGGCCGGCTCGAGGACATGGCCCTGGGCATCGAATGCCTGCTGTGCGACGACCCGCGCCGGGCCCGCGAACTGGCCGACGTGCTCGAGGGCATCAACGCCGAGCGCAAGGACCTGCAGCAGCAGATGGTCGACACCGCCGAGGCGCTGGTGGCGAACCTGCCGCTGGGCGAGGGTGAGCTGCCGCCGGTGCTGTGCCTGCACGAACCGGACTGGCACCCGGGCGTGGTCGGCCTGGTGGCCTCGAAGCTCAAGGACCGCCTGCACCGGCCGGTGCTGGCCTTTGCGCCCGAAGAGCCCGGCAGCGATCGCCTGAAGGGCTCGGCGCGCTCGATCCCGGGCCTGCACCTGCGTGATGCGCTGGCCACGGTGGACGCCCGCCACCCGGGCCTGATCGAACGTTTCGGCGGCCACGCCATGGCCGCCGGCCTGAGCCTCGGGGCAGGGCAGCTGCCGGCCTTCCGGCAGGCCATGGAGACGGTGGTGGCCGGGCTGGTCGACCCGGCCCGGCTGCGCGCCGAACTGGCCAGCGACGGTGAACTCGACGCCGGCGACTTCAGCCGCGACCTCGCCGACCAGCTGCGCCTGGCCGGGCCCTGGGGCCAGGGTTTCCCGGAACCGGTGTTCGACGGCTGCTTCCGGGTGCAGTCCTGGCGGCGCGTCGGCGAACGCCACCTCAAGCTCGAGCTGGCGCCCGACGCCGGCGGCGCGAAGCTGTCGGCCATCCACTTCGGCGGCTGGTCCGGCACCGCGCCGCCCCCGCGTGTGCAGCTGGCCTACCAGCTTGAACCCGACGACTGGAACGGCCGCCGCGGCGTGCAGCTGCTGGTGCGCCACCTGGTACCCGCCCCTGTGTAGGAGCGCCTTCAGGCGCGAATTTCTGCTTTGCCGCAGGCAAAGGGCTTCGCGCCTGAAGGCGCTCCTACAAGGGGAGGAATGGTATTATTCGCGGTCTTTCGTCTCTCTAACCGCGGAATCCCATGGAACTCAATCCCGTCCGCCAGCGCATCGCCGACCTCATTGGCCGGCTGGATTCGCTCAGGGGGTATCTTTGACTTCGACCTCAAGGTCGAACGTCTCGAGGAAGTAAACCGGGAGCTGGAAAGCCCCGACGTCTGGAACGATCCCGAACGCGCGCAGGCCCTGGGCCGCGAGCGCGCCTCGCTGGAAAAGGTCGTCGACGGCATCCGCACGCTCACCGACGGCCTGACCGGCGCCAGCGAACTGATCGATCTCGCCGAAATGGAAGACGACCAGGAGACCGCCGACGCGGTGGTCGAGGACGTCGAGAAGTCCGCGCGCGAGGTCGAGCAGCTCGAATTCCGCCGCATGTTCTCCGGCAAGATGGACTCGGCCAACGCCTTCGTCGACATCCAGGCCGGCGCCGGCGGCACCGAGGCCCAGGACTGGGCCGAAATGCTGCTGCGCATGTACCTGCGCTGGTGCGAAGCCCGCGGCTGGAAGACCGAACTGATGGAAGTCAGCGGCGGCGACGTCGCCGGCATCAAATCGGCCACGTTCCGGGTCGAGGGCGAATACGCCTACGGCTGGCTCAAGCTCGAGACCGGCGTGCACCGGCTGGTGCGCAAGTCGCCGTTCGATTCCGACAACCGCCGGCACACCAGCTTCACCTCGGTGTTCGTGTCGCCGGAAGTCGACGACAACATCGACATCACCATCAATCCCGCCGACCTGCGCACCGACGTCTATCGTTCGTCCGGCGCCGGTGGCCAGCACGTCAACAAGACCGAATCGGCCGTGCGAATCACCCACGAACCGACCGGCATCGTCGTGGCCTGCCAGACCGGCCGCAGCCAGCACGCCAACCGCGACACCGCGATGAAGATGCTGGCCGCCAAGCTCTACGAACTCGAGATCCAGAAACGCAACGCCGAGAAGGACGCGGTGGAAGCCACCAAGTCCGACATCGGCTGGGGCAGCCAGATCCGCAACTACGTGCTCGACCAGAGCCGCATCAAGGACCTGCGCACCGGCATCGAACGCTCCGACACCCAGAAGGTGCTCGACGGCGACCTCGACGAGTTCATCGAAGCCAGCCTCAAGGCCGGCCTGGAAGTCGGCGCCAAGCGCTCCGACGCCTGATCGTTACCCCGTGGGAGGGACTTCAGTCCCGAAGCTTCCAGGCCAAAGGCATCGGGACTGAAGTCCCTCCCACAAAGTCAAAACAGCCCAACGGAACGCGCCCATGACCGACAACACGCCCGCCGCCGACGAAAACGCCCTGATCGCCGAACGCCGGGCGAAACTCGCCGCGCTGCGCGATGCCGGCGGCGTCGCCTTCCCGAACGACTTCGTGCGCGCCGACTACGCCGGCGACCTGCAGGCCGAGTTCGCCGACAAGGACGCCTGGACCGCCGAGGCCCTGGAAGCGCTGGACCGCAAGGTCTCGGTCGCCGGCCGGCTGATGGCCAAGCGCGTGATGGGCAAGGCCAGCTTCGCGCAGGTGCAGGACATGTCCGGCCGCATCCAGCTGTACCTGCAGGCCGCCGACCTGGGCGAAGCCTACGAGGCCTTCAAGGGCTGGGACGTGGGCGACATCGTGGCGGTGCAGGGCGGCCTGACCCGCACCCGCACCGGCGAACTGTCGGTCAAGGCAAGCTCGCTGCGCCTGATGACCAAGTCGCTGCGGCCGCTGCCGGACAAGTTCCACGGCCTGGCCGACGTCGAGCAGCGCTACCGCATGCGCTACGTCGACCTGATCATGAATCCGGAAGCGCGCGAGGTGTTCGTGCAGCGTTCGCGCATCGTCTCGGCGATGCGTGCCTGGCTCGACGGCCGGCGCTTCCTGGAAGTGGAAACGCCGATGATGCATTACATCCCCGGCGGCGCCACGGCCAAGCCCTTCGCCACCCACCACAATGCGCTCGACCTCGACCTGTACCTGCGCGTGGCGCCCGAGCTCTACCTCAAACGGCTGGTGGTCGGTGGCATGGAGCGCGTGTACGAGATCAACCGCAATTTCCGCAACGAGGGCGTGTCCACCCGGCACAACCCCGAGTTCACCATGCTTGAGCTCTACGAGGCCTACGCCACCTACCACGAGGTGATGGACCTCACCGAGGAACTCATCCGCGAAGTGGCCCTGCGCGTGCGCGACACCACGCACCTGGAATGGGAAGGCATGGCCATCGACCTGGGCCCGCCGTTCCGCCGCTGGTCGATGACCGAGGCCGTGCTTGAGCACAATCCGGAAATCCGCCGCGAAGAGCTCCGCGACCTCGCCGCCATGCGCGCGCACTGCGCCCGCCTGGGCATCCGGGTCAAGGACGGCTACGGCTGGGGCAAGCTGCTGCTGGAAATCTTCGAGAAGACCGTCGAACACACCCTGGTGCAGCCGACCTTCATCACCGACCACCCGGTGGAAGTCAGCCCGCTGGCGCGTGCCTCCGACAGCGACCCGGGCCTGACCGACCGCTTCGAGCTGTTCATCGGCGGCCGCGAGATCGCCAACGGTTTCTCCGAGCTCAACGACCCCGAGGACCAGAAGGCGCGCTTCCTGGCCCAGGTCGAGGCCAAGGAGGGCGGCGACGACGAAGCCATGCATTTCGACGCCGATTACATCCGTGCCCTGGAGTACGGCATGGCCCCCACGGGCGGCCTGGGCATCGGCATCGACCGGCTGGTGATGCTGGTCACGGATTCGGCCTCGATCCGCGACGTCCTTCTGTTCCCGTACATGCGTCCAGAAGCGTAAGCAGGAATGTCCGGCAAGTGCTTGCCGGCATTGAATTCCCGGGAGTAAGCTGGGCCGGAGCCGCGACCCGCGGCAATCACGGTGTGCGCACCCGGGAGCTTCACGTGAACGTACTGATCGTCGACGACCAACCTTCGCAGCGGACGATGTTCCGCCACCTGCTCGAAGACATCAGCCCGGAGGTCAAGGTCACCGACTTCGGCGACCCGGTGGAGGCCCTGCTTTGGTCGCAGCGCAGCTCGCCCGACCTGCTGCTGCTCGACTACCGCATGCCCAAGCTCGACGGCCTGGAGTTCGCCCGTCGTTTCCGCCGTCCGCTGTCGCACCGGGACGTGCCGATCATCCTGATCACCGTGGTCGGCGACGAGCCGATCCGCAACGCCGCGCTCGAGGCCGGCGTCATCGACTTCCTGGTCAAGCCGGTGCGCCCGCGTGAACTGCGCTCTCGCTGCCGCAACCTGCTGGCCCTTCGCCAGCAGCAGCAGAACCTCAAGTCGCGCGCCCACGAGCTCGAACGCCAGCTGCTGGCGCGCATGCACGAACTCGACGAACGCGAGCGCGAAATCCTGCACCGCCTGGCCAAGGCCACCGCCTTCCGCGACGCCACCTCGGTCGCCAGCTTCGAACGCATGGCGCGCTACGCCGGCGTCATCGCCGAAGCCATGGGCCTGCCCGAGGACGAAGTGCGCATGATCGAACTGGCCGCGCCGCTGCACGACATCGGCAAGCTGGGTATTTCCGACGCCATCCTGCGCAAGCCGGGTCCGCTGGACGAAGCCGAGTTCGCCGAAGTGCGCCGGCACCCGCAGCTGGGCTTCGAGCTGCTGTCCGACAGCTCCAGCAGGTTCGTGCAGACCGGCGCCACCATCGCCCTGGGCCACCAGGAACGCTGGGACGGCAGCGGTTATCCCTCCGGCCTGGCCGGCGAGGACATCCCGCTGCCGGCGCGCATCGTCGCCGCCGCCGACGTGCTCGACGCCATGAGCTCCGACCGCCCCTGGCGGCCGGCGTTTTCCTTCGAGCAGGCCATGGACTTCGTCCGCGGCCACGCCGGCACGCTGTTCGACCCGGCCGTGGTCGACGCGCTGACGGCGCGACGCGAGCGCGTGCAGGAAATCCACGCGCTGCTGGCGCCGCGGCCGGCCGGCTGACCGGACCGCCAGCAGGCAACGCGCCGTGACCTCCTTCCTGCAGGCCCTGGCCGCCCGGTTCCGCAACCGGACCGACAGCGAACACGGGCAGGCGCTCACCCGCGTGGTGGTGACCGCGGTCATCCTGGTCTACCTGCTGGGCGTCACTTCCACCTCGGAAGTCAGCAACGAACCGCTGCGGCTGGTCTTCCTGTTCTTCGCCATCGAGTTCGTGGTCGGCCTGGGCATCCTGGCCGGCATCGCGCTGCGTCCGGGCGTTTCGCATCCGCGCCGGGTGCTGGGCATGTTCCTGGACTACGGCATGATGGGCGCGGCCATGCACGTGCTCGGCGAGTCGCTGGCACCGGTGTACGTGGTGCTGATGTGGGTGACCATCGGCAACGGCCTGCGCTTTGGCGAACGTTACCTGGTGGCGGCCATCCTGATCGCCAGCGCCAGCTTCCTGGGCGTGCTGCTCAGCACGCCGTACTGGCAGCAGAACCAGATGCTGGGCTGGGGCCTGCTGCTGGGCCTGAGCGCCATCCCGGCCTACCTGACCTCGCTGCTGCGCGCCCTGACCCGCGCCACCGAGGAAGCCAAGCGCGCCAACGAGGCCAAGAGCCGCTTCCTGGCGAACATGAGCCACGAGTTCCGCACGCCGCTCAACGGCATCGTCGGCATGTCGCAGCTGCTCAGCACCACCCGGCTGAGCAAGGAACAGCGCGAATGCACCGAGGTCATCCAGACCTCGGCGCGCGCGCTGCTGGCCCTGGTCGAGGACGTGCTGGACATCTCGGCCATCGAGGCCGGCAAGCTGCGCCTGAACGTCGAGGACTTCAGCCTGCGCGAACTCACCCGCGGCGTGCAGGTGATGCTGCAGCCTGCGGCCGCCGCCAAGGGCCTGGGCTTCACCGTGCAGGTGTCCGAACGCGTGCCCGACACGCTGCGTGGCGACGTCGACCACCTGCGCCAGATCCTGGTGAACCTGCTCAACAACGCCATCAAGTTCACCGACGTCGGGCGGGTCACCCTGGACGTGGGGCCGGCGCCGCCGCGCAAGCGCGAGCTGGCAGAGGCGGGCAAGGGTGAATCACCGGAAATCATGCTGCGTTTCTCGGTGCGCGACACCGGCATCGGCATCCCGCTCGAGGCGCAGAAGCGCCTGTTCGAGGCCTTCGAACAGGTCGACACTGCCAAGACCCGCCGCCACGGCGGCACCGGCCTGGGCACCACGATCGCCAAGGGCCTGGCCGAAACCATGGGTGGCCGCCTTGGCTTCGAAAGCGAGGAAGGGCAGGGCTCGCATTTCTGGGTCGAGCTGCCCTATGCGCTGTCCTCGGCCGAAGCCGCCCGCGTGCTGCCTTCGCCGGCCAACGTCATCGCCTTCGACGACCCCTTCGTGCGTCACCGCGCGCGGGTCAAGCCGCTGCGCACGCTGATCGCCGACGACCACGCCGCCAACCGCATGGTGCTGCGCCGCCTGCTGGAAAAGGCCGGACACCACGTCGAGGAAGTCGAAACCGGTGACGAAGTGCTGCACCTGCTGACCGAACGCGACTTCGACGCCGTGCTGGTGGACCTGCACATGCCCGGCGTCAGCGGCCTGGACGTGATGCGCGAGGTGCGGGTGATGGAGGCGGGCGGCAAGCACCGCACGCCCTTCCTGGTGCTGACCGCCGACGTCACGCCCGAAGCCATCCAGGCCTGCGAACAGGCCGGCGCGCGCGCCTTCCTGCCCAAGCCCATCGTTGCGGGCCGGCTGCTCGAGGCCCTGGCCGACGTCGCCCTGGGCGGCAGCGAGCCGGCGGCGTCGGCGTCGGAAACCGATGCGGCGTCGGCGGATGCGGTGGTGCTGGACGACACCGTGCTGGGCGAGCTGGCCGAACTGAACCTGGGCAAGGACTTCGTCGCCAACTTCGTGCAGCAGTGCGTGCGCGATGCGCTGCGCTGCCTGGGGTCGCTGGAAACGGCCGGGCAGGCCGGCGACTGGGATGGTTTCCGCGACCATTGCCACGCGCTCAAGGGCGTCGCGGGCAACCTGGGCATGTCGCGGGTGGCGACGCTGGGTTACGAGATCATGCAGCTGCCGAACTGGCAGTTGGCCAAGGACTGGCGCGCGCGCGAACGACAGCTGCGCGAGCAGTTCGAACTGGCCCGGGAGGCCCTCGCCCGGCTGCCCTCCCGGTCGGGAGGGCAGCGCTCGGACGACGCCTCGGGGTGAGCCCGGGGCCCCGGGCGCGTCAGAGGGCGGCGGCTAGCGAGGTGGCGGCGCCGGCTTCGCTGGCGCGACGCTCCTGCGCCCGGACCAGGCGTTCCATCGTGCGCAGGGACTTTTCGCCCAGCTGCAGCGCGGTGTCGACCCAGATCTCGGTGATGCGCATCAGTTCCGCCATCGTCACCGGCTGCGCGTATTCGCGGACGCGCTGCATGGCCAGGCGCGCGTGTGGCGCACGGCGATGGCCGCGCAGCAGGTCCTGCACCGCCTGCACGCCCTGGCCCTTGGGCACCACCAGGTCGACGATGCCCATCTCGTACATCTGTTCGCTGGTGTAGACGGTGCCGTCGAGCATCAGCTTCTCGGCCTGGCACGGGCTGACCCGGCGGCACAGGAAGGAATACGCGCCCATGCCCGGGAACAGGTCGAACAGCACCTCCGGGAAACCCATGCCGACGCCTTCCTCGGCGACGATGGTCTGGCAGGACAGGGCCAGTTCCAGGCCACCGCCCAGGGCGTCGCCCTGCACCAGGGCCACGGTGTCGACGCGGCCACCGAGCTGGGTGTGCAGGTGGTAGACACCTTCCACGCACATGCGGGCATAGGCCAGCAGCGAGCTGCGGTCGCGCTCCCGGATGAGACGGGCGAAAAGCTCAAGGTCGCCACCCAGGTTGAAGGCGCTGGCGTCGGAGGTCACCACCAGGTGGTCCAGGCCCGGCTCGCGGCCGTCGATGGCGGTCTGCTGGCTGCGCTGGCCGACGCCGGCCAGGTAGTCACGCATGTCCTTCATCAGGTCCAGGGTGAAACAAGGGCGGCGGCGATTGCCGTCGTTGGCACGCTCGGCGTGCATGTACATCCAGCTGGTGCGCGTGCCCGGGTCTTCCTGGGTGCGCAGGGTGCGGTATGAAAAGGGGCGGGGATTGTGCAGTTCGACTACGGGGCTCATGGGCGTGTCCTCGGGGCTCGGGGCTCTGGAGCCGCCCGCATGGCACGTGGGATCGGGCGGCGGTTAAGGAACCGTTAGGGTTCCTGCGCCCGATTCTAGACCTCATTCAGCCCGGGTTGTAAACCGCCCCCCAACTGGTGTAGGCGGCCAGGAAGGTTCAGGCCTTGGCAGCCGAGTCCCTGAGCTCGCGGCGCAGGATCTTGCCGACGTTGGATTTGGGAAGTTCGTCACGGAATTCGACGTAACGCGGCAGCTTGTAGCCGGTGAGGTTTTCCTTGCAGAAGGCCTTCACCTGCTCGGCCGTCAGGGCCGGGTCCTTGCGCACGATCACCACTTTCACCGCCTCGCCGGACTTGTCGTCGGGCACGCCCACCGCGGCGACCTCGAGCACGCCCGGCATCAGCGCGATGACGTCCTCGACCTCGTTCGGGTACACGTTGAAACCCGAGACCAGGATCATGTCCTTCTTGCGGTCGACGATGAAGAAGAAACCCTGCGGGTCCATCTTGGCCATGTCGCCGGTGTGCAGCCAGCCGTCGGCGTCGATCACCTTGGCGGTTTCCTCGGGGCGCTGCCAATAGCCGGCCATCACCTGCGGACCGCGGATGCACAGCTCGCCGACTTCGTTGACCGGCAGCATCTTGCCCGCGTCGTCCTTGATGCAGGCATCCGTGGACGGGATCGGCAGGCCGATCGAGCCATTGTACTCGGGCAGGTCCATGGGATTGATGCAGGCGGCCGGCGAGGTTTCGGTAAGGCCGTAGGCCTCGACCAGGGTGATCCCGGTGGCCTTCTTCCAGCGTTCCGCAACCGCGCGCTGCACGGCCATGCCGCCGCCCAAGGTGAGGTGCAGGCGCGAAAAATCGATCTTGTCGAAGCCAGGCGTGTTGAGCAGGCCGTTGAACAGGGTGTTCACGCCGGTGATGGCGGTGAACGGGATCTGGCGCAGTTCCTTCACGAAGCCGGGCATGTCGCGCGGATTGGTGATCAGGTAGTTGAGCCCGCCGAACTTCATGAAGACAAGGCAGTTCGCCGTCAATGCGAAGATATGGTAGAGCGGCAGCGCGGTGACGATGACTTCCTTGCCCATCGTCGCGTTGGTGCCGATCCAGATCGACGACTGCTGCATGTTCGCCACCAGGTTGCGGTGGGTCAGCATGGCGCCCTTGGCGACGCCGGTGGTGCCGCCGGTGTACTGAAGGAAGGCGATGTCTTCGCCGCGCAGGTCGATGGCCGGCAGGGTCTTGCCCGCGCCCCTGGCCAGCGTATCGGTGAAACGCACGTGGCCGGGCAGGCGGTATTCGGGCACCTGCTTCTTGACGTGGCGCAGCACGAAGTTGACCAGCGGGCCCTTGGGGAAACCGAGCATGTCGCCGACGCCGGTGACGATGACCTGCTTGAGCGGCGTGTCGGCGACCACTTCCTCGACCACGTGGGCGAAGTTCTCGAGCACGACGATGGCGCTGGCGCCGGAGTCGGTGAGCTGGTGGCGCAGTTCGCGCGCCGTGTACATGGGGTTGGTGTTGACGACCGTCAGCCCGGCGCGCAGCACGCCGAAGATGGCGATCGGGTACTGCAGGATGTTGGGCATCATCAGGGCGACGCGGTCGCCCTTCTTGAGCTTCAGGTCGTGCAGGAGGTAGTTTGCGAAACGGGTGCTGAGTTCATCGATCTCGGCATAGGTGAGTTTCTTGCCGAAGTTGGCGAAGGCCGGGTTGTCGCGATAAAGACGACAGGTTTCCTCCAGCACCGAAACGATGGAGGCGTACTGTTCCAGGTCGACCTCCGGACCGATGCCCTTCGGATAGTTGGCCAGCCAAGGACGTTCGAAACCCATGCATTTCCCCTCGATACCCGTTGCCGGTACTCCCCGCATGACGCCGCGCGCACATGAACGGAATTGGAGTATTCGCTCGATTGGAGCATACCGCCCGGGGCCAGGCAAGGCGCGCAGCGTATGGTTTCGCGCGGTCTTCACGGCCCTGGCCCTGGCGCTTCTGACGCTGGCCGCGGGCTGTGCCCGGACGCCGCCGGAACAGGCCCTGCGCGAGACGATCGCGGCCATGGAGGAAGCGGCCGAAGCGCGCGACAGCGACGCGCTGGTGGAAAATTTCGCGGACGATTTCGCCGGCCCGGGAGAGATGGACCGCGACCGCTTCCGGCGCTACCTGGCGCTGATATGGCTGCGCAACCGCAACGTCGGGGTGACCCTGGGGCCGCTGGAGGTCGAACTGGTCGGGCAGGACAGGGCGCGGGTGAATTTCACCGCCGCGGCCCGGGGCGGCACGGGCTGGATGCCCGAACGCGCCGAGGTCTACCAGGTGAAGACGGGCTGGCGCCTGGAAGGCGACGAGTGGAAGCTGATTTCGGCGGACTGGGA
>TARA_R110002020_G_scaffold33278_2_pt1 | contig 14623 bp, 12 predicted proteins | sample TARA_R110002020 | Tara Oceans TARA_R110002020 (sample SAMEA4396489) | marine metagenome | biome: Westerlies Biome; feature: [MES] marine water layer (ENVO:01000295) within the mesopelagic zone...; material: water (ENVO:00002006), including particulate matter (ENVO:01000060) such... | reverse complement strand
TATATATCCAAAAAATAATATGTGTCCTCTGTTAAATATACCATTGGATTGGAAGAGTTCTTACAAGCATCCTAGCACTCCATCGTTAGACAGAATTGATAACAGTAAGGGATATATAAAAGGAAACGTACAATGGGTAAGTTGGAGAGCTAATAATCTTATGGGCGATGCAACTCCAGAGGAGCTTTTTATACTTGCTCAAAACTATAAAAAGATATATGACGATGCTCTCGTAGCTCAACAGGACAGAGCAACAGATTTCTAATCTGTAGGTTGTGGGTTCGAGTCCTACCGAGAGCGCCAAATAAAAAGCTTGACAATAAATAATTTTTGTGATACTGTCCGAGCAGTACGGTTTCGATTCTAAGAATGTCTCCGTACTTACCTTGTCTAATAATGAGAGGAGATTGTATTATGAATGCTAGATTAAGTTTACCACAACTACCAACCCAAGAACTTTTAGACCTGTTTGAAAAAAGGTTTATTGGTTTTGATAGGGTTTTAAAAACACTAACTCGACCATCCTTCTTGGTGGAGAACAACTATCCACCGTATGATATTATAAAAGAAAGCGACGATAAATATATTATCTCTATGGCAGTGGCAGGTTTTAACAGAGACTCGTTAACTTTAAAACTAAAAGAGGGTTTGCTTACCGTTGAAGGAAGGCATGAAAATTCTGGGTCTAAGACCAACCACATATATAACGGTATTGCCAGCCGGTATTTCCAAAAAGGATTTCAGTTAACTGAGAACGCTGAAATTACTGAAGCTAAACTTGAGGATGGGATGCTTACTATTTCTGTGGAGGTAAACATTCCTGAAGAAAAGAAGTCTAAACTAATTGAAATCTCTTAAAGAAGGAGGGGAGTCAGCAATGGCTCCCCTATATTTATGGCTCAAGAAATTAATAAAAAGATAGTAGAGATAAATCCGGTTAGAAAGAGAACATCCATTGGCAGATCATTCCTATCTCGACCTGTAAATAAACATAAGAAAAAGAATTGGAAAAGATATAGGGGTCAAGGAAAATGAGTAGTAAGTTTTTAAAACTTGATAGAGAAGTTATGAAGTTTTTCTGGCGGGATATTGAACCGCTCTTTCAGAAGGTAGTAGAACAACAGAGTTATGGCAGAGATAGTCTAGAGATGATAGCTATGAAGATAGCTGAAGGAACTCTAGAGGTGTGGGTTTCAAAAGGAGAAGACAATATTATACAAGCAGTTTACTGTACCAGCATTATTATTTACCCAGCTAAGAGAAGTCTATTCTGGGGTTACATGGCAGCAACTGATAATAAATTAAATGAATGGAAAGATCAGATGGTTGAAGCAGTAGTTCGTTATGCTGCTGATACGGACTGCCAAACTATAGAGTTCTTTTCTAAAAGAAAGGGTTGGAATAAAATCTTTAAAAAACATAGAATAAATTTTAAACCTCTTGGAGTTTTATACGAGGCTGAACTACATGAATGATATTAATACTATTTATATAGGTTATGATCATAGAGAAGCAATAGCGTATGATGTTTTAAAAGAATCAATACTAGATCATACCAGTGAGCCTGTTAATATTATACCTTTATACCAAGAAGACCTACGAAGAATAAATTTTTATCGTAGAAGTTCTTATGTTAAAGATAATAATAATTATGATACTATAGATAACAAGCCTTTCTCCACTGACTTTTCTTTTACTAGATTTCTTGTACCGTTTTTAAATAGACTGAGTGGATATGCTTTGTTTATGGATTGTGATATGTTGGTTCGTTCAGATATATCTGAAGTTTTTAACTATGCTAATCAGTGGGAAGACAAAGCTATCTGGTGTGTCAAACATAATCATATCCCCAATACATCAACAAAGATGGATGACAAAGTACAGACAATCTATTCTAGAAAGAACTGGTCATCTTTTGTTTTATGGAATTGTTCCCATGAAGCTCATAAAAATTTAACTATAGATGATGTTAATTTAAAAGCAGGTTGGTACTTACATAATTTTAGATGGTTAGATGATGACGAGATAGGCGAGATACCTACAGAATGGAATTGGTTAGACGGTTATTCTCCAGAAGAAATAGAAGCTAAGAACGTACACTTTACGAGTGGTGGTCCTTGGTTTAGAAGTTGGAAACCTACGACAAGTTCCGATGCGAAGTATGCTTTGGAATGGAATATACTTTATGACGGTATAACTTTAGAAGAATCTCTAGGAAAAAATAAAGAAATAAAATGGGAGAAAACCTATGTCTAACACTGTTACAGTTGTAACATCCTTCTCCGAAGAAGGCTGGGAAAAATATGCTAAGGATATGGTTGAGTCAGTTGCCGAACATTGGGAAGACTCAATTAAACTTATTGCATATTACCATGATTTTAATTTAGAAGAAAAAAGTCCTCCCATTAAAAGTAATATTGAATACAGAAATCTAAATCATATTAAAGATATGATTGATTTCCGTAAGGAATATGATGGTTATGATGGTACACTAGCAGGAAAGACTACATACAATTGGCGGTTTGATGTTATTAAATTCTGCCATAAAGTTTTTGCTTTGTCTGATTGCGCTTTTACCCTATGTGAAACCATAGAGAATCCCGGTTGGTTGGTCTGGTTGGATGCTGACACTATAACAACTAAACCTTTATCAAAAGATAATCTAATGGTCAGTCTCCCTGATGGGGTTGATCTTGTCCACCTTGGAAGAATGCACCACGCTTACAGTGAAACATCTTTTGTAGGTTTTAATCTTAACTCACAACCACCTGTTGATTTACTTGGTGATTTGTTAGGGGCTTATATCTCTGGAGAAATAATTCAATATAGAGAATGGCATGACGGGTTTGTCTTTGAAAGACTTCTGACAATTTATAAAGCACATGGTATGAAGTACCATGATTGGACAGGAAGTAACGCAACACTTTCTCCTGATATGACAGCAGGTGTTCAAGCCTTTGAATTATTCCCGTTAGGTTCTTATATTACTCACATGAAAGGAGATCGAAAAGACATTGATAAAGTATCTCCTGATGTAAAAGGCCCAGCTAGATATAAACAACTTTTAAATATGATTAAGTTTTATAAGCCAAAATCTATCATAGAAACTGGTACATGGAATGGCGGTCGAGCTATTGATATGGCTTTAGTAGCTTTTGAATATACAGATGAGATTCATTATACTGGCTATGATTTGTTTGAGGATGCAACAACAGAGCTAGATAAGAAAGAACTTAATGGTAAACCACACAACCATATTGAAGCTGTTTATGCAAGGCTAGAAGAATTTCAAACAGCTATGGCTTCGCAAGATAAAATATTTAAGTTTATATTAATCAAAGGAGATACAAAGAAAACACTTCAGGAATCCTATGCTGATCTTTGTTTTATTGATGGTGGTCATTCCGAAGATACAGTTAACCATGACTATGCTATGCTAAAAGAAAGTAAAGTTATAGTGTTTGATGACTATGTATCTAAAGACTCCGAAGGTAATACCGCAGGTGAAGAGTTCTTAGGTGTTAATCATATTATTAAAAATTATGAAGGTAGAAAATTTGTATTACCATCTTCTGACAGAATTGTTGAGGGAGGAATTACTCACTTAGCAGTTATTCTAAACGACGAAACTCTTCCTGAAATTCCTAATGATATAAGTGCTGTTCCTATTGTTGTCCAACCAAGAGATTGTATGCCTAAAGAAGATATCATGGGGAATGTTAAAGAGAATACAAAGCTTATTAGTACATGGGTTAACAAGGCTAGACCTCATAATGAAACTGCAATCATTGTATCTGGTGGACCGTCAACAGATTGGGAAGAATTAAAAGATACTATAAGAATGGAAGGTGAGGAGAACTGTAAGGTTGTATGTGTTAAACACTCCTATCCAAACCTTCTAAAAAATAAGATTGTTCCTTGGGCTTGTATTATACTAGACCCAAGACCTATTGGTGGTGTATCAACTCATGGAGTTGTTAGGAAATCTTTGTTTAAAACAATTCATAAAGATACAATCTTTATGCCAGCGTCTATGACCGATCCCTCTATCACTAAACTTATTCAAAGAAAAACAAAAAATGTTATAGGATGGCACGCCTTCACCCAATCACTTCAAGAGAATATAAAAGATTCTGTTAAGAATGGAGCAGTTAAGGTTGATGAAGAGTTAGGTATTGACGAGGGAGCAACCATGATTGTTGGTGGAACCTGTGCTGCCATGCGATCTGTGGGTCTGATGCATACTCTAGGATTTAGAAACTTTCATTTGTTTGGTTATGATTGTTCTACGCTAGAACCTTCTGAAGAAGAAAAGAAAGAGTTGACAGATGAGGATAAACCAAAGTATATTAAAGTATCAGTAGGAGATAAGAACTTCTGGACAACAGGAGAACTCATAGCAATGGGTCAGGATTGTGAACGGCTATTTGAAAAAGAAGATGTAGATATGAGAATAAACTTTCATGGTAAGGACACAATGGCTGCTTCCTTATGGGAGTTAGCACCAATACATAAGTTACAGCACTATACAGAATTGTTAAATATATAGGAGATAACTATGTTAGGAATAGCAGAGAGTGTAATAGGAGTAGCAGGAAAAGTATTAGATAAATTTGTTGAAGACAAAGATTTAAAAACTAAACTTGATGCCGAGCTTAGAACACAACTAATTAGCTTAGATGCTCTTCAAGCACAAGCCAATATAGAACAGGCCAAACATCCTTCCATATTCGTAAGCGGTTCTAGACCTGCGATCATGTGGATATGTGCCTTTGCTCTGGGATGGCAGTACATCTTTGCACCTATGACAGCTTGGGCTTTGGCTATCTGGTATCCTGTCATCACATTACCAACTCTTCAGACAGAAGAGCTTACCGGATTAATCATGGCCTTACTTGGATTGGGCGGCATGAGAACAGCAGAGAAATGGAAAGGTGTATCCAGAGAAAATATGAAGAAGTCACGGTAGTATGAAAAAACTATTAGCTATTTTAATTCTAATTTGTGCTTGCCTCTATCCCATACAAACAACCGCACAACACTTATCTTTGGAAGGAATTAAAAAGAATATAGTAAAGTTTGAAAGGTTGTTAAGATTAAAATATAAATTAAATGATATAACGATAGCGGCTATCATAGGTAATAGTTTACATGAAACTGGCGGTACTCTAAACTACAAAGAAAAACAAAAGGACTCAACAGGAAAAGACATGAAGGGAGTATCCGTTCCTTTCGGTCTTTTCCAATTTACTGGTCAACAAAATATAGACTATAAAAAATTCTTAGGTAATGAACCAGATTCTTTTAATAAACAAGTTGACTTTTTTATGAGAGTTGTTATAACTAACAAAGTTATAGGAACAGATCGTCTTATGATCCTTGATCCCGCTGGACCTCCCCACGATATAGGGTGGTCGAACCGTAAGAAGTTAAGAATTATATTTGAGTATCCTGAAGATGTAGAAGAGGTAACAAGAGCTTTGGTTAAATATTATTTCCGTCCCGGCATACCTCATATGTATAGAAGAATACAATTATCCAATCATGTTTATGAGTTGTTACAAGACATGCATATAGAAGAGATCATATCTTATGACAGATGTAATTAAAGAAGATACAATTATAGAAAATCTAAAACAAGTTTATGACCCAGAAATATCTATTAATATTTATGATCTGGGACTTATCTATAATATAGAAATAGATCAGAAAGAAAGAGAGGTAAAAATTACACACACATTAACCAGTGCGTTCTGTCCCTTTGCAGATTCAATCGTAGAAGATATCTATTCTGCTGGTATTAAAAGTACAGGTGCCATGCACTGTGAAGTAATAACAACCTTTGATCCACCGTTTACTATGGAGAGTGTTCCAGAGGAAACTAGAGTAGCGATGGGCTGGATATGATTGCAGGTAAGGTATGGGGAAATACAGAACTGATACATGCTAATGGTGTATTAGAGTTCCATCGTATCAAGATAGAACAAGGAGGAACCTGTAGTAAACATAAGCATAACTTTAAATGGAATGGGTTCTTTGTTGAGAAGGGTATGTTAATTGTAAGGGTGTGGAAGAATGATTACGATCTGGTTGACGAAACTATTTTAAGCAGTGGTCATTTTACTCAAGTCAAGCCGGGAGAGTATCATCAGTTTGAAGCTGTATATGATACAATAGCTTTTGAATTATATTGGGCAGAGTTCGATCATTCAGATATCCAAAGAGAAACGGTAGGTCGTCTTGGTAAATAAGGTAACACCTACTCATACAAGAGATTGGTATATTAAATGGTTTGCTTCTTTCTTTATTGTTGTTGGTGTAATGTTAACAAGCAATAATATTTATCCATATAATTTACTATTCCATTTTGTTGGTCTAGCTGGATGGTTGATTGTTGCTATGCTATGGAATGATAGAGCTTTGCTTATGATCAATGCTGTATCTATATCTTTTATTGCAAATGGATTGGTTCAACATTATGTTAAATGAGAAGCAAGAAAAGTTTGCTCAAGCATATGTTCTAAATCATAACGCAACTGGTGCGGCTGAAGCAGCAGGATATTCTAAACGATCTGCTTACAATCAAGGATACAGATTGCTGCAAGACGAGAGAGTTATAGAAAGGATTGAAGAACTATCAAGAGAATTTAAAACAAGTGTCGATGTCGTATCAGAGATCGAAGCACAATATGAATATGCCAAGGGTCAGGGTCATGCCAACAGTGCGCTCAAGGCTCTTGAGTTATTGTCCCGTATTAGAGGTAATACTGTGGACGATGGAAAAAATGTCAGCAAAGAAGAACTGACAACGATGGTGGTTACCTGTCTACAAATTCTTGGGAAGCAAGAAGTGGACAAAATTCTAGCTAAATGTGTATTTGACTAGGATTCAATGGTAATTGCCAAAAAAAAGGACGCTAGGAGCGCCGCTGAGTAGGGAAGTAGGGACTCTCCCTAGCCTACCTACCAGAGAGAATCCCAAACTTACCAGTGTGTCTCCTAGCTCCTTACGGAGGAATACCCTTATTTTCAAACATTTTTGAGAAGCACTGGTGTATAAAATTTAAAAACATATAAACTACGATGGCCTTACTCCTTTGATATAGGTGGATGCACTCCATTGTGCATATGCTGGAGAGTTTTCATTTTTTCCTGCATATCTGAAATAGATATATTGATCCCCCCTTTCCATTTGTTTTCTCTTTCAAGATTAGAAGGACTGAGAATATCTGATAACACTTTAATCTGGTTTCTTAACACAGACACATTGTTATCAACAATATCCTGTTCCCTCTTTAACTCTTTCAATGTTTGTTTTATTTCCTCCTGTACTTGTTTTAGAGTAGAAACTTGCGACCGAACTAAAGCCCAAGCTCCAGACAAAGAGGCGACAACCGACCCTAGCATAAACAGTAATTTAAAATCCATATCAAGCACCTATTCTAATCTCTTAAAATTTTTTCTGGCATAATTTGTGCGCCTGTAAACTGCTCATGCAACTGTAGAATATAAGGAAGGGCTTGTTCTAAAGGACTACCCGTTCTATTGAGAGCAAGATCAACAGCAGTTTGAGGAAGGTCATCTGGTATAAATTTATTATCTCTAGCTTGTGTTATTGCTTTCTGTGTCTTTAAGGGTATTTGTGGTCTTGCTAACCCCTCCCGTAAACCATACTCAATAGCTTCAAAAAACCCATCCTCTCCATCTCCAAAAAGAGACTCAACGGCTCCCATATAATTTCTTAAATCTATAAGATGATCTTTTTTCTTTTGAGCCGCTTTCCAATATGCGTCTACAATTTTTTGAGGATCGTCATTCATGTAATCTCCTAAAATTGCTCTTAATTCTCTATTAGAATTATTTATTTTAGACATAATAGGACGAACATTTCTAGGCATTCCTCCGGTAATATCTAACATTTTCTTACCTATAAATTGCGCTCCAAGATCACCCGCAGTTGCTGGTATAGAATAGCCATATTTGGTTGCTTCACGCCCGGTAGCATCAGCCAGCCAAGTATCAATGCTAGGTGTAGCACTACCTGTTAGTTGTTTTGCTTTTGCTTTTTCAAAATCCCATCTATTTCTGAGTAATTTAATTACACCCGGCTCAAATAACTTACCTATCTCAACACCAGAGTTCATAATATACTTTTCAAAATCATTAGTAGTATCAACTTTTCCACCAGCATCTACAATATTTAATAAAGAATCCGTTATCATAGATGAACCTAAATATGGACCCATAACCTGATCCATTAATTCTAATGAAGTATTCCATATCTCTTGTCCTGAAGGAGACTCACCGTATTCATAATATTTATCAGCCAATCGAAACGCTTTTCTAGCAGCAGTTTTTAAATATTCAAATGGATCAGCAGGACCAAGATTAACATACTCAAGAACACCATGACCTCTATTATCTACATAAAATGGACTTAAATATATTTTGGCTGTATCTTTAGCATATACAGGAAATAATTTATTGAAAGCTTGATCTTGATCTGGTGATATGCCAAATAAATTTGCAGTATAATTTTGGGCAGCATCACCAGCAACGCCTACCACTCCAAGACCAGCTAACTTTTTCATACCTTCACCAGTAAGAACTGCATTACCCGATACCATATCTTGCATGGTGTATTTAAGTAAGTTCTTACTTATCCTTGTCATCTCTGCCGGGAAAGCTAGGAAGTCACCAACTGGTGCGCCTCTTAGTTTCTTAAAAGCTTTAGGCACAAGATTATAATTAGGCATTAAGTCTCTAGTTCTCTGTGCAGCAAGACGCTCAACATCAGCAATATCCATAGTAGGGTGCGCTCGTTTTAAAAACTTTAAAGTTTTTTCAAAATGCATAATTTTAAAGATATCATCTTCAGCCTGATATAATTTAAAAGCTTTTTCCGCACCTGTACCCTTCATAATTTTTGTCATCCAAGTAGAAGGTGTTTTATTTTTTAAAGAATCAATGGCAGTCTTGCGAATAATATTTGCAGATATTCCGCTATCAACAATACCATGTTTTTGATATTTAGCTAGTTGTTCAGTAGCTTCTCTACTGTTAGGATTTTTAAATACTCTACTAATTTGTTTCCAACCTTCTGTTAGACCTTTCCAGTTTGGAACCATACCATTAGCTGTTAGTATCATAGCGTTACCAAACATATTACGTCCATGAGTGACCGGACTTCCTACAGTTTTAGATATCTGAGATACAGACTTTAATTTTAGAAACGCTCTAAGAAAAGAATTATCACTACTTCCCCAGAATCCGTCCGTATCAAGACCCTCTCTGATAAAATCTCTATAATATTTGTCAGCATATAGTCCTTCCAAGGGGTTTTTTAATTTACCATCTTTAATTAGTTGTGAAATACCTCTGACCTTCCGATCAATATCTCCTAAATTTTGAGTAGCACCTGTTGGTGCTAGACCCTTCCCATATGCTAACTTATTTGTTTTCATATGTCTAGCAACACTTTCAAGAAAATCATACTCTGCTTGAATAACAGAAAGTTTTTCTAAGGTATTAGAAAAGTTTTTAAATGGATCATTAACAGGTCCAAGAACTGCTCGTATTTCAGGCGGTAAATCTTTTTTACTTTTTAAGGGAGCAGAAGAAGTACCAGCACCTTTTGGTTTTATAATATCAAAAAAAGTACCTAAGAATTTATCATCATCTGTTTGCTCCACCAATCTTTTTAGATTAGCATCCGCAACAGCAGGAGACATTCCCTTACTCATTAAATAATTTCTAGCATTATTCCTATCTCTAGCATCTAACTTACCAACTTTATAAGTACCCTTTTCATCAAAAGCTCTATATGACCTATTAAGATAAGTTCCTATGTTCTTATCTATTGCTGCTTTCATCTTACTATCTACAACAAAATTATTATTAATACTACGAGATAGTGTATCAATTTCATTACGCATATCGGTAACAAGATCAGCAGCTACTGTAGAGTCTTGACGTAAACGCCCAAGGGCAGCTTGATTTCCCCCTAAAGCCTCGTTAACAATATTCTCTAGGTAGTCTTCAGTATATAATTTTTTATTTTGTAATTCTTTTTCCAGTTCGACATTAAATCCTCTTGCTCTTGATAATGCCGCATTCGCTGCACCATCTCTTTCAGTAGCAAGTGTTACCATATGATCATCGGTAGCTCTTCTTGAACCAAACTTTGATCCAATAGCTTTAGCAACACCAGTTCCTTTTACACCTTTAGCTCCCTTAATAACACCTGAACCTAAACCAAATAACGCTACCTCTATACCAAGGTTATCAATAAACATTTTTTGATAAGCATCTGGGTCATCATCTGCAATAGGGTCCGGTCTATATTTTTCTGGAAGCCATTCCGCATCAGATAGAAGAGTTCTAATACTTTCGTCCGGTCTTTCTCCCGTAGTCCAGAGTGCATTAGCACCTAAAATACCTGCTGCCTCCTTGAATAATTTACCACCCAATCCTACGCCCAATTTTGCTCCTCGGCCTATAGGTGTCATACCCGCAATACCTAGTAAACGACCAGCAGCTTTTCTAGAAATTCCGTATTCTGCCATATAAGAACCTATATCCGCAACAATCTCACGCTCATTAAAGCTAGTCGTTTCCCCATGATACGGATCAAATATTTCAATAAAAGCTCTTTTAATATGGTCTGGTATTTCCTCACCAACCATATTGGCTCCAGACTCAATCATTTTAGTTATGTCTTCCGGTAATACCATCTCCCCTAAAGAAACAATATCTCGACCAATATCACCTATAGTCCCGGTTGCAGTTGCAATACCCTTCTCAAAGATATTACCACCAAAACCTTCTTCAGGATTTATTTTACCAGCATCCCAAAGTTTGTGAAATTTATTATATTCTTTTGCATACTCATTATAATCATAACCAAAGGATTCTAATACTTTCTGTGTTTCTTCCTTTGATATATCTTCCTTTTCTAAACGCCGCCTAGCATCGTGAAAGGATTGAGTATTCCAACTTACGGTCATTGAATATAACTTCCTTATATAGTTTTACCTAGTTATCTGTTGAAGTAGATTGGGCTGCTGTTCCCAGATGCCGATTCTTTACTCGTGGGCTCTCGATTTCATTAACAGCTTTACGTGGAGTAGGGGTAACTGTTTCCGAACCTCCCTTTCCTGCTAAATGTTTTTGCAAAACTTGAGACACAAGTTTAGTCCAAGCAGGTCTGTTTCCAGCCTCAACTACTTCATCAAGACTCTTTTGAAAATCAGTGAAGACTGCATGTCTTAGTTTATAATCTGTACCTAATTTACCAAGGGCTGTAGCTATACTATCTACAGCAGTTTTCCACAGATTATGATCTATCTGACCAGCCTCTACCATAGCAGCCTTCGCTGTTAACATATCTGCGTCTACACCTATACGTTTTAAACGCATTGCCTCTCTAGCGGTTTCCATATTTAATGTTTCTTTCGCTACTTGCTCTTCCAACTTATCTGCTAATGCCATTTCCTGCCTATATTGTTTTTGTATAGCTAAAGCTTCATCAAGAGATGCTGGCGCACTCTTCAAAGCACCTTCAAGTATATTAGATACACCAGACCCACCCATTGAAGATGGTGCTGTTGATCCCATCTTAGAGAAGAACTTAGCAGCAGTTAACCAAAGGTCTTGACGCCTCGCATTTTCAGCTTTAGTTACAAGTTCATCAGGGTCTTTGGCCTGTAGAATTTTAATATATTCATCGATAGCATCATCAAATTTTCTACTATAATCTAAACGGTTTTCTTTATCTTTTTTAGGTTCAACTTTTGTACTTTTTATTGAACTGAACTTCGGTTCAGCTACACTAGCTGGATTATTATTAACGTCAACAATCGCTTTTGTAACGGCAGTATCGTTCACTTCGCCGGATGCCGTCGAGCTTCCTTCTCCTTCTCCTTGATCGGCATAGGTATAGGTGACCTGACCGGTCCTTTTGCCATCCTTCCATTCACCGGCGAATTTGTTGCCATTGGCAAAGGTGACGGTGCCCTGTCCGTGCCTTTCGCCATCCTTCCATCCACCGACGAAATTGTGGCCCTTGCTATCGGTATAGGTGCCCTGTCCGTGCTCTTTGCCATCCTTCCATTCGCCGACGTATTTGTCGTCCGGCACCGAGGTTAAGGTGCCCTGACCGTGCTTTTTGCCATTCCTGAATTCACCGACGTATTCGTCGCCATTGGCAAAGGTAACATAGGTGCCCTGCCCGTGAGGTTTGCCATTCTTGGTTTCGCCGACGTATTCGTCGCCATTGTCAAAGGTATGGGTGCCTTGTTTGGTCGTGCCTACTGAAGGCTTTCTCAACTTGTTAACATTCTGTATCGAAGCATCAAGCTCGGCTTCAAACGCACTGTAACCCTTATCCACTTCACCTGCCAAAGTACTAACATAATTTCCCAAATCATCTAGTCTAACACCTGTTACATTATCTACAGCTTTCTTCACACCGCCTAATAATTTTTTAGGAAAGTTTTCAATGGCCTTCGCTTCCGCATGACCGATTCGATGAAGAGGAGGTATAGAAGGTGATGACGATCTGTTGGAGATAGCATCAATAACTTTTCTAGCTTTTTCCCCAGTAGCTTGTTGTCGTGCTTGCTCCTTTGATGGTAATACCCCTCTAGAAATATTTCTATTTCCTTCTCTACGCTGCATCTTTGCTAACTCGTTTTGTATCGTTGCTAACTCTCTATTATCAGGAAATTCAACGCCTTCACGAATTCGTGGCGCTCTTCTAACATTTTGTGTTGGAACCCTCTTTCTAGCCATCTCCATTACTATTTGTTCAGGTGTCTTGGGTGTCTTGGGTGGTGTAACTTTTCCAGTTGTAAATAGCTCTTCTAAAAATTGCTCATCACCTGCACTATCAGTTGTCATTTCATCTAGAAATTCTAACCTCTCAGGACCAAGCCGAGTTTGATATCTTGGAACTGTACCTGAAGCACCCATAGAACTAAGAATACGACCTATCTGGGATACCAAACCCGGTTCCATATCTCCTCCTAATGGTGCAGTTCTTGGTGCTTTCCATCCATATTGAGGTTTTGGACTGCTCGAATCGTATAGAGGATGTTCCAACCGATGACTCCGAGGCCAAATGTTATTCTGATGACGTTCCAAGCCAGCCAGACCACCCTGTATCTGACCACCGGAACGTCTACGAACTAGACCGCCTCTCTTCCTATTACCTGCCGGGTTAAATCCACCAAAGGCACCATATAAACTTCCAGCAGTACCAAGACCACCTATAAGTTGTTGACTAAAGGAAGGTTGTGGTGCATATTTTGTTTCTACCTCATAGGTAGATGGAGAGTACGGGAATCCTTGAAGGATACTTTGATACCCAGCCAATTGCCTGATAGGTGCATCTCTTGCTTCAATAAACTCTTTCTCTGCCCTATTTAACCTAGCTTGCTCTAGCCCTCTACGTTGCTCACCAACAGAGGATACAAGACCAGCTTCCATAGCACCAATTCTAGGTGCAGCTTCAGCTATCTGTCCATAGAAACCAGCAAGACCTTGCTCTCTAGCCTTCTGTGCTTCAAAAGCTTTACGACCCTGATCAAAGCCAGCAGCTAAACCTCTTTCTCTTATATCTCCTATCTGTCTTAGTAGATTACGTTGTCCTTCTGACTCCATGATAGCTGCCCTTGATCCACCGAATGCTCCAGCAGCAGCAGCTTCCGCACCTAATCTAGGTTCAATTTCAGATTGATATCTTCTAAGGACTTCATCTTCAGCTTGACGAGTAACATTTTGTAAATATGGATTTATAAATTCTTCAGCCGCAGCGTCGTCAAATTTTCCAGCGGCTAGGTCAGCTAAATTTGTGGCTTCCGTCATGTATTGACCAGAACCAGCTTGACCTGTTGCAGCTAAACCACCGGCTCCAATATCCTCAAGAAACCCAAAAGCTCTCTCCTGCGTTGGATCAAACCCGGCAATAGTCTCACCTCTATATTGTTCTGGAACTCTTAAAGTTTTAGTTTCAACACCAGAACCATCTTTAGTGGTATCAAAATAAAACTCACCAGCAGAGCCAAACAAATCTTCAAGGAAAGGTTTCTGAAGTTCAAACCCTTCATTGGTTAATGTACTGCCTACTACAGATGACGGTCCTCTACCGGAGTATCCGGTATTACCACCAAACGCATTTATAAATCCAGCCATATCCTTACTCCATTAAGCCATTAAAGATTGTAATGCAGTCCTACCATCCATCTCAGGCGGCTGCTTGTCTCTGCCGTATTTCTTTGTTCGGAAGTCACTGATAAACTTATCCATATGTTCTGCACCTGCATCAGGATTACCATTACCTAAATTTGCCATAACATCAGCAGGCACAACATATTCTTTAGGAGATACTGCCAGTAGACCACCCTTTTGTTTTATATCCATTATAACATTATCTTGCATACCATGTCCACGACCTTGTACTAATCCTTCAAAGTCCCTTCTCATATCACCACCATGAGCCAAAGATACAAGCCCACCTTTATCAGCCCTTCTTGGAAATACAGGACGTCTTTCAAAATCAGAGATAGGTATACGATAGCGAACACCGCCCGGTCTTGTAGGTGTATAACCTCTTCGTACTAAC
>TARA_R110002020_G_scaffold22372_52_pt1 | contig 14626 bp, 17 predicted proteins | sample TARA_R110002020 | Tara Oceans TARA_R110002020 (sample SAMEA4396489) | marine metagenome | biome: Westerlies Biome; feature: [MES] marine water layer (ENVO:01000295) within the mesopelagic zone...; material: water (ENVO:00002006), including particulate matter (ENVO:01000060) such... | reverse complement strand
GTGAGCGCGGACTGGTCGGATGTCGCCGCCACGATCACCGTGCGCGTCATGCCGTCCGGGCCCAGAACGCGGCGGACGAACTCGCTGACCTCCCGTCCCCGCTCGCCGATCAGCGCCACGACGACGATGTCGGCCTCGACCTCCCGCGTGAGATGGGAGAGAAGCCGCGATTTGCCGACGCCCGAGCCTGCGAAAAGCCCGACGCGCTGTCCTTCGACCAAGGGCAACAGCGTGTTCAGGACCGCCATTCCCGTGGACAGCCGCGCGCCCAGGCCCCGGCGCTGCGCGGCCGGGGGCGGGGCTGCGGTTATGGTGCGCGGCGTATGCCCCCGCGGCAGGGGTCGGTTGTCGAGCGGACGGGCATATGGGTCGATGATGCGGCCCAGCCAGCCATCGCACGGCGCGAAGGTGGTGGGCGAGGTCAGCACGACCCGGTCGCCAACGGCGATCCCGTCGGGCGTGCCGTCGATGAAAAGCTGGATGTCGTCCTGGCCCACGGCCATGACTTCACCGTGAAGCGCCTTGCCACCCTTCTGCCGAATCGCGGCGCGGTCGCCGATACGTGCCAGACGCTCCAGCCCGTCGACGCGGACGACGCCATCGCCCACGCTGGCCACGAGGCCCGATGGATGGGAGCGACGCACCGCCTGCAGATCGTTGATCAGCGATTCCAGTGCCTGGGGCATTCGTGCCTGCCTTTCCTGCCCTCTCCCGCAAACGGTTTCTAAAGGAATCACCGTTAAGCCTTGATTGAAATTGATCGAGGGAGAAGCCCCGATGTTCGCAGAACTGAACGTCTTTCGGATGGCGCATGGAATGGCGTTTCATGCCGGCCAGCGGCAATCGGTGATTGCCCAGAACATGGCGAATTCCGATACGCCCGGCCACCGGGCGCGGGATCTCGTCCCATTCACAGAGCTTGTGGCCCGGGGCGCCGATACGGCCGCCCTGCGCGCCACCCGTCCGGGGCATCTGGGCGACACCGGCGACAACCCGTTCCATTCCGAGCCGACCCAATCGAGCTTGCCGTTGGCCGAAGGCCAGAACGCCATCTCGGTGGAGGAGGAAATGGTGAAGGCCGTCGAAACCAAGCGCCAGCATGACCGGGCGCTTGCGATCTACCGGTCGTCGCTGACCCTTCTGCGCACAAGCCTGGGACGGGGGTAAGGTATGAGCGATTTTGCCCACGCCCTGTCGGTTTCCGCCAGCGCCCTGCGCGCCCAGGCCACGCGCCTGCGGTTGACGGCGGAGAACGTATCGAACGCCGACACGCCCGGCTACCGCCGCAAGCTGGTGTCCTTCAACGCCGTCCGCGAAGAACGCGATGGCCCCGCGAGGGTCGAGATCGGGCCCGTCAGGCTCGACAAGACCGACCCGGTGAAGATCTACGACCCCGCCCATCCGCTTGCCGACGAAGGCGGGCACTACGAGGGGTCGAATGTCGATCTGATGATCGAGATCGCCGATTCCCGCGAGGCCCAGCGCAGCTACGAGGCCAACCTGAAAATGTTTGACCAGGCCCGCAAGATGTCTTCCGGACTGATGGATTTGCTGAGACGATAAGGAGGTACCAGAATGGACCTGAGACAACTTTCCGCACTTCAAAGCTACACCGCGGCCAAGCCCGCGACACAGCCTGATCCGAACGCCACGCCGGATCCGGGCACCGCGATACGCGGCGCGACGCAGGATTTCGTGCAGACCCTCCGCCACGGCGAGCAGACCGCGATTGCCTCGATGTCGGGCGCAGCCGATCCGCACGCGCTGGTGCAGGCTCTGGCGCAGACGGAACTGGCGGTCGAAACCGCCGTGACCGTGCGCAACAAGGTTGTCGAGGCGTATCAGGAAATCCTAAGGATGCCGGTCTAAGATGCTGCAGGAAGGCGTCTTTTTCGACACGATGCGACAGGGGCTGTGGGTCGCGGTGGCGATCTCGCTTCCGATCCTGACGGTCGCGCTGCTCACCGGTCTCGTCGTCGGCCTGTTCCAGGCGCTGACCTCAATCCAGGAAATGACGCTGACCTTCGTGCCGAAACTTGCCGCCATCGTGATCGTCTTCTGGCTGTCGATGGGCTTCATGACCCAGACACTCGTGGCCTTCTTCCAATCGCAGATCGTGCCGCTCATGACCGGAGGATTCTAATGGACAGCACCGCCTACACCACGTTGTCGCGCCAGTCGGGGCTGATGCGGGAAATGCAGATCGTGGCGAACAACGTCGCCAATGCCTCGACCACCGGGTACCGGCAGGGCGGCATGATCTTTTCCGAGTTCGTCCGCCGCGCTCCGGGGGAACCGTCGATCTCCATGGCCGGTGCCAAGGTCGAACATACGTCCCTGTCGCAAGGCGCGCTGCGGCGGACCGACGGGCCCTTCGACATGGCGATCGAAGGCGACGGGTTCTTCCAGATCGAAACGCCCGACGGCGTGCGCCTTACCCGCGCCGGGGCGTTTTCGCCCAATGCCGCCGGCGACCTCGTGACGATGGAAGGCCACCGCGTGCTGGATGCCGGCGGCGCGCCCGTCTTCGTGCCCGGCACCGCAACGTCGATCCGGATCGCCTCGGACGGCACGATCAGCGCCGATGACGGCCCGATCGGGCAGGTCGGCGTGGTACAGCCGGTCGATCCGCTGGGTCTCGTCCGCGAGGATGGCGTGATGTTCCGCGCCGATGACGGCGTCGAACCGGCCGAAGGCGCGCGGGTACTGCAGTTCTTCCTCGAAAGCTCGAACGTCAATTCCGTCCTGCAACTGGCGCGCATGATCGAAGTCCAGCGCGCCTACGAGCTGGGCCAGAAATTCCTCGATGCCGAAGACCGTCGCGTGCGCGACGCCATCGACACGCTGAAAAGCTAACGGAGACACCCAGATGATCCGAGCCCTCAAGATCGCCGCCACCGGCATGAGCGCGCAGCAGCTTCGCGTCGAGACGACGTCGAACAACCTCGCGAACATGAACACCACGGGCTACAATCCCCGCCGGGCCGAGTTCGCCGACCTGCACTACCAGCAGGTCGCCCGCGCGGGCGCTGTCACCGCTTCGGACGGGACGGTCCTGCCCACCGGCGTGCAGCTGGGCCTGGGCGTGCGGCCCGTCGCCGTGACGGTCGAACTGCAGCAGGGCGCCCTGACGCGCACCGGCAGCGATCTGGACGTGGCCATCGAAGGCGCGGGATATCTCGAAGTGCTCATGCCCTCGGGAGAATCCGCCTATACCCGCGATGGCGGGTTCAAACGGTCCGCAGAAGGGGTCGTTGTCACCTCGGATGGCTATACGGTCGAGCCGGAGATCGTCATTCCCGCCGAAGCGCTGAGCGTCTCGATCAACGGCGCGGGCGAGGTCTTTGCCTATTTCCGCGACAACCCGCAGGGTCAGCAGCTTGGCCAGCTGAACCTTGCACTGTTCACGAACGCGAAGGGGCTGGAAGCCTTGGGCGGCAATCTCTTTGCCGAAACCGAAGCCTCCGGCCCGCCGATCCTGGGCAATCCGGGAGAGGACGGGATGGGCACGCTGCGGCAGGGCTATCTTGAAGGCAGCTCCGTCGACGCGGTGCGCGAAGTGACGGAACTGATCGAGGCCCAGCGCGGCTATGAAATGAACTCCAAGGTGATTTCGGCTGCCGACCAGATGATGGCCGCAATGACGCAGGTGCGCTGATGCGACTGACCCTGCCCCTGATCCTTGCCCTTCTGGCCCAGACGGCCGCGGCCGACATCCTTGTTCCCGCCCGGCTGATCCGCGCCAAGGAAATCGTGCGCGCCGAAGATCTTGTGACCAACCCGGCGGACGTCCCCGGCGCCCTGTCGCAGGTGGACGAGATTGTCGGCCTGGAAGCCCGCGTCGCACTTTATCCCGGCCGGCCCGTGCGGCCGGGCGATGTGGGTCCGCCGGCGCTGGTCGGGCGCAATGACGTGGTCACGCTGATCTTCAACTCCGGCGGTCTGACGATAACCACCGAAGGCCGGGCCCTGGGCCGCGGCGCGCATGGGGAACATGTGCGCGTGATGAACCTCAATTCCCGAAACACGGTGACCGGGAAGATCCGGTCGGATGGCGCGGTGGTCGTGCAATGAAACAGGTAATTCCCATGGCCATGATGGGCCTCGCCGCACTCGCCGCCTGCGGGCGCGAGGATCATATCGGCAAGCCGCCCAGCTTCACGCCCACCACGGATTCCGCCGAACATGTCGCCATGCTGGGCGCAGGGCTGCCGCTTTACACGAACCGCCGCACGCAAGTGCAGGAGGCGTCGCTCTGGAACCATGGCCCCCGTTCGCTGCTGGGCGATCGGCGCGCGCTCAAGAAGGGCGACATCCTGACCGTGGTGATCGAGATCGACGAAAGTGCCGAGATCTCGAATGATACCGACAGGTCGCGCTCTGCCTCGGAATCAATGGGGATCACGGGCTTCTTCGGCCTGCCCCAGCGGATCAACCGGCGACAGCCCGAAGGTGCCTCGCTCGAGGAAGCGGTCGGCATCACGTCGGACAGCTCCAGCGAAGGGTCCGGATCCGTCAGCCGCAACGAACAGCTGGAACTGAAGGTCGCGGCGACGGTTGTCGACGTCCTGCCGAACGGGGTCCTGTCCATCGTGGGCTCCCAGGAGGTGCGCGTGAACTTCGAGATGCGCGAACTGCTGGTGTCGGGCTATGTCCGGCCCGAGGACATCTCGCGCCTGAACCAGATCACGTATGACAAGATCGCCTCGGCCCGGATTTCCTATGGCGGGCGCGGGCAGATCACCGATGTTCAACAGCCCCGCGTGGGCCAGCAGGTCCTAGACGCGATCCTGCCGTTCTGAGGGTATCCGATGCTTGGAAAACTGCTCCCCGTTGTCTTTCTTGTAGTCGGTGCCGGTGCCGGCATCGGCGCCGGGATGTTCCTGATGCCGTCCGCCGAAGAAGAGCAGATGGCCGAAGGTGAAGATGGCCAAGAGGAATCGGGTGACGACGTTGCCAAGGACGATCATGGCAACAATCACGATGACGCGGTGGAGCCGTCCGAAGTGGAATACGTGCCCTTCACGCAGCAGTTCATCGTGCCGGTGGTCAAGAAGGATCGCGTCACCTCGATGGTGGTCTTGTCGCTCAGCCTGGAAACCGGGCCGGGCGGGACTGAGGTGATCTTCAACAAGGAACCGAAACTGCGCGATGCGTTCCTTCGGGTGATGTTCGAACACGCCAATCGCGGCGGTTTCGCCGGCACCTTTACCAATCCGGATCAGCTGGACATGCTGCGCATCGCGCTGCGCGAGGTTGGCCAGCAGGTGGCGGGCAGCACGATCCACGACGTCCTGATCGTCGACATTGCCCGCAAGGACAGCTAGCGCAGCACCATCAGCGCGGCGATCTTCTCCCAGTCTTCCCGCGCGCGGGCCTCTTTCACACTGCGCTGACGATCGGCTTCAAGCCGGTCGACCGCATCGCAGCGGCCAAAGGCCCGGCGCAGCCGGTCCAGAACTTTCAGCTTCCGCGCCATGACCCTGGCCAGATCGGCGTTCAGCGCCCGGCGCGTGCGGACGGTCCATTCGTTCCAGTGCAGATCCGCGCCCAGCGCAAGGTACGCGGTATCCGCTTCGGCATCCGCCCTGGCCTGCGCCACCATGCGGTCCAGCCGGGCAAGCTGCCCGCGAATGATGGCTTCCTCCTCAAGGATCGCGGCCACGGCCTGACGTTCCTTGGCATAGAGAAGCTCCGTCACCTGCGAGAGCTCCTGATACGCGCTGGTCATATACCTTCCTTCGCCTTGCGCCGCATGTCTTCGGCAAAGCGGATCGCCGCGGCCACCGGGGCGTAGTGATCGGGCGAGATCTCCTGCCCCAGTTCGGCCGTTTCGTGCAGGGCGCGCGCGGTGGGCGGATCGCGGTGGATCGGCACACCGGCTTCGGCCGCCAGCCGTCGGATCGTCGCCGCCATTTCATCGACACCCTTGGCCACGCAGATCGGCGCCGTGCCCGGTTGGCGATCCCATTTCAGCGCGACGGCGTAATGCGTCGGGTTCACGACGATCACGTCGGCCTTCGGCACATCGGCCAGCATCTGGGAGCCCGCGATCTCCTGCGCCCTCTGGCGTCGCTGCGATTTCATCTGCGGATCGCCTTCGGAATCCTTCATCTCGTCCATGACTTCCTTTCGGGTCATGCGGTTCTTGCGCTGATGTTCGAACTGCTGGAACACCGCATCGATCACGCCAAGGCCGGCCGCGATCAGCACGACGAGGAACATGAACTGCATGCAAAGCTCGGCCAGCAACGCCGACGTGATGAACGGGCCGCCATGCATCGCGCCGATCATGTCCGGCAGCGACACCGACAGGAACAGCCCCAGGCAGATGGAATAGAGCACGAGCTTGGCAAAGCTCTTGAAGAACTCGAAAAGCCCCGAGCGGCCGAACTTGTTCTTCGCGTTCTGCATGATCGAGATACGCGACATCTTCGGTTCCAGCTTTGTCGGCGCCATCACGAAGGCGCGCTGCGCTATGATCGCGATGATGACCAGCGCCGCGGGCACGACGAACCACGGCGCGATGGACCGGGCGATCCCCCAGAGCGCACCGCCGAAGGCGGGCTGACCGGTGCCGGACAGCATCAGGACGGAAAGCGTATCGGCCCGGTCCAGCAGAACCGACAACCGGCGTCCGAACTCCTGGATCGAGGCCGCGCCGAACGCCAGGGCGGCCAGCAGGATCCCGGCATAGGCCGCGGCGACCATCAGGTCGACGGATTTCGCGACCTCTCCTTTTTCCCGCGCCTTCTGCAGTTTCTGCGGCGTCGGGTCGAAGATCTTCTGGCTTTCGTCCTGGTCGTCGCCCCCGCTCATGGTGCCCCCAGCGGGTTGGCGAGGAACAGCATCAGCTCATCCCGCCAGAGCATCAACATGTAGGGCCCGGCCACCATGAGAAGCGCAAGGCCGCCGAACGTGATCACCGGGGCGCCGACAAAGGCCACCATCAGTTGCGGCATCGCCCGGTTGATGACACCCAGCATCAGGTTGTAGAGCACCGATGCGATGATGAAGGGCGCCGACAGCGAAAAGGCCAGCGAAAAGGCCTCTGACACGCGCTTCAGCCCCCATTGCGACAGGTCCGCGCCGTCGAGAGCCTGACCGGGCGGGAAGACATCGTAGGACAGGATCAGCATCCGCGCCGCGCCCACATGCAGCCCCGACATCAGCGCCAGCGCCATTGCCGCCATGACCAGCAGATGGCCCATCGCGGGAATGGGCTCCACCGCCGCGCCGCCCAGAATCTGCGACAGCGACGTCGCCTGCGCCGCGATCGACCCGGCGGTCTGCATCGCCATGATGAACAGCCGGATCCCGATCCCCAACGCCAGCCCGACAAGCGTTTCGGCCAGGGCGACACCGGCAAAACTGACGAAATCGGTCGGCGGTGCGCGCCAGATGGCACCGTCTCCCAGCACCACGGCCGGGGCCACGATAGCGGTGAAGGCCAGAGCAATGACGATCTTGATCCGCACCGGCACCGCGCGTTCCCCGAACGCGGGCAGCATCGACACGAGCGCACCCACCCGCAGGAAGATCGCCGCGCCGGCCCAGAACCAGGCTTGCCCGGCCGCGCCCAGAAGCTCGGCCAGGCCGGTCACGCGGGGACCATGCCGACAAGGGCCGGCCGCGCTTCAAGCCCGATTTCCTCGTATGAGAACACAGGATTGGTCACCCCGCGCGCCTTCATGATCGTCCTGAGGAACCGCCGCCGGGGCGAGGAGGTGACCACCGCCGCATTCAGCCCGCGTTCGGCCGTTTCGGCGACCTGGTTCGTCACCCCTTCGGCCAGCTTGTTGAACAGGTCCGGCGGCAGCGCGATATCGAGCCCGCCACCAGCGCCGTCAATCTGGTAGGAGCCGAAGATCTCCTCCCATTCCGGGGCCAGCTGGATCAGCGGCACCGTTCCGTCCGGGCGCTTGATCTCGGCCACCATCTGGAAGCCCAGACGCTGGCGGACCTGTTCGCAGATCGCCTCGGGCCGGGTGCTGGTCTGGCGCGCCTCGGCCACGGCTTCAAGGATCAGCGGCAGGTTTCGGATCGACACACGCTCATCCAGCAAAAGGCGCAGCACGGCATGAAGCGAATCCAGCGGCACCTTGTCGGGGATCAGCTCGTCCAGCAACTTGCGGTTGGCCTCGGCCCGCTGAGGATCTGTCAGGCGCGTCATCTCGTTCAGCAGACGGCGGAGCGATTTCAGCGTCAGCAGGCGGGCGAAGTTCTGTTTCAGGACCTCCAGCAGATGCGTGGCCAGGATTTCCGGCGGGGTGACGATGGTCGCCCCGACAAGGGCCGCGTCCTCCTGATCCGACGGCGAGATCCAGCGGGCGGGAGCGCCGTAGACGGGTTCGGTCACGTCGCGGCCCGACGGCAGAGTTTCAGTCGCGTGGGGCAGAAGCGCCAGCACCAGATCGGGATGCAGTGAGCCGCGCGCCTGCTCGACCCCCTGAATGCGGATCACGTAGGTGCCGATCGGCAGTTCGGGCTGATCGGTCAGGCGGATTTCGGGCAGGATCAGCCCGAAGACGGTCGCGACATAGGTCCGCATGTTCGCGATCCGCACATCGAGCCCGGTGCCCGCATCCAGCACCATGGCCACGAGGTCGGGCGCGAATTCGACATGCACATCGTCGAGATCCAGCACGTCGCCCATCGGGCGCTGGATGTCGGGCCTGTCCTCTTCGGGCTCTTCCTCTGCTTTGGCGGGATCCGGGCGCCGGGCCAGGAAGAATGCGGCCCCCCCAAGAATGGCGCTCGCGGCGATGAAGGGCACGAAGGGCAGACCGGGAACCAGTGCAAAGACCAGCATCAAGGCCGCGACGGTGGCCAGCGCCGCGGGATGCCGGCCCATCTGGTCGAAAAGCGCCATGTCGGTCGCGCCGAGCGTGCCGCCCCGGGCCAGCAGAAGGGCGGAGGCGATCGAGATGATGACAGCCGGAATCTGCGTGACCAGCCCGTCGCCGACGGTCAGGATGGCATAGGTTTCGAAGGCATCACCGATGGCCATGCCGTGCACCACGACGCCCATGATCAGGCCGACGACAAGGTTCAGGATCGTGATCAGCAGCCCGGCGACGGCATCGCCTTTGACGAATTTCGATGCCCCGTCGAGCGAGCCGAAGAACGTCGTTTCCTGCTGTTCCCGGGTGCGTCGGGCGCGCGCTTCGTCGTGGGTGATGGCGCCGGCGGACATGTCTGAATCGATGGCCAGCTGCTTGCCCGGCATCCCGTCGAGCGCGAAACGCGCTCCCACTTCGGCCATGCGAGCGGCGCCCTTCGTGATCACCACGAAATTGACGATCAGGAGCACGCCGAAGACGACAAGCCCGAGGAAGACGCTGCCGCCCATGATAAAATGCGCCACGCCTTCGATGACGTCGCCGGCCGCGTTGGGCCCAGTGTGCCCTTCCCCGATGATCAGCTTGGTTGACGAAATATTGAGCGACAACCGCAGCATCAGCGACGCCAGAAGGATTGTGGGAAAGGCCGAAAAATCAAGCGGTTCCTCGATGAACAGCGTCACCGTGAATATCAGGATCGCAAGCGCGAAAGACACGGCGAGCCCGGCATCCAGGAACCAGGCCGGCACCGGCAGGATCATCATGACGATGATCGTCATGAGCGCGAGCGCGAGAAGGATGGTCGGGCTGAAAATCTGTTTGAGTGTCAGGCTGGGCATGGGTTTCAATCAACCGACAGGAAGGTTGAGCCCGCCCCCGCCACAAGCGGCACGAGCGAACCTCGGGATGTTTCGCCGCTGCCCAGAATCGGGCGGACACGGTCTGCATCGATTGCGGTCTGTGGCCATGGCGGCGGCGGGCCACGGCGGCGAATGGGTTCGGGTTCGGGAAGAGCCGCCGCGACGGTGACCCCGCCCGACAGGCCGGACCGGATCCGATCGAAACGCTTCGAATAGCGTTGGGCATATTTCGGCGTTCGGGAATGATAGGCGCCGGCAGCGGCCTGCCAATTGCCCAGTTCCTGGTAGAGATCGTTCAGAAAGCGCGCCGCGTAATCGGCGTTGGCGGCCGGGTCGAACATCTGGTCTATCGAGGTGAACGCCTGGCCGTGCCATTTGAAGTTGATCTGGAAGCAACCGACATCGAAGCTGCGCGCGCCACGCTTGTAGTGCTTGAAGACATAGGCGCGGGCTTCGTCGCGGGTGTCGAACCACTTCCCGACCCCTTCCATGTTCACCGTCCATGGCCATGGCGCGAGGCCATTGCCGCCGGGACGCCCGGTTTCGGTGCGGGTAATCGCCTGCATGACGTCGAGCGGAACACCGTGCTGCCGTGAGGCGACGGCTGCAGCCTGGTCACATAGGGCCGACAACGTGTCGATAGCGACGACCGGTGTCGGAAGTCCTGCCGCAACAGCGTATGCCAAGCCGATCCGCGACCAGACGCCACGAAAACCTAAGCGCCCGGAGCCAATTGGTGGCCCGGGCGGGTTCGGTACCTTGCAGGCCCATGCAGAGCGCAGCCACGCTGAACGTGACACTTTCCAGGCTTTCATCGACATTCTGTCTCCGCCCGGTGATACGGGCCTGTTCCGTCTACCCGTCAGGGCTTGATTTTCGGTTAGTGACCTTCCTGGTGCCGGGCCGCGATCAGTTGGTGGCCGGCGTTTCGATTTCCACCATTTCGAGAAGGCCGGACACCGCGCTGCGCAGAGCTTCGCCCTCTTCCAGCAGAGATCTCGCCGTGGCCAACGGTTTGGCCTCGTCCGGAGTCGATGCGAGATCGGCCATACCGTTGGCCGCGCGCATCAATCCGGCGTAGTAGCTGTCCGACGCAAGCTCGGCGGCATCGGGATCTTCTGTCAGCCACAGACCACGGTCCCGTGCCTGCGGATCTTCCTGTGCCACAAGAAGCGTGCCCGCCAGCTCCATCTCTCCGGAAATCAGTAGCGCCTCGCTGCGGAGCCTGTCTGCCTCCGGGCCCGTCACGTTGAGAAGATCGGCCAGTGCGCGGCTCGGCTCCCCCTGAGCAAGCGCGGCCTCCGCCCGCAACAGGCGCCGTTGATCCGATGGATGTGGTGGCGCCGTGTCGTCTAACACCGCTGCAGCCTCGGTAGCGAACCCCAATCCCATCAGTCGCTCCGCGACAAGGAAACCGGTTTCCTCGGGCCAGTCGAAGGCGTTTTCGCGTGCCTGTCCCAGCGCATGCTTCATGAAATCAACGTCCCGCCCCGTTTCGGTCAGGATCGTCAAAAGGTCCTGCGCCAGGGATGTCGCGGCCGCATTGCCATCCTGTTCGCGGATCAGGGACAGCTCGGAAAACGCATCGTCATAGCGGTTGGTCAACGCCAGCGAACGGATATGCGCCCGGCGCAGATCGCGACCTCTCTCGACCCGCCGATATTGCTGTGCATAGCCTGCGATCAGGTCGGGATAATGCGTATCGATCGGCGCGCGCGCATCGAACCGGGTGTCGATCAGCGCGACCAGGGCTTCGGGTGATTCTTCCTCTGCCTCTGTCACCGCGCTTTCCAGATAGGTCTCCTCCGCGTCGTCGTCGCCTTTCAGATCGGCTATGGCGGCACGCGCCAGGTCCGCGGGCGCCCCTTCGTCAAGCCCGGCGCGATCCGAGGCGCGCAACACGGTCTCGGCGGCATAGATGTCGCCGCGGGCAGAGAACTGGCGGCTGAGACGGGGGCCGAGGTGGCGGCGCAGGTGGGCCGGCAAGCGGGCAAATCCGATGAGCACCGCTTCAACGTTGAGGTCCTGAAGGTCTGGATCCGCCGCCGCGAGATAGGCCCACAAGGCCGCATCGGTTTCGCACCGGGCCTGGCCCGTGAAGGGGTTGGCGCCGCTGACCGCATCGCCATCAATGATCCGGGACATCGTCTCGAGGAGATCCGTCTCCGCCTCTTCGAACTCCACCAGGGCCAACGCGTGCCGCGCCTCGGCCCCGAATCCGTAGTGAAGGTAGGCCCGCGCCAACGCCTGGACGGGTTCCAGAAGAACATTGTCGAACTCGCCCACCAATTCACCGCGGAGCGTGCTTATCTGATCCTCGAACGTCGCGTCGCCACCCCATTCGTGGAGCGCCAGCATCGACGACTTGACGCATCTTCCACCTTCGCGGGATCGTTCCAGGTTTTCGGTCAGTTCCTGAAAGTCGCGGTCGATCACCGACATCGACGTTATCCCGATGGGAAGCGGGGCCGTATTGCTGCCCGCTGATGCCATGTCGGGCGCGACGTAGCCGTTTCGCGGCGCCCGCTGTAGCAAACCCTGATCCGCGGCATGTTCCATCTGGTCGATCAGACGGTCTTCGGAAAGGACAAGCGCACCGCCGTAGCCCGCTTCGACCGCCCGGTCGATCAGTGGTTGTTCAAGAGGATCGTCGGCAACCCGCGGATCGGAGTGCACCCATTGTTCCATGGCCGGAACGATCGGAAGGTCCATTGGCCCTGCAACCCGCTGTTCGGTCACTGACAAATCAAAGTAGACGGGCGTCCGGGCAGGTGCATCGTTCGACCCATAGCGGAGCGTGTCCCCGCCGGCCGAACGCTGCATCAACCTGATACGATCCTGGATTGCGCCGCTGACCTGCTCTTCACGGCCGAACTGGGCCCAGGTGCGCAAAGGCGGGCTGTCCCCGGGCGCCGGCGTGCCGCGAATATCAAGAACTAGGTAGCCCCCGTTCACGCGATAGCTTTCGACATCGCATTCGCACCCGAGCGAAAGGTCGAGAACTCCCGGTGATTGGCGGGCTGCGCTGAGGCGGGTGCGGGGGATGCGGGTAAAGAGGTCGTCGAGATCGAAGCGTGCATTCTCGACCGATACGTTCAGCCGGGCACTGCGATCGCTCCGCGTGACAGTCCAGTTGATCGATTCCGGCAGTCGGACGACGAGGCGCGTAAAATCCTCGTGCTCTCCGGATGTCACATCCAGCGTCTGCGCCGACGCACAGCCCGCCCAGACAAGAAGAAAGATCCGAAGGCAGAACCGGCGCATCAGGCCGCGTCCTGTTTCAACGCTTTCAGGGCCTCTTCCAGATCAGAGAACCTCGGCCGCATGTGCGCCGGCGTGTTCTGGCGTCCGACTTCGATACAGATCGCCGGAGCGTGATTGTGCAGGTTCGCCACCAGAACTTCGCGAATCAGCTGGTAGAAATGGTGGTCGTCCTCGATCACCGTTTTCAGCTTTGCTGCGAACGGTCCGACAAACGCATAGGCCAGGAACACGCCCAGAAAGGTGCCGACAAGCGCGCCGCCGATCATCTTGCCCAGCACCTCGGGCGGCTGGTCGATCGAACCCATTGTCTTGATCACGCCAAGAACCGCGGCAACAATCCCCAGCGCCGGGAGACCGTCGGCAATGGTCTGCAGGGCGTGGCTGGAATGCATCGCCGAATGCTGGGCAGCTTCCATGCGCTTTTCCAGCACCTCTTCGACCTGGTGCGGATCGTCATAATTCATCGCAGCAGATCGCATCGTGTCGCAGATGATTGCAACCGCTTCCTTGTCGGCCTGGATCTTTGGGTACTTCGAGAACAGTTCGGAATCGTCCGGCGCCTCGATATGGCGCTCCGCCTCCACCTGGTTCTGCTTCGCGAGGCGGATCAGCGAAAACAGCAGGCAAAGGAGATCGCGGTAATCGTCCTGCTTCCATTTCGGACCGCGGAAGACCTTGCCCACGTCCTTCACCGTATGGATAACGGCGGACATTTCGTTGCTGATCATAAAGGCGCCGACGGCCGCGCCGCCGATCATCATCATCTCGAAAGGCAGGGATTTCAGGATGATGCCCAACTTGCCGCCGGCCAGGATGTACCCGCCGAAGACCATCACGAAAATCACGACTATGCCGATGATGCCGATCATACGACGGGTTCCTCACATCGTTCTCTGACTGCAGGGTGCAGTAGAATGGCTTAAGAAAGGTTCACCTCGGGCGCGTTATTCCGTCGGCGCTCTTGCATTCCGCCCGGCCAGGACGACGCTGATCGTGTAGGCGGTCTGCGGATCCATCCCCGCCAAGATCCCCGCGGCCGCTTCCGGCTTCATCCGCGACAGGAAACCGGCCGCGAATTCGGCATCCATCTGCGAGAAGAGTTGCGCCGACTGCTTGGGCTTCATCTGCTCATAGACCGATGTCAGGCGGGCGATATCGTCCTCCGACGCGGTTTCGGCCAGCGAGAGCGTGGCGGTCAGCCGTTCCTCGGCCGCGACCATCGCGTCGATCTTTTCCCGCACCGAGCGTTCGGCGATGGCAAGCGCCTTCATCCTGTCCTCGATCTGGAGCTCGCGTTTCTCCAGCGCCCGTTCGCGGGCCTGCAGTGCGGCGATCATCGGACCGACGTCTTCGGACGCGACCGCCCGTCCGCCGGTATCGCCGCCGCCCGACTCGCCGGTCGTCGAAGCGCCCGACCGGACCTCTGCCAGGGCGGGGCCCGCTTCGGTGCCAACCCGCAGGACCGCCGACGAAATCAACAGAAGGGACAGCATCACCAGCGCGCCGCGGCGGCCGACCGCCGGGCGTTTCGCGCGCGTCTTGTCCTTGCCCTTGCTCATTGCGCCACCCGACGTGCGGCGCTGTCATGGCGGACAAACATGGGGCCGGTGGAGTCCGCCGCGTCCGGGGCCGGATCCGAGGGCGGAGCGGCCTTGACCG
>TARA_R110002020_G_scaffold131995_5_pt1 | contig 14630 bp, 10 predicted proteins | sample TARA_R110002020 | Tara Oceans TARA_R110002020 (sample SAMEA4396489) | marine metagenome | biome: Westerlies Biome; feature: [MES] marine water layer (ENVO:01000295) within the mesopelagic zone...; material: water (ENVO:00002006), including particulate matter (ENVO:01000060) such... | reverse complement strand
AGTCAGAATTGCTGTCTGTATGGCGGCTACTTCAGACGTTCCCTAGTATTGCCGCACGACTATTTTGATACCAATAAGCCAGCACCGTTTTTCGTGACTGGTCTGTTGTTCTATTTGCGCGCCAGTGAGAAGGGAGTGACCGAATTGCTCAGTAACTTAGCAGGGAGGCGAGTTATTGCTTGCTGTTTCTCCTTGGGCCTGTCCCTGGGCTCCAGCCTTGTCTGGGCCGACCAGTCTTATGACCGTCTTATAGAGCGTGCCCGCTTGGGTGACCAGCAGCCTGCGCTGGATTACCTGCGGCAGTTGCCATCAATGACGACTGCTCAGCAGGTTGATCTTCTGCTGATTGCCAGTTGGGCCGCCCAGGACGACGAAGTGCTGCGCCTTTACCAGTCCAACCCCGCCGTTTATACCAAGAATGCCGACACCGTGGCAGCAATGGCGCGTGCCCGGCGTAACCGCGGTGAGTGGGACCAGGCCATCAATGGCTTCCTGCTGGCTCGCTCGCTGGCGCCCGCGCGGGCCGATTTGCTGCAAGCGCAGCTGATGACCATGACTGACATGGGGCAGACCCCCGCGGCCATCAAGCGCGCGCGGGTCTGGACCGAGCAGGCGCCGCGCCAGCTGGAAGCCCGCCTGGCTCTGGGTTATGCCCTGATGCACGACGGCCAGCAGCACGCTTCCCTTGCCGAATATGATCGTGCCTGGGAACTGGCACCGGGCCGCCGCGATGTATTGCGTGAATACCTGTTTGCCCTGCAGCGCGCGGGCTTGCCGGTACTGGCGCTGGGCATGGCAGAACAGCATCCGGATTTGCTCGGCGACGAGGAGCTGCGGACCATGCGCGCCGATGCGCTCGCCGAACGGGTGCGACTGGCGGACACCTCCAGCCGGTCTGAGTCCGAACGTTTTGTGATTGCCGACCGGGCTCTGGTCCAGGCAAATACCATGATGAAAGAATGGGAGTCTCTGCCAGAGGCGCAGGCTGACGTGATTCGCGTGCGGGTTGATCGCATGGGCGCCTTGCATGCCCGCGTGGATATGCAGGGCGTGGTCGATGAATACTACGCGCTGAAGGATATGCAGGTTACTCTACCGCCTTACGCGTTGCGTTGGGCGGCCAGCGCAATGCTCTATCTGCGTCAGCCTGAGCTGGCGGTGGAGCTGTACCGCGAAGTGATTGCGGCCAGCAACGACAAGGACCAAAGCTGGTTGAGTGATCACCAGAGCCTCTATTACGCGCTGATTGAAAGCGAAGAACTTGAAGAGGCAGATCAGCTCAGCAAGCAATTGGCCGAGGCTCAGCCCGCGCGTCTCTATCCACTGGGTGTGCCTGAGGGGCGGCCCAACAACAACTGGCTCGACAGCCAGATACTGGTTGCCAACAACGCGCTCTATCGCGACGATTTGCCTGCAGCACAGCAATCCTTTGAAAGTCTGTCAGATGCGGCGCCAGGCAACGTATCGCTGCGCACCAGCCGTGCCAGTGTTTACGCCGCCCGCGGCTGGCCAAGGCGTGCAGAAGAACAGCTGAAGATTGCCGAAAGCACCGCGCCGAAGACGGTTGAAGTTGAGGCAAGCCAGGCGACCAACGCGCTGGCGCTGCAGGAATGGCGTCAGGTCGACGCCCTGGCCGATGATCTAGTCGAACGCTTCCCGGATAATCTGCGCGCCCAGCGCGTCGATCGTCTACGCGATGTACATCACATGGCCGAGTTGCGTATTGCCGGCTATCGCGGCAGAAGCTCTGACGACAGCGTCTCCGGCAGTGGCGATTTTGGCTTGGAGACAGTGCTCTATACCTCGCCTTTCAAAGAAGACTGGCGCGCCTTCGCCGGTGCCGGTACAGGCCGCGGCGAGTTTCTCGAAGGTGATGCCCAGCACGATTGGTTACGTGCAGGCCTTGAACACCGCATCCGCAACAACACCCTGGAAGCAGAGATTTCCAGCCATGACTTCGGCTTCGGGCGTCGCGCGGGCGGCCGTCTGGCCGGCGTTCACGATGTCAACGATGTCTGGCAATACGGTTGGTCAGCGGAGTTGCTGTCTGCGTCCACACCTTTACGTGCGTTGAACAGCAATATCGACGCCGATAGCCTGTCGGCCTATGGCCGCTGGCGGGAAAGCGAGAGCCGGGAAGTCAGCCTGTCGATCCTGCCAATGTCTTTCAGCGACGGCAACGACCGCCTGGCCGTGGTGCTGGACGGCAGTCAGCGGGTCTTTACCGCGCCGCGTATGACGCTGGATGCCGGCCTGGAGTTGTCCACCAGCCGCAACAGCCAAGGGGGCGAAGGTCCGTATTTCAATCCGGAAAGAGATGCCAGTGTGATTTCGACATTGAATCTGTCGCATATTCTGCATCGCCGCTACGAGACAGTCTGGAGCCAGGATATACAGATCGGCGCGGGCTATTACCAGCAGCGTGACTTCGACGGTGGTGGAATGGGCCTGCTCGGCTATGGCCAGCGGCTGCGCATGAATGATGTGTTTGACAGTGGCTTCCTGCTGTCTGCCTTGAGCAGGCCCTACGATGGGGATCGCGAGCAGGAATACCGGCTTGTCCTCGATGTCAATTTCCGATTCAAGGGACTGTGATGATGTTGCTAGGACGAATCTGCCTGTTACTGACCCTGCTGCTCAGCGTTGCCTGCGCCCAGCAGCACGTGCCTTTTACCGCGCCTGCGGATAGGCCCGTCACTGATCGTGAAGCGCCTTGGCCGAAGAACCATGTTTTGGCACTGGCCTACCACGATGTGCAGGATGCTGACCCGGATCATGCGTTTCTCTCGGTTCGCACCTTGAACCTGCTTGACCAGCTTGCCTGGTTGCGTGAAAACGGCTATCAGGCTGTGTCCATTGATCAGATCCTCGAAGCGCGCCGCGGCGGAGCGGAACTGCCAGAAAAGGCCATCCTGCTGAGCTTTGATGATGGTTTCAGCAGCTTCCGGGAGCGTGTTCTGCCGATACTGAGGGCCTATCAGTGGCCTGCGGTGCTGGCACCAGTCGGTGCCTGGATGGATACGCCGGCCGGCCAGCAGGTTGATTTTGGTGGCCTGCCGGTGCCACGTAGCCGCTTTGCCACCCGCGAGCAGATTCGCGAGATTTCGCAATCGGGTCTGGTAGAGATTGCTGCACACACGGACAACCTTCACTTCGGTGCGTTGGCCAACGCCCAGGGCAACCAGTTGCCTGCGGCAGCCAACCGGCTCTACGATCCGGGCACTGGCCAATACGAAACCGCGGCTGCTTACCGCGCGCGCCTTGGCACAGACGCGCAGCGCATCAGCCAGAAAATCCGCGACATCACCGGGCGCAGTCCACGCGTCTGGGTCTGGCCCTATGGCGCCGCCAACGGCATGGCGCTGGAGGTGCTGGACGACAACGGTTACCAGATGGCTTTGACGCTGGAAGGTGGTCTGGCGACGGTAGCCAATTTGCAGAATACCGGACGCTATCTGATCGGCGAAGATCCTTCGACCCAGAGTTTCGCCGCAGCCATCAGCGGTATGCAGGATGAGCCGGCGATCCGCGTGGCACACGTTGATCTGGATTACGTCTACGATCCTGATCCGGTGCAGATGGAGGCCAATCTGGGACTGCTGGTTCAACGCATCTCCGACTTGCGCATCAATACCGTATTCCTGCAGGCCTATGCCGACCCTAAAGGCGACGGCACGGTTCAGTCGCTGTACTTCCCCAACCGCCACCTGCCAATGCGCGCTGATCTGTTCAACCGGGCGGCGTGGCAGCTGCGTACTCGCGCAGGGGTCGACATCTACGCCTGGATGCCGGTCATGAGTTTTGATCTTGATCCGGCTTTGCCGCGGGTCACAGCTATCGATGGTGAGACTAGCAACAAGGCAGTTGATCCGGTGCAGTACCAGCGCCTGTCGCCATTCGATGCCCGGGCGCGCCAGCAGATTGGCGAGATTTATGAAGATCTGGCCGCACATGCCAGCTTCCAGGGTCTGCTGTTCCATGACGATGCGCTGTTATCGGACTTCGAAGACGCCGGCGGCGCTGCGCGTCAGGCCTACGCCGATGCGGGGCTTAATCCGGATCTGAATGCCTTGCGCGCTGACCCGGAACAATTGGCTGCCTGGACGCGGTTCAAAAGCCAGTATCTGATCGACTTTACCCTGGAGCTGGCAGACAAGGTGAAAGCGATCCGCGGACCACAGGTCAAAACCGCACGCAATATCTTCGCCATGCCGATACTTGAGCCGCAAAGCGAAGAGTGGTTCGCGCAGAACATGCATGACTTCCTGAATAACTACGATTGGACCGCCATCATGGCCATGCCGTTGATGGAGGGCATCAGCAAGGCGGAGTCCGAGGCCTGGCTGTCACGCCTGGTGCGCCAGGTGAAACAGTACCCTGACGCAATGGACAAGACACTGTTCGAGCTACAGGCACGTGATTGGCGAGTGGGGCAGGAAGGCCCCGTGGACAGCGAATTGCTGGTGCGCTGGATGCATCGTCTGCAATGGGAAGGTGTGCGGCACTTTGGCTACTACCCGGATGATTTCCATACGGATAATCCGCGCCTGGGGCTGATACGCCCGGTGCTGTCCAATGCCTGGAGTACCGAGCGATGAGAGAACGCACGATTGCCTTTATCGTATTGCTCCTGGTGCTGCTGGGTCCGCTGGCCCTGGCCCTGGCCATTACCGGCACCCTGATGCTCAATTTCGTGTTTTTCTACCCCTTGCTGATGTCCGCGCTGTGGATTGCCGGCGGGCTGTTCTTCTGGTTGAACTGGGAGCGCAAGTGGCCCTGGTCACGTGACGGTGATGTGCCTGCGCCGGAATTGGCAGGCAACCCGCTGGTCTCCATTCTGATTCCCTGTTTCAACGAAGGGCCGCGCGTGGCAGAAACGGTCGGTGCCGCCTTGCTTCAGCGCTATCAGAACATTGAAGTTATCGCGATCAACGACGGCTCCAGCGACGATACCGGTGAGCTTCTTGATGAGCTGGCGTTGCAACACCCGTTGCTGCGGGTAGTGCACCTGGCAAAAAACCAGGGCAAGGCTGTTGCACTGCGTATGGGCGCGTTGGCCGCGCGCAGCGAATATCTGGTCTGTATCGATGGCGATGCGCTGCTGGCCGAGGACGCGGTGGCTTATCTGGTCGCGCCGCTGATCGAAAACCCGCGTGTGGGCGCAGTAACCGGCAATCCGCGCATTCGCACACGCTCCACGCTGATTGGACGCATTCAGGTCGGCGAGTTTTCCTCGATCATCGGGCTTATCAAGCGTACCCAGCGCGTCTATGGTCGGGTGTTCACGGTCTCTGGGGTGGTTGCCGCGTTCCGCCGTAGCGCTCTGGATCGGGTCGAGTACTGGAGCCCGGACATGATCACCGAAGATATCGATATCAGCTGGAAGCTGCAGCTGGATCACTGGTCGATTTTCTATGAGCCCCGCGCCCTGTGCTGGATTCTCATGCCGGAAACCCTGCGTGGGTTGTGGAAACAGCGCCTGCGCTGGTCACGCGGCGGCGCAGAAGTATTGCGCAAGAATATCGCCAGTATCTGGAAATGGCGCTTCCGCTACATGTGGCCGCTGCTGATCGAGTTCTGTCTATCAGCCGTATGGGCCTTCACTTTCGCCATCACCATTGTGTTGTGGGCGCTGGGCTTGATCTTTGTGCTGCCGGAGAACCTGCAGGTGGTGCGCATTGTTCCGCCAGGCTTTACCGGTTTGGTGCTGGCTTGCGTGTGCCTGATGCAGTTCAGTTTGAGCCTGTTTATCGAGCGGCGCTATGAAGCGAAGCTGGGACGCACGCTGTTCTGGGTCATCTGGTATCCCCTGGTGTTCTGGACCATAACGCTGTTCACCACCTTGGCGAGTTTTCCACGCGTCATGCTCAGGCCGCGGCAAGAGCGCGCCCGCTGGACCAGCCCGGATCGCGGCATCGCAAGGAGTGACACATGAACCTGATCCACACGCCGAGGCACTGGTTGCCGCAGCTGGTCGACATCATTCTGACGATTATCGCCTGGGTGGTGTTTGTCTGGCTGATGTATAACGGGATCGTCGATCTGATCGACGATCAGCGCCAGGGCCCCCGTATAGAAATGGGCACGCAACTTTTGTCTGGGCTTGATAGTTTGCTGTTGTACCTGGTCCTGAGTCTGATGGTTGCCGGCATCCTGAGTATCTGGGCGGTTTACCGCAGAAAGCAGGCGGACAAGTTCGAACGCCGCAAGCGAGTACCGGATATCAGTGATACGACCTTGTCGAGCAGTTTTGGGGTGGATCCGCGGTTGATGAAGTTGCTGCAGGAGCAGCAGGTACTGACCGTGCATAATGATGATGACGGGCATTTGCTGTCGGTGGAAATGCCGGAATTGAAGAAGCATTACGCGGCGCGCAAGAAGCAGCAACAGCCGGAGCTGGTAGGCGAGCGCGGCTGAATTCCAGCGACAGGCTATGAGCCGGTCGCTGAGCGTTATCCGAGCATAAAAAAAACGGGCCGTGGCCCGTTTTTTTATGCCTATCTGACCTTAACGGCCAAACAGTGCCGGCTTCTCGCGCTGCGGGCGATTGCCTGCTGGCTTGCGTGGGCTGTCACCGCGCGGCGTGCTTGGCGCTGCCTTGTTGCCATGCGCCTGATGGCGACGCTCTTCGCTGACGCTGTCCTGCGGCTCGCTGTTGGGGCGGGCGGCACGTTGGGGCTGGCTAGTGCGTGGGCGATCATTGCGTGGCTTGTCGCTACGCGGCTTTTCCGAACGCGGCTTGTCGCTGCGGCCCTGTCCGCGGCCTGCGCCAGCACCGGCGCCTGCAGCTGGGCGCTGACCACGGCCAGCGCTAGGGGCGCCACGAGCGCGTTCCGGGCGGTCGCTGTTCAGTTCGCTCTGGGCGGGTGGCTCAAAGCCTTCCAGTGTGCCCTCGTCGATCTGCTGCTTGGTCATGCGCTCGATAGCCTTGAGCAGCTTCTCTTCGTCGGGGCTGACCAGTGATACCGCGCCGCCACTGCGACCCGCACGGCCGGTACGGCCGATACGGTGTACGTAGTCTTCCGACACATTCGGCAGCTCGAAGTTGACTACGTGAGGTAGTTGATCGATATCCAGGCCGCGAGCGGCGATATCGGTTGCGACCAGAATGCGCAGCTTGTTGGCCTTGAAGTCGGCCAGGGCTTTGGTGCGTGCGCTCTGGCTCTTGTTGCCGTGAATCGCGGCAGCCGGCAGGCCATTCTTGTCCAGATACTCGGCCAGGCGGTTGGCGCCGTGCTTGGTGCGGGTAAAGACCAGCACCTGTTCCCAGGCACCCATGGTGATCAAGTGCGCGACCAGCGCCCGCTTGTGACCGGCCGGTACACGGTAGACTGTCTGTGAAATGCGCTCTACCGTGGTATTCGGCGGAGTAACTTGAATACGCGCTGGATTATCCAGCAGCTTGTTTGCCAGCTCGGTGATCTCTTTCGAGAAGGTCGCGGAGAACAGCAGGCTTTGACGCTGGCTGGGCAACTTGGCGATGACTTTTTTCACGTCATGGACAAAGCCCATGTCGAGCATGCGGTCAGCTTCGTCGAGGACCAGGATTTCTACCTTTGACAGATCGACGGCGCGCTGACCGACCAGGTCGAGAAGACGGCCAGGGCAGGCGACCAGGATATCCAGGCCGGGGGCAATAGCTTTCATCTGCGGATTGGCGCCGACGCCACCGAATACACAGGCGGTTTTCATCGGCAGCTCGCCACCGTAGGTAACAAAACTTTCGTGCACCTGAGCCGCGAGTTCACGGGTCGGTGTCAGCACCAGCACGCGAACCTGCTTGGGTGCGCGGCGGTGCGTGGAATCGGGGTGCCCACCAGGAAAGAGCTTTTCGATAATCGGCAGGGCAAAGCCTGCGGTCTTGCCGGTGCCGGTCTGCGCGGCAACCATCAGGTCGCGACCTTCGAGTACGGCGGGGATGGCTTGAGCCTGGACAGGTGTAGGGGAGGTATAACCAGTGGCAGCTACGGCGCGCACGAGCACGTCGGAGAGACCGAGAGTTGCAAAGGACATTCAGATAACCCTGTGATGGCCGTTGCGAACAGGGGTTGCCCGTACGGCCGATAATGAAGAGCGCGGAGTATAACAGAAAGGGTGAAGCAACGCAGTGCGCTCTGCCCGGCGGTCAGGGCGCGGCCAGACTCAAGCTGCCGTGCTGGAACTCCAGCGCGTATTTGCGCAGTATCTCGCGGTATTCGTCGGTGGTCTTGAAGTGGTTCAAGGCTTCGGAAAACTGCTGCGCAGTGTCCTGCCATTTGTCCGCATGGTGAAAAGCCAGGTAGAAATCACTGCTGCTCAATGGCGTCGGATGAAAGCCGAGCTGCTGCTCAACGCCCAGCACCCGGCTGGTGTAAATGCCGACCGGTCGACTCATTGCGACCAGGTCCACGCGCCCGCGCAGCAGCTTCTGCAAGTTGGCCTCGAAGCTCGGCGCCGGCTCGCGGAAGAAATCCTCGGAGTTGACGAAGTTGGGATTGTTGTACAGGTAGCCAGGCGAGACGCCGACTACCAGCCCGGCAAGGTCGGACAGGTCATTGAAGGCAAAGGGGCGGCGCAGGTCATGGAAGAGCACGGTTTCGTGACTGGAGAGCGGCTCGGTGGTGAACAGATAGGTATCCTGGTGATCGGCATGGGGGGCGATGTCCAGAATCGCATCTGCAGCCCCGGTGGCGACGTCGTGCAATACCCGTCGCCAGGGCATCAACTGCCAGGTTACCTGATAGCCGAGCTGGCTGAGCACCTGCTCGGTAATCTCTTTGTCAGCGCCCTTTATCTGGCCTTCCTGCGAATAGATAAAGGGCGGCCATTCCTCACTGACAATATGCACTGGGGCTGCGAGCAGTTTAGTACAGGCAAATAATCCAAGCAGTATCGTCAGTAATGGCAGCTTCATGCGGGCTTTTCAGACTTATGCTGAGGGTGGATAGCTTGAACCGGACTATTGGCCTCGCAGATTGCGCCACACCGCCAGACTCGGCTCAGCCTGATTCAGCGTATAAAAATGCAGGCTCGGAGCGCCGCCGTCAATCAGACGTTGGCACAATTCGGTAATCACTTGTGTACCGAAGGCGCTGATGCTCTCGCTATCGTCACCGTAGGATTCCAGTTGCTTGCGAATCCAGCGGGGGATTTCTGCGCCGCAGGCGTCGGAAAAACGCGCCAGCTTGCTGTAATTGGTGATCGGCATGATGCCTGGGACGATGGGGATATCCACGCCGGCCTTGCGCACGCGATCAACAAAATAGAAATAACAGTCGGCGGTAAAGAAGTACTGGGTAATGGCGCTGTCGGCGCCAGACTTGGCCTTGCGGATGAAGTTCTCCAGGTCCGCCTCGAAATGCCGCGCCTGGGGGTGCGCTTCGGGGTAGGCCGCGACTTCGATCTGAAAATGGTCGCCTGTTTCGTTGCGAATGAATTCCACCAGCTCATTGGCGTAGCGCAATTCACCCGATGCCTGACCCATGCCGGAGGGCAGGTCGCCACGCAGCGCAACGATACGCTTGATGCCGGATTCCTTGTACAGGTTCAGCAGGCCGCGCAAATCTTCCTTGCTATCACCGACACAGGACAGGTGCGGGGCGGTAGGTACCTGCACTTCCTGATCCAGCTGAAGGACGGTTTTCAGGGTGCCGTCACGGGTTGAGCCGCCGGCGCCATAGGTCACCGAAAAGAATTCGGGATTTTCGGCGGCCAGGATCTTGCCGGTGGCGATCAGTTTTTCATGCCCGGCATCGGTCTTGGTCGGGAAGAACTCGAAACTGACCGGTTTATGTCTGGTTATGCTCATGCTCTGTCTCATGCGAGCTTCAAGCCCCCAGCTGTGCTGGGGGCCTGTCGCTGATTTTAGTAGCGGTAGTCTTCTGGCTTGAACGGGCCATCGACGCTGACGCCGATATAGTCGGCCTGCTTGCTGGTCAGTTTGGTGATCACGCCACCAAAGCCCTTGACCATTTCCAGGGCGACTTCTTCGTCCAGCTTCTTCGGCAGCACTTCAACACGCAGCAGCTCGGCTTTCTTTTCCGCTGACAGCTTGGCATAACCCTGGCCGTAGAGGTGGATCTGCGCCAGTACCTGGTTGGCGAAGGAGCCATCCATGATGCGGCTGGGGTGGCCGGTTGCGTTGCCCAGGTTAACCAGACGGCCTTCGGCGAGCAGGATCAGATAGTCATCGTTGCTGGCGCCAAAGTTGTCCTTGCCGGTGCGGTGCAGCTTGTGAACCTGCGGCTTGACCTCTTCCCAGTGCCAGTTGGCGCGGGTGTAAGCGGTATCGATTTCGTTGTCGAAGTGGCCGATGTTGCAGACGATGGCGCGCTTCTTCAATGCCTTGAGCATGTTGGCGTCGCAGACGTTGACGTTACCGGTAGTGGTTACCAGCAGGTCGATGCGGCTCAGCACCTGGGTGTTGATGCACTCGGCGGTGCCGTCGTTGATGCCGTCGTTGAACGGGGAGACCAGCTCGAAGCCGTCCATGCAGGCCTGCATCGCGCAGATCGGGTCGACTTCGCTGACCTTGACGATCATGCCTTCCTGGCGCAGCGATTGTGCCGAGCCCTTGCCTACGTCACCGTAACCGATCACAAGTGCCTGCTTGCCGGACAAAAGGTGATCGGTGGCGCGCTTGATGGCGTCGTTGAGGCTGTGACGGCAACCGTATTTGTTGTCGTTCTTGCTCTTGGTCACGGAATCGTTAACGTTGATTGCCGGTACCTTGAGCGTGCCTTTTTTCAGCATATCCAGCAGGCGATGGACACCGGTGGTGGTTTCTTCGGTCACGCCGTGCACGTTGTCGAGAATCGCCGGGTAGTTGTTGTGCAGGATTTCGGTCAGATCGCCGCCGTCATCCAATACCATGTTGGCTTCCCAGGGCTGGCCATCCTTCAGGATGGTTTGCTCGATGCACCATTCGTACTCTTCTTCGGTTTCGCCTTTCCAGGCAAAGACCGGAACGCCGGCTGCAGCGATGGCCGCTGCAGCGTGATCCTGGGTGGAGAAGATATTGCACGAGGACCAGCGTACTTCGGCGCCCAGTGATACCAGGGTTTCGATCAGTACGGCGGTCTGGATGGTCATGTGGATACAGCCCAGAATCTTCGCGCCCTTGAGTGGCTGCTCGGCGTTGTATTTATTGCGCATGGCCATCAGCGCGGGCATTTCCGATTCGGCGATGATGATTTCACGGCGACCGTAGTCAGCCAGGCTGATATCGGCAACCTTGTAGTCAGTAAAGCTCTTGTCTTTCATTACAGCACTCATGCGATTACTCCATTCGTAGTTAGCGAATGGGCGCGGTTGTCTCTTTAACGACACTGCTCGAGCCTGACGACCTCTTGTGCCTTTTGCTGGCATCGTGCTTGCGTGGAGGCTCGGGGTCGGACACGCCGTGAATACGTCCCTGTAGGCTCATCGATGGCATCCTTGCCATCGACGGTCCGACCCCGAGCCTCCCCGCAAGCACTTGGTGCTGGCAGAAAAGCTGCTGGTCGCTGCAGCGCCCCTCGAGCGGGGTCAAAATCGGTAGCTCAGGCACATGCTGAAACAGCGCGTGCTTGGCCGGTTTTGCGGAAGCCGTGATACTGTCCTCCGCCTTTGTCAAACCTCGGGAAGAAACCATGCAGTCAGTCTCCACCCTGAAAATCCTTTCCTGTTTGTCCCTGTCGCTACTGCTGGCTGCCTGTGGCAATCAGCAGGCCGACCCGAATTCGCCCGAGGGTCAGCGCCAGGCCGCGTTCCAGCAATTTCTGCAGCACAGCGAACCCATGGGCGGCATGCTCTCGGGCCGCCTGGCATTCGATGGTGATACCTTCGCCGTTCATGCCGCAGAGCTGGCTGAGTTGGCAGATGCGCCCTGGGACTACTTTCCCACCCCTGACCAAAACAACCCGCAGCCCAACGCCGCTTTGCCAGAAGTCTGGTCTGACGCCGACGGCTTCACCGCGCGCATCGATCAATTCCAGTCCGCCGTGGCGGATTTGAGTCTGGTTACTGCTGAGGGCGTTACCAGCCTCGAGCAAGTGACTCCTGCGATGCAGTCAGTGCAGCAGGCCTGCAAGGCCTGCCATGACGGCTATCGACGGTAGTTTTAAACCTGCTTAGCGCTTCAGGCTTGCCGCGTCTTTCAACGCCTCGGCCTTGTCAGTCTTTTCCCAGGGGAAGGCGGTAAAGGTATCGCCCTTGACGGTCATCTCCACCGGGGTGCGGCCAAAGTGGCCGTAGGCTGCTGTGGCGCGGTACATCGGGTGCAGCAGGTCGAGCATGCGCGTGATGGCGTACGGGCGCAGGTCGAAGTGCTCGCGCACCAACTTGACGATCTCGCTATCGCTGATCTTGCCGGTGCCGAAGGTGTTGATCGAGACCGAGGTCGGTAGCGCCACACCAATGGCGTAGGACACCTGGATTTCACAACGCTCGGCCAGGCCGGCAGCGACGATATTCTTGGCGACATAGCGCCCGGCGTAGGCCGCGCTGCGATCTACTTTGGATGGATCCTTGCCGGAGAATGCGCCGCCGCCATGGCGTGCCATGCCGCCGTAGGTATCGACGATGATCTTGCGGCCGGTCAGGCCACAGTCGCCCACCGGGCCACCAATCACGAAGTTGCCGGTCGGGTTGATATGGTACTGGGTGTCGGCGTGCAGCAGCTCTGATGGAATCACGTTCTGGATAATTTCCTCCATCACTGCTTCGCGCAGATCCTTGAGGCTGATATCCGGGTTGTGCTGGGTGGAAAGTACGATGGCGTCGATTCCGACCACCTTGCCATTTTCATAACGGCAGGTGACCTGTGATTTGGCATCCGGGCGCAGCCAGCTCAGGGTGCCGTCCTTGCGCACTTCCGACTGGCGCTCGACCAGGCGGTGGGCAAAGGTCACCGGGGCCGGCATCAATACATCGGTCTCATTGCTGGCGTAGCCGAACATCAGGCCCTGGTCACCGGCGCCCTGGTCTTCCGGCTTCTGCCGGTCAACGCCCTGGGCGATATCCGGGGACTGCTTGCCGATGATATTAATCACGCCACAAGTGTCACCGTCGTAACCGACATCGGATGAGGTGTAGCCGACATCCTTGATGACGTTGCGCACCAGGTCTTCCAGGTCGACCCAGGCAGTGGTAGTGATTTCACCACCGACGATGGCAACACCGGTCTTGACCATGGTTTCGCAGGCGACCCGGGCGAACTTGTCTTCGCTGATGATCGCGTCCAGCACCGCGTCGGAGATCTGATCGGCGAGTTTGTCCGGATGGCCTTCGGACACGGACTCGGAAGTGAAAATCGAGTAATCGCTCATGCTGCTGTCCCTTCTGTTGGGAAAAATGGGTCAAAAATCGGTTTGGTAAACTGCTGCAGTTGTATCTGGAAGCCGTTGCGCAGGCCGATATAGAGGCTATTGCCTGGCAGCAATCCGGCTTCGCGGGCCCAGTAATTCAGGTCTAGCTGGTCGAACCCCAGCCAAAGATCGCCGCAGGTATCGCGCACCCAGCTCTGGTCGTGGCTGCACAGTTCAGTGAGGATCAGGCTGCCGCCGGGCTTGAGCAGGCTGGTGAAGCGTTTCAAGGCGTCGGCCGGAGCGGGCATGTGATGCAGCACCATATTGCACACCAGGCAATCGGCCAGGGGCAGCGATTGCGGCACCAGTGCATCGGCAAGCAGGCATTCGACATTGCTCAGACCTGCGTCGGCACATTGCTGGCGGGCCCGGTCGAGCATGGAGGGTGCGTTATCCAGCCCCACGACCTGGTCGAAGCGGCTGGCCAGGTCAGGCAAAAAGCCGCCTTCGCCGGGGCCTACTTCCAGGGCCAATCCGTGGGCGGGCAATGTCAGGCCGTCGATCAGGCCCAATAACGGTTCCCGGTACAGACCAAAATGGGCGATAAGATCCTGCTGGGCGGCGGTACCTTCGGCAAAGCGCGCGAAGAACTGCCGAGAAAGATCGGCACGCTGGCTGTGCACTTCGCTGATCGCTGCGATCAGCGCTTGCTCCAGTGGCAGGGCATCGACTCCGCTAAGAAGCTGGGCATGCACGCCATGCCACGGCTGGTTGGCGTCCGGCAGACTACGGCGATAGAAAATCGAGTTGCCTTCGCGTCTTGTCGTCACCAGTCCGGCGTTGGCCAGCACCTTGAGGTGATGGCTCATGCCTGATTGGCGCATGGCAAAGATTCTAGCCAGCTCCAGTACACCGAAGGAGTCATTGCGCAGCACCCGCAGGATATCCAGGCGCAGCACATCGCCCGCGGCCTTGAAAAAGGCAGCGAGCTGTTCGCTGGCGCTGGAGGCGCTGGGTGCTATATGCGCTATGGAGTTCATGTTGGGCAGTGTAGGCGGGCAGAGGCGGGCCGGCAAGAGCTATATCAAAATAAATTGATATAGATGGTCGCGTGCGTATTGCTCAAGGATGTCGGCACGATTAATTCAGGTGTTGACGCTATGCCGCTCGCTTTATCGGGGTTTTCATTGCCCGCGGCCGCTGTTTGCGCGAAAATGCCCGGCCTTGTAATTGGACTGCGGCCCTTGAAGGTGCCCGGTTCATCTGTCTTGTCAGCCACAGGAGTTACCCATGCCCAGCCGTCGTGACCGTGCCAATGCCATCCGTGCCCTCAGCATGGATGCCGTGCAGAAAGCCAATAGCGGC
>TARA_R110002020_G_scaffold18686_16_pt1 | contig 14631 bp, 17 predicted proteins | sample TARA_R110002020 | Tara Oceans TARA_R110002020 (sample SAMEA4396489) | marine metagenome | biome: Westerlies Biome; feature: [MES] marine water layer (ENVO:01000295) within the mesopelagic zone...; material: water (ENVO:00002006), including particulate matter (ENVO:01000060) such... | reverse complement strand
GCTGCCTCGTCGGGCGCAACATCAACCGAACGGCCGGCGGCGGGCAATCGGTCGATACGGACAATCGCGTCGATAATAGGGGTATCAGGCTGGCTCATTGCGGACTCACAAACTCGATGGTGCCGCCGGTAATGGCGCTGACGGATTGACCGGCGACAGCCTCATCCTGGCGCAGCAGGTAATCGGCCATGGCCTGGACTTCGGCCAGCTGGCTATCGGCGAACACATTACGCGACAAAACCGCCTGAAGTGCGGCCGGGTCCTTGCTGTCCATAGCTTCAGACAGGGCAGCCAGCAGACCAAAGAACACATTGCCCATCTTCTGGATGCGCTTGGGGACGCCGAGATCCCCGACGCCCATTTCCCGCAGCGAGCGATCCATATCCTTGAAGAACAGGTCGAACACGGCCTGGCTGAACGCCTTGCCAGCAGCGCTTTCATTGCGCAGACGTCGAAACAACAGCGCCATATGCAGGCTGATCATGTCGAAACGACCCGTTACCGTGTCAGGCACGTGCCAATCGGCGTAAAAGCAGGGCTGCCGGGATTGCGCCACAATGGCGCTATAGACCGCGTAAACCGGTTCGGTAGCAGTGTTTTTGCGGAACAGGTTCAGTATCATGGGGTTGCGCTCAGCTTCGTGATCGGCCTAACACAAGGGCACAACGGCCCCTTCGGACCATTGTCGGCTTGCCAGACAGGCAGGTTGGCAGCTACACATTCCGGCGGTTGAAGCCGTCGCTGCCTTGTAGTCGTGCCTATAGTCGAGAGCCATCGGGAAAGTCAAATTCATGCCACTGCGTACCGTTCACGGTTCACTCGCCCCCCTCGCGGCCGCTGTCGTGCTTGCGGTGGCCTTGGGAGCCTGCAACAGCAGCACATCGCTGATCAATGCGCGGACACAGGGCTACGAAATTTCCGACAGCGCCCAGGCGCAGATTCGTCCTGGTCAGAGCCAGGAACTGGTGACGCTCGTGCTGGGATCGCCCCAGTCGACCAACACATTTGGCGACCAGACGGCGTGGTATTATGTCGAGACCAAGGTCCGCCAAACGGCCTTCGGCCTGACGATGATCGATTCGCGCACGGTTCTGGTGATCTATTTCGACAAGAACAGGAAGGTGCTCGACAAGGCCGTCTACACGCTGCAGGACGGCAAGACGGTCACGATCGAGACCCGTCGCACGCCCTCCTTCGGCGAAGACCGCACCTTTATCGACCAGATCCTGCAGTCGTTCTAGCAAGCAGGCCACGACGATTGGCAAGCCCCGGGAGACCGGGGCTTTTTTATTTGGAGACCAGATGCAGCACAATACGAAACAGCACAAGGCCATCGCCAGCTGGGCGGCCGACTGCGCCGAGCGCGTCCTGCCGCTGTTCGAGAGCGCCAAGCCCGGCGATTCCCGGGCCAAGGCGGCGATATCGGCGGCGCGACGCTGGGCAAATGGCAAGATCAGCATGGCCGAGGCACGCAAGGCGTCCGTGGCGGCGCATGCGGCAGCGCGTGAAGCCGGCAATGCGATTGGGCGCGAGGCTGCCCGCGCGGCAGCCCATGCCGCTGCAACGGCCCATGTTCCCGGCCATGCGCGGCACGCGGCAAACTATGCCATCAAGGCGGTGACTGCCGCCGGCGGCGATGATCTGGCGGAGGAGGCGTGGCAGGATGAGCGCGTGCCCCTGCCCGACCAGGGCACCGCCTAGCGCGTCTCGGTCAGGTCCGAGCCGGCTTCACGCGCAATGGCGTCCAGCGTGCCATTGACCAGGCCCGAAGCATCGTCTTCGTAGAAGGCCTTGGCGATGTCGACATATTCGGTGATCACCACACGCGGCGGGATGTCCTGGCGGCGCAGCAACTCAAAAGCGGCGGCCCGCAGGATGGCGCGCAGGGTTGCATCTACCCGCTCCACGGGCCAGCCTTCGGCCAGGGCGCGATCGACGGCAGGATCGATGGCCAGCTGATGCTTGGTCACCCCGGAAACGATCTGGCGAAAGAAATCGGCATCGGCGGGCAGATATTGCTCGCCCTCGATTTCGCGGCCGAGGTGAAAGCTGCCAAATTGCGCCAGAGTATCCTCAAGCGATGTCCGGCCAATATCCATCTGATACAGGGCCTGCACGGCTGCCAGTCGGGCGGCACCACGCTGGTTGGCAGGCTTGTCACTGTGGGGATTGCGCTTGGGGGCATCAGCCATGGAAAGTCACTCTGTTGGTTCCGGGCTGCAGACACCGGGCGGCAAGGGCCCACCCCATAGTCGTCTCGCGCCGGAACATCAATAGAATTGGCTGGGCAGCCGCTATTCCGAGCGCCGAAAAAACGTCAGCGTGTCCGTGCCGTGGGTCTGTCTGGCGGTGCCCACCAGACCCGCCGCCTGGATCAGGTCGGCTATTTTGCCATTACTCGATGCCACCGGACCCGATCCGGATGCGGCAGTGGTGGTCACCAGACCGAAGCTGTCGACCAGGCCGGCGAATAGCAGCGCGGCGGTAAGACGCGCGCCTGGCTCCACCAACAGGTTCTGAATGCCCTTCTTCGCCAATGCACCCAGACTGGCCGCCAGATCGGGGCGGCCGCGTGATCCCTTGACCCGCAGCACCTCAACCGAAACCGGCGCATCGACGCTGGCGTCATTTTCAGCAATGATTGCAGTGCGATAACCCGAGAACCTGCCAATCAGATTCACGCTGCGATCGACCGCTTCCGCACCGGCAAGCACGACGCGCAAGGGCGTGCGCATCGCCAGACCGGGGATGGCGACAGCCAGTTGCTCCTGCTGCCGGCGGGCGCTGGCAGCGCCGATCAGCACGGCATTGGAGCGGCTTCGCTGCAGATCGAGCCAAGCGCGGGCCATACCCTCGGGCGCAGTGACGATATGATCATCTGGGGTAACGACCAGCATGGCGGTCACATAGGGACGCGCCTTGATATGGCGGCGCAGGTGGCCGGCATGCAGGGCAGCGGACGCGGCATGATGGGCGATGAGAACCTCGATACCCGCCGATTCAAGGCGCTCAATACCCGCCCTGGCCGTCCGTGGATCGGGGTCGGCAACGCCAATGACCACGCGCATCACGCCCGAGCGCACGATGGCATCGACGCAGGGCGGGGTCCGTCCCCAATGATGGCAGGGCTCAAGTGTGACATAGAGCGTGGCGCCGGCTGCATCGAAGCCTGCCCGATCCAGAGCGAGGGCCTCAGGGTGCGGACGGCCGCCTCTTGCCGTGACGGCGCGGGCGATCAGCGTCTGGCTGTTGGGGTCGACAACGAGCGCAGCAGCACAAGGATTATCACCGGTGGTGCCCAGAAAGGGCGTCGCATAGCGCGTAGCGGCGTCAAGCCAGCGCAGGTCCTCGGCGCTGGCATGGGTCAATCGTCGTCGCGCAGGGTGCCCTGCCCCTCCGCGAGTTCCGCCAGAAAATTGCGGAAGTCGTCGGCCGCCGAGAAATTCTTGTATACCGAGGCAAACCGCACGAAAGCAACGTCATCGAGCCCCTTGAGACCATCCATGACATATTCGCCAATCTGGTCGGAGCTGACTTCGACATCGCCGAGACTTTCGAGCTGGCGGACAATGCCGGAAATCATGCGTTCGATGCGGTCGGGTTCCACCGCACGCTTGCGCAGGGCGGTGTAAACCGAGCGGGCAAGCTTTTCACGATCAAAGGGCACCTTGCGGCCGCTCTTCTTGACCACGGTCAGATCGCGCAGCTGCACCCGTTCGAAAGTGGTGAAGCGGCCGCCGCATCCGTTACAGACGCGACGGCGGCGAATGGCACCGGAATCCTCGGTCGGCCGGCTGTCCTTGACCTGCGTATCGTCGTTGCCGCAATAGGGACAGCGCATTGAATTGCCTTACAGACCGTAGATCGGGAAGCGGTTCGTGAGCGCCTTGACCTTGTCGCGGACCTGGGCCTCGACGGCGCCATTGTTTTCCTCGCCATTGGCCTTGAGGCCATCGAGCACTTCGATGATCAGTTCACCGATCAGCTGGAACTCGGCGGTGCCGAAGCCGCGCGAGGTCCCTGCCGGCGTGCCGAGGCGGACACCCGAGGTAATTGCCGGCTTCTCCGGATCGAAAGGCACCGCGTTCTTGTTGCAGGTGATGTGCGCCCGCTCCAGGGCGGCCTCGGTCGCCTTGCCCGTCAGGCCCTTGGGCCGCAGATCGACCAGCATCAGATGATTGTCGGTGCCGCCGGTGACGATATCGACGCCGCCCTTGACCAGGGTCTCGGCAAGGATCTTGGCATTGGCCACGACCTGGCTTGCATAGGCCTTGAATTCAGGCTGCAGGGCCTCCTTGAAGGCCACGGCCTTGGCGGCAATCACATGCATCAGCGGGCCGCCCTGGATACCGGGGAAAATGGCCGAGTTGATCTTCTTGGCGATGGCTTCGTCATTGGTGAGAATGAGACCACCGCGCGGGCCGCGCAGGGTCTTGTGCGTCGTCGTGGTGGCGACATGAGCATGCGGGAACGGGCTGGGATAGACGCCACCGGCTACCAGTCCGGCCACATGGGCCATGTCGACGAACAGAATGGCACCGACTTCATCGGCGATGGCGCGGAAGGCGGCCCAATCCATGACGCGCGAATAGGCGGAGAAACCGGCCACAATCATCTTGGGCTGGTGTTCGCGGGCGAGGCTGGCCACCTGCTCCATGTCGACGAGACCATCCTGCTGGCGTACGCCATACTGGATGGCGTTGAACCACTTGCCCGACTGGTTGGGCTTGGCGCCATGGGTCAGGTGACCGCCGGCATCGAGCGACATGCCCAGAATGGTATCGCCGGGCTGAATGAGGGCCTGATAGACGCCCTGATTGGCCTGCGAACCCGAATTGGGCTGCACATTGGCGAAATCGACGCCGAACAGCTGCTTGGCGCGGTCGATGGCCAGGGTTTCGGCAATATCGACATACTGGCAGCCGCCATAATAGCGGCGGCCGGGATAGCCCTCGGCATATTTGTTCGTGAGGACCGAGCCCTGGGCCTCGAGCACGGCTTGGGACACGATGTTCTCGGAGGCAATAAGCTCGATTTCACCCTGCTGGCGACCCAATTCGCTGCGGATGGCAGCGGCCAGTTCCGGGTCAGTCTGGCTGACCGAATTGGTGAAGAAGCTCGGAAAGAGCGGAAGTGAGGTAGCGGCGCTCATGGGACAAGTTCCTCGGAACGGGCGAAACAGCTGGGCGTGATGCAGGCTTTATCACGGCGTGAACCGCGATTCCAAGGCCAAGAAAAATGAGATCGTTGCATGCGGGCTCCCCGGATGTACGGATGGGTGCCCAGGCGAGCGGCTCTACAAGGTTCGCGTTCCCCGATGGTTACCCATCTCTTCTCGCCAGTTGCGCGAACGAGGAGATTATGGCGCAAAACCACGCCGAGTAAAAGGCCCATTTGGCGACTCTCAAGCGAGCCTGCCCGAGGCGCCACCCGGTGGCGGGACCAATCCGAGTTTCTTGCGCAATTTGGCGAGGGCCAGTTGCTGCATCTGCAGCTTGGTGGCCGATACGGGCATGATGACAATAACCTCGGTGCCGGTGTCCGCATCGAAAGCGGCAACCCGCATCTGCCGGCCTACCTGCGAGAATTCAAAGATGACTTCGCCCTGCCCCATGCAGGCAAGATAGCAAGATTCGGCGCGACGCCAATATAAAAGCGCCCTCCGGTGGGAGGGCGCTCGAGGTCTTGCCGAAAGACAGGGCTCAGGCTTCCTCGAAGCTGACCTTGCCCTGCTCGTCGAACTTGTACACGTCGTCGCGGAAACTGACGGTACCCTGGCGATTGGCCCAGGCCGTAATGTAGGTGGTGTGCAGCGGCACGCGCGCCTTGCACTCGACATCCAGACGCTGGTTGGATTCGAACTGGGCATCCACCTTGGTGATGTCCCAATCGCCATTGTCGCGCAACAGCCAGTTGACCAGTTCATTGACACCTTCGACGCGCACGCAGCCCGACGAGTGGAAACGGGCATTTTCGTCGAACAGGGCCTTGGCCGGGGTGTCGTGCAGGTAGCAATCGTAGGGATTGAAGAAGTTGATCTTGCAATGGCCCATCGAATTGGCAGCGCCGGGTTCCTGGCGATACATGTAGTTGATGGCGTTGCCCAGATTGTTCCAATCGATAGTGGCCGGCGACACTTCGGCGCCGCTGCCGTCATAGATATGGATGTTCTGCTCGGTCAGGTAATTGGGATTTTCCAGCATGTATTTGGTCAGGTCGCGCTCGACGAGCGACTTGGGCACATGCCAGTAGGGGTTGAAGTTGATCTGGCTGACCTTGCTGGCCATGATCGGGGTGGCACGATCAACGCGGCCCACCACGGCCGTGTGGCGCTGCTCAACCATGCCGTCATTGACGGCCTCGATGGTCGCGGCGGGAATATTGACCACGACATAACGCGGGTTCAGCTTGGGCGCGAGCGCCTGAACACGGGTAAAGTTGAGGTAAAGCTGCTGCAGTCGCTGCGCGGCGGGGATGGCCATGGCGTACCAAGTGGCTTCATCCACCTGACCGGTGATCCGCAGACCATGGCGGGCCTGGAATTTGCGGACGCCCGCATCGGTTGCAGCGTCGAACGTGTCGTTGACGTTCTCGACCATGGCCATGTCGCCGGACGAAATCAGGCGACGTTTGAGAGAGATGACAGCCTTGCCTGAACTGGTCAGCTTGAGGTTATAGGCCTCCTGCGGAATTTCTTCCCAACCGCCCGCGGCAACGAAGGGCTCATATTGGGCGATGGCCATCTGCAGATTGTAGACCGTGTCGAAGGACAGAATGGGCTCATTGGTTGCGATGAGAGCTTCGGCAGCCATGGTATTGCCGCCCTGATCCGCATCCCGCAAAACGCGATTGCGGTCGAACATGTCGAAAATCGACTCGCCTTCCTGCGCCCGCAGGGCAGTCGGCAGGGCCATAGTCGCCCCAGCCAGGGCCGTGTACCGGAGGAGAGAACGTCGATTGAGCCGCATTAATTCACCCGATTCTGTCTAATTGCCGAAGCAGAAGCACTTTTACCATTCCGCACCAATGGCCACAACGCGCTCAAACGCATGTGAACCGGTGCAGTGCTGACTCATTTAGCGACGCAAGAATGGCTTCAGACCCACCTACCCCGAGTTGCTGCGTTTTGCGGCAGAAATGAGAACGCCGGCCCAGAGGACCGGCGTTTGCGAAGTTATGTTGCAGGTCAGCAACAGGTGCTGCCGAACCGGTCCTAGAGCTTGTAGAGGATCTGATCGACCCAGAAGCGCTCCAGACGGGCAAGGGCCTTGTTCAAGCCGTCAAATTCCTCGTCGCCCAGCCCACCGACCTTGTCGATGGACTTGAGGTGACGGTCATAGAGCTCATCGATGACCTCGGCCACTTCCTCGCCCTTGGGGGTCAGCTTGATGCGGACCGAGCGGCGGTCGGAACGCGAGCGCTCCTGAAAGATGTAGCCGGTTTCGACCAGCTTCTTGAGATTGTAGGAGACATTGGAGCCGAGATAGTAGCCCCGCGACCGCAGCTCGCCAGCCGTCAGCTCGGCGTCGCCGATATTGAACATCAGCAGCGCCTGGACGGGGTTGATGTCATCCCAGCCCATCCGGTCGAACTCGTCCTTGATCAGGTCGAGCAGCCGACGGTGCAGGCGCTCAACCCGGGAAACAGCTTCCATATAGAGCGGCTTCAGGCTCTTGGAGCCTTCCGGGATCAGGGCCTCAGCGGCGTTGGATTTGAATGCCATGGTAGCCTCACTGTTTGCAGTCTGCGCGATTTTTCGCATCTCATGAGGCCAAACTATCGCGGGCTTTCTAAGATCGCCCTAAGCAGCGTGATTAAGAGCATCTTACTGGAATGCAATGAGAATTTGGCTTTATTCTTCGTTACACCGGTAGAGAATTCTGTAACCTTACGCGGGTGTGAACGCGATGGGGACAATTGCGCCGATCAGCCTCAGTCGGCGGAACCAGCGCGCCGAATTCGCAGACCCAGCACGAAAATGATGATGATCGAGGCCAGCAGGACCAGGCGCACGGCAAAGCCGGCGGCACTCATATCGACATCGGTACTGCCCAGCAGATAGAGCACCAGTTCGACCGTAGTGGCACCGACCAGCAGCACGGCGCCCCAACTGGCCTTGATCCAGAGGCCGACGGCCGCGAACAGGCGCGCCAGCGCGAAAATGGCGAGATAGACAAAGCCGGTCATGCCCATTTCGGCAATCGGGCTGATCGCGCCCAGATTGACGCCGAGCAGGCGCGCGGCGTCATTGAGGCCCAGCATCAGACTGATGATGGCAACGATGCGGATGTAAATGGCGATCGGGGGAGCGTTGAAATCCATCGTGGTTTTCTATCCGTCGGATGGGCATGCGACAAGCCGGAGCTTGGAGCGGTTGCGGGGCACTGATAAACCCTCGGGTAATACAGGAGTCGATAATGGCCGAGCAGTGGCAGAAGCACGACATGGACTTTCTCGGTGGGCAGCGGCTGCGGCGCACGCGGCGGACCGCCTGGAGCCGGGCCATGGTGCGCGAAACGAGTTTGACGCCATCGGACCTGATCTGGCCGCTCTTCGTCATCGACGGCAACAATGAAAAGACCGCCATCCGCACCATGCCGGGCGTCGAGCGCCTGAGCATCGACCTGTGCGTTGACGCCGCCAAGGCAGCGCGGGATGCCGGCATTCCGGCGCTGGCGCTGTTTCCCAACACGCCCGACCACCTGCGCAGCGAGGACGGCGCGGAGGCCCACAATCCGGACAATCTGATGTGCCGGGCGCTCAGCGCCATCAAGAGCGCGGTGCCCGAGATCGGGCTGATCGCCGATGTGGCGCTGGACGAATATTCCAGCGACGGCCAGGACGGGCTGGTGCGAGACGGCGAAATTCTCAACGACGAGACGATCGAGGTGATGATCAAATCGGCCCTGGTGCAGTCCAGGGCCGGTGCCGATATCATTGCGCCATCGGACATGATGGATGGAAGGGTCGGCGCCATCCGCGCGGCGCTGGATGACAATGGCTTCGAGCGGGTCCAGATCATGGCCTATGCCGCTAAATATGCCTCGTGCTTCTATGGCCCGTTCCGCGAGGCGGTCGGCTCGGGCAGCCGGCTCAAGGGCGACAAGCGCACCTACCAGATGGACTATGGCAATTCGGACGAGGCCCTGCGCGAGATCGAACAGGACATTGCCGAAGGCGCGGACAGCATCATGGTCAAGCCCGGAATGCCCTATCTCGATATCGTGCGCCGGGCCCGGGACAGTTTCAACATTCCCATCTATGCCTATCAGGTGAGCGGGGAATACGCGATGATCGAGATGGCTGCCGCGGCGGGGGCGATCGATCGCCAGGGGGCAATCCTGGAAAGCCTGTTTGCTTTCAAGCGCGCGGGCGCCAACGGCGTGCTGAGCTATTTCGCCCTGGAGGTCGCACGGGAACTGGGGCGCTAGAGCGGACATTTTCTGCGCCGCCCTCTTGCGTACCGCCCGGACCATGACAATGTTTCGAGCATGAACCAGACCGATACCGTCCGCCCTAATCTGCCCGATCCGCAAAGCGCCCCCGAGTTATTCGAGGGCGTGCTGACACGGCGCGTGGCCGCGTTCTGCATCGACCTATTGGTGATGGGCGCCATGATCCTGGCCTTTTCACTCGTCGGGCTGATTGCCGGCTTTGTGACGTTCGGGCTGGGCTGGCTGGCCCTGATCCTCGTCGTGCCGGCCACCATCGTGCTTTATTATGGCTTCACCCTGGGCTCGCCCAAGCGTGCCACCTGGGGCATGCAGGCCATGGATATCGTGCTGACGCCGACGCACGGCCAGCCGCTGGATGGCTGGATGGCGATCATCCATGCCGGCGTGTTCTGGCTCACGACCTGGGTCTCCTGGCCGCTTTCGCTGCTCTTCGCGCTGTTCACCCCGCGGAGGCAGATGATCCACGATCTGGTCACCGGCACGCTGATGCTGCGTCGCTCACCCATGGAACGGCACTGGCGCAGCCAGTCGGCGCGCGTCGACGGGGCAGCCGGCCCGGCATATTGACCCGTTGCCGCCGCTGAGCGGGGCGCGTACACTGGGTCGATTGCAATCAAGGGTCTTGGATGACAGACCAGACGCCCGACACAACCCAGCTGTTTCTGACCGCGGCCATGCCTTGCCCCTATCTGCCGGGCAAGCAGGAGCGCAAGCTGTTCACGCATCTCACGGGTCGCCGGGCGGCACACCTGCATCACCTGCTCAGTGAGAACGGCTTCCGGCGCAGCCAGAACCTGATCTACCGGCCGGCCTGCGAAGGCTGCAATGCCTGCCAGTCGGTGCGGATCGTGGCCAATGGGTTTTCGCCCACGCGACGCTACCGCCGTGTCCTGCGGGCCAATGACGATCTCAACATCGAGGTTCGTCCCACTGTCGCCACCAGCGAGCAATATGACCTCTTCAAGCGCTATCTGGAGTCGCGCCATTCGGGCGGCGGCATGACGCAGATGAGCTTTGTCGACTACGAATATATGGTGGAAGACACGCCGGTGCAGTCGGTGCTGATCGAATACCGCCTGCGCGATGACCCCGACCAGCGTCTGGTTGCGGTGGCGCTGACCGATGTGATGCCGGACGGGCTCTCGATGGTCTATTCGTTCTACGATCCGGATATGGCCCATCGCAGCCTGGGGACCTTTTTGATCCTCGACCACATTGCCCAGGTGCGCTCCGCCGTGCTCGACTATGTCTATCTGGGCTACTGGGTGAAGGATTCGCCCAAAATGGCCTACAAGGTCCAGTTCGCCCCGCTGCAGGTGCAGCGCGGACCGCTTGGTTGGTGCCTGCTCGACTAGCGCGCCATCTTTGGGCCACACCGCTCCCTGACAGCGATAGACGATCATTCTGACGGATGGAAAGCCGATGCTTCGCCAGACTATCCGGTTTTGCCTCGTGCTTGGGGCATTGCTGGCCGCCTCCCTTGCCATCGCCGCGCTGTTCGGTTTTGCCATTCCGGTGCTGGACCTGCTCAACCATGGCCAGATCCTGCTGTTTCCCGCGACACTGGCCAGCCTGGCGATCGTCACGCTGCTCCTGCGGGGCTACAGGCGCGACGTCGCCATCATCTATGTCTTCATGGGCGTGGCGGCATCGGCCAGTGTGATGGTGCCCGAATTTGTCGCCGGGCTGCAATCGCGACCAGCAGGGACGGCATCGGGCACGGTAACGGTGATGACGCATAACCTGTTCGGTCGCAACTACGAGATGGCCCAGGTGACGGCGGCGATCCAGGCGGAGGATCCCGACATTATCGTGCTGCAGGAATATTTCGGCGAGCAGGCAACGGGCCTGCATCCGCTGCTGCTGGAGGACTATCCGTTCTTTGTTCGCTGCCAGGGCGGCAAGCGGGCCAATCTGGGGCTCTATTCACGTCTACCGTTTGACCAGGTGGAGGATGGGTCCTGCCCCAACAATGCCTATGTGACCGACCGCACAGGGCATGTTCTGGCACGGTTCAACACAGGTGGGGACAAGTCATTTTCGCTGCTCACCACGCATATGGACTGGCCGCTGCCGGTCGAGCGGCAACGTGACCAGCTGGCAAACCTGTCGAGCACCCTGGACGGCATTGCCGGGCCACTGATCGTGGCCGGCGATTTCAACTCGACCCCGTGGTCCTATACGCTGCGCAATTTCGTGGCCCGCAACGGGCTGGTGCGCGAGACGGCGAACCTGGTCACCTATCCGATGCGCTTTTTCTATTTCGGCGCCTGGCGGGACGCTATTCCGTTCCTGCCGCTCGACCATGTGATGGTGCGCGGCGGCGTGGTGGTGCATGAACTGCATGCCGGGAGGCGGACCGCTAGCGATCACCTGCCGGTGGTGTTCACCGTATCGGTGCCCTAGCCCCTGCCCGTTCAGTCGAGCTGCAGATCAAAGACCATCAGGCCATCGCGTCCGCCCTCGAGCGCGGCAACCAGCTTTGAGCCGGCCGCCTTGTGGGCCGGATCGATGAGGTAGCGATCGCGGGCGGCGGCATCGGCCAGATCCATAATGAAGCCGTCGTTGAAGCCCTTGGCCATGCCTTCGGGCGAGATATTGGGACCGAAATCGGCGCGCAGCAGGCCCTCGATCTGGCCGACCAGTGCAGCGAGGCCGGCATAGATCTCGGCCTTTTCGGCGGCGCTGACATCAGCACGGAATTTGACGAAGACGCAGTGACGGATCATCCGGTGAACCTGTTGTTGCGGGGGAAGCCATTGGGCGGCTGGCGGCCGGCGGTGGCGCGGTCGGCAATCCAGGCAGTCAGCTCCTCCATCGGCTTGGTGAAGGTGCGGCCGGAACTGTCGGTCCAGGTCAACCCATCGGCGGCATAGAAGGTCTTGATGTCGGAGACCCCGCCATCCTTGTAGCGCTGCAGGCGGACGCCCTTGCCCCGGCCCATCTCGGCAAGCTGGCTGAGCGGGAAGACCAGCAGCTTGCGGTTTTCGCCGATAATGGCCACCCGGTCGCCGGCGACCGGCACCATGAGGCGGGCCTCGACCGGCGCGGTGACGTTGAGGATCTGCTTGCCCTTGCGAGTATTGGCGATCATTTCGTCTTCGGAGACGATGAAGCCGTAACCGGCAGTGGAGGCGATGATGCGCTTCTGGCCCGGGCGATAGACGAAGATATCGACGATATCCTGACTCTCTTCGATGTCGACCAGAATGCGTACGGGCTCGCCCTGACCGCGGCCACCTGGCAGCTTGTCGCCGCCCAAAGTATAGACCTTGCCGCCGGTGGTGAGCATGAGCAGCTTGTCGGTAGTCTCGCATTTGATGGCGAGTTTCAGCCGGTCGCCGGCCTTGAAGGCCTTGTCATCAATGTCGTCGGAATGACCGCGCGGCGCACGAATCCAGCCCTTTTCGGAGAGGATGACGGTGATCGGTTCGCGCTCGATAAAGGCTTCGGTGACCTCGGAGAGGTCGGCATTGGGCGCATCCATGAGAATGGTGCGGCGGGCGCCCAGAGCATGGGGCGTGGTGCCATCGGCTTCGAGCAGCGGATAGGCTTTTTTGAGCGCCTCAATTTCCTTGCTGATCGACGCCCATTGCCGCTTATCGGAGGCGAGCAGCGCTTCGAGCTGGCCCTGCTCCTTGGTGAGGTTATCGTGTTCCTTGCGCAGCTCGATTTCCTCGAGCTTGCGCAGGGAGCGCAGGCGCATGTTGAGAATGGCTTCGGCCTGCACATCGGTGAGCTCGAAAGTGGCCATCAGGCTCGCCTTGGCATCATCCTCCTCGCGGATGATGCGGATCACCTCATCGAGGTTGAGATAGGCAATGATATAGCCGCCCAGCACTTCGAGCCGGTGGGCAATCTGGCCGAGGCGATAGTTGGAGCGGCGGACCAGGACTTCCTTGCGGTGTTCCAGCCAGGCGCGCAGGGCCTGAGGCAGGCTCATGACCTTGGGGACGGCGCCGCGGTCGAGCACGTTGAGATTAAGCGGGAAACGGGTTTCCAGATCGCTGGTCTTGAACAGCTGCTCCATCAGGATGACAGCATCGACGGTGCGGGCGCGCGGCTCGAGCACGAGGCGAATATCGTCCGAGCTTTCGTCGCGCACGTCCTTGAGCAAAGGCAGCTTTTTGGCCAGCAGCAGCTCGGCGATCTTCTCGACAAGGCGCGACTTCTGGATGCCATAGGGGATTTGCGTGACGACGATCAGATAGGAGCCGCGACCTGTTTCCTCGATCTCCCATTTGGCGCGCAGGCGGAAGGAACCGCGGCCGGTGGCGTAGGACTGGGCGATGGAGGATGCGCTCTCCACCATAATGCCGCCGGTGGGAAAGTCCGGCCCCTTGACGAATTGCGTGAGCTCCTGGGCGGTGGCGTCCGGATTGACGTTGATCAGGTGCAGCGCGGCTTCGCAGAGCTCATAGACGTTGTGCGGCGGCACGGAGGTAGCCATGCCGACGGCAATGCCGGTGGAGCCATTGGCCAGCAGATTGGGGAAGTTGGAGGGCAGAACGACCGGCTCTTCGTCCTCGCCGTCATAGGTCGGCTTGAAGTCGATGGAATCTTCGGTGATGCCTTCGAGCAGGCGCATGGCCACGTCGGTCATGCGGCTTTCGGTGTAACGCATGGCGGCAGCATTATCGCCATCGATATTGCCGAAATTGCCCTGGCCATCGACCAGGGGATAACGCAGGGCAAAATCCTGCGCCAGGCGCACCAGGGCGTCATAGATCGACTGGTCGCCATGGGGATGGAACTTACCGATCACGTCACCGACGATGCGGGCGGACTTCTTGTAGCCCTGGCCGGGATCAAGCTTGAGCAGGCGCATGGCGTGGATGATACGGCGATGCACCGGCTTGAGGCCGTCGCGCACATCGGGCAGCGCGCGCTGGGTAATGGTGGAGAGCGCGTAAGAGAGATACCGCTCCTCAAGCGCCTGCTTGAGGTCGACGACGCGCTGGTCATCGGCAGGCGGCAGGGTATCGGTGTCGGCCATTGGCAAGCATTCCAGCAGAACGAATCAGGAAAGCACTATAGCCGGGTGATGGCAGATTCTGCGCTTTTGTGGCGAAAAAGGGCAGGTTCTACACGAATTTCGGGCGAATGGGGTGTCGCCTGAATACGGTTGTGAGCGGTGCGGACGGACCCTGAGACGGCAGTCGCCCCTGAGTGGTTA
>TARA_R110002020_G_scaffold279687_13_pt1 | contig 14633 bp, 11 predicted proteins | sample TARA_R110002020 | Tara Oceans TARA_R110002020 (sample SAMEA4396489) | marine metagenome | biome: Westerlies Biome; feature: [MES] marine water layer (ENVO:01000295) within the mesopelagic zone...; material: water (ENVO:00002006), including particulate matter (ENVO:01000060)... | reverse complement strand
GCCCGACGTCACATCGCGTTCCGACATCGGTCGAAGTCGCGAGCCAGTCCGAGCCGCGTAGGCGCGGCCCGGACTGCCCCCGCGAAACAGCACCACGCAGCAAACACCCGGGGCCAGCGCGAAAGGCCGAACCAAGGAGCCGTTGTCAGAGCGTCACCCAGGCCGCATCCTGTGCCGATGATGTCACGCTGGCATTGATGAAAGCCATCCCGGCCATGCCTTCCGCGATGCCCGGCAACAAGCCCATCGCCTTCTCCCGCGACGTCCCGCCCTGCACGGCCCGGATCGCATCCGCGGCTTCGGTGTAGATGTTGGCAAAGCCCTCAAGATAGCCTTCGGGATGCCCGGACGGGGTGCGCGTGATGGCACCAAGTGCATCGGCCGACCCCGCCCCGGCGCGGGTGATCAGGCGCTTCGGTTCGCCAAGGGGCGTGAACCACAGGTAGTTGGGATCTTCCTGGGCCCATTCCAGCCCGCCCTTGTCGCCGTAGACCCGCAGTTTCAGGGCATTCTCGTTTCCCGGCACCACCTGGCTGCACCAAAGCATGCCCCGCGCGCCGCCGGCAAAGCGCAGCATCATGTGCGCGTTGTCGTCCAGCGTCCGGCCCGCGCCAAAGCTTTGCAGATCGGCGGCCAGACTTTCGGCCTTCAGGCCCGAGACGAAATTCGCAAGGATATAGGCGTGCGTCCCGATATCGCCCACCGCGCCCCCGGCACCCGAGCGTTCGGGATCGGTGCGCCATTCGGCCTGCTTCACGCCCTGGGTTTCGACCGGCGGCGTCAGCCAGTCCTGCGCGTATTCCACCTGCACAATGCGGACATGGCCCAGATCGCCAGCCTCGACCATCGCCCGGGCCTGCCGGATCATGGGGTAACCCGTGTAGTTGTGCGTCAGGATGAACAGCGCGTCACTGTCCGCCACGACCTTTTCCATCGCCGCGGCATCTTCCATCGTGGCGGTCAGGGGCTTGTCGCAGATGACGTGAATGCCCTTTTCAAGAAACGGCTTTGATGCCGGGTAATGGACGTGGTTCGGTGTCACGATGGCGACCGCCTCGATCCCGTCCTCGCGCGCGGCCTCGGCCTCGGCCATTTCCTCGAAACAACCGTAGGAGCGCGCGAGCCCAAGCGCCTTTGCGCTGGCCGCGGCCTTTTCTGGCGTCGAAGACAATGCCCCGGCCACCAGTTCGAACCGGTCGTCCATCCGGGCGGCGATGCGGTGCACGGCGCCGATGAAGGCGTCGTTCCCGCCGCCGACCATGCCCAAGCGAATAGGTGCCATCAGTTGATCCCCAGCATCTTGCGGTTTGCGGCCTCGTCGGTTCCGCCATCGGCGAAATCGTCAAAGGCCCTTTCGGTCACGCGAATGATATGATCCGCCACGAACTGTGCGCCCTCGCGCGCGCCGTCTTCGGGGTGCTTCAGACAGCATTCCCATTCGACCACGGCCCAGCCGTCGAAATCGTTAGCCGCCATCTTGGAAAACACCGCGCCAAAATCGACCTGCCCATCACCCGGCGACCGGAAACGCCCGGCCCGGTCGACCCAGGACTGGTACCCGGAATAGACCCCCTGCCGTCCCGTCGGATTGAATTCGGCATCCTTGACATGGAACATCCTGATACGATCCTTGTAGATGTCGATATTGTCAAGATAATCAAGGCATTGCAGCACGTAGTGGCTGGGATCGTACAGCATGCAGGCACGGGCGTGGTTGCCGGTGCGCTCAAGGAACATCTCGTAGGTGATACCGTCGTGCAGATCCTCGCCCGGATGGATTTCATAGCAGACGTCGACGCCGCACTCCTCGGCATGGTTCAGGATCGGGGTCCAGCGTTTCGCCAGCTCGTCGAACGCGGTTTCCACCAGTCCTGCGGGGCGCTGCGGCCACGGGTACAGGTAGGGCCAGGCCAGCGCGCCCGAGAACGTCGCATGTGCACCTATCCCCATGTTTTTCGACGCAGACAGAGCTTTCATCACCTGATCGACGGCCCATTCCTGCCGCGCTTTCGGGTTACCGTGCACCTCGGGCGCGGCGAAACCGTCGAATGCGGCATCATAGGCGGGGTGAACGGCGACAAGCTGGCCCTGAAGGTGGGTCGAAAGCTCCGTCACTTCCACGCCGTTTTCCGCCGCCTTGCCCTTGAATTCGTCGCAGTAATCCTTGCTTTCCGCGGCGCGGTCCAGGTCGAACAGGCGGCCGTCCCAGCTGGGCACCTGAACGCCCTTGTAGCCGCAATCGGCGGCCCATTTGGTGATCGCATCCCACGAATTGAACGGGGCGTCGTCACCGGCAAACTGCGCCAGAAACAGCGCGGGTCCCTTGATTGTCTTCATGATGGTCCTCCCTTGGCGCCGGCTTTACGCAGCGGCTGGCGGTGGTCTTGTGATATCCGTCCGGTCTGCGCCGGATCGGGTTCGGGCCTTTCGCTTCAAACGGTTTCGTCCGGAAGATTGTCCCGGACAAAGATGGCGGGGATCAGCTCGGGCATGGGCGGTGGCGGAAGATCGTCGACGATGGCCCGCAGCAGCGTCAGCGCCCGGTTGATCTCGATTTCGGGGCGCTGATCTATCGCCGCGTCCAGCGTGCCGTCTTCCAGCGCCCGGCGGGTCGGCGGGATCAGATCGTGAACGATACTGCAGAACCGGCGCGGACGATCCATGATCCGCAGCGCATCTATCAGCCCTTCGTTGCCCGCGCCCACGTTGTAGACGGCGCTGACACCTTCGGTGGTAGACCAGGCCTCCATCATCATCCGGTGCATGAGAGCGGACTGGTCGCGCATCTCGATCACGCTGGCGATTTCGATTTCCGGGAAGTCCTCTTCCAGCACGGTACGGAAGCCCTGCAATCGGTCGGCATGGTCCGGCGCATCCAATGATCCGACGGCCACGAGAGCGCGCCCCGGCCCGCCCGCATGGGCCATGCCCATCAACCGCGCGGCCGAACGTCCGGCTTTCAGATTGTTGATCCCGACATAATGTTCGCGGCAGCTGTCGGGCAGGTCAGACACCAGCGAAACGATCCGCGTGCCGCGATCCCGCAGAGCATTCAGCGGCGCCACCAACCGATCATTGCCAAGACCAACGATGGCTATCCCGTCATAATCGGCACCCGCCACCACCTCGATCGCCTGCTCCAGCGCCTCGACGGCGAAGGCATCGACGATGACGATATTGATGGACACTTGCGAATGTTTCAGATGCGACGCGGCCTTTTCCAGATGTGCATGCATCCGCTCGAAGAAAGGATTGCTGCCGCCGGGCATGAGGAACGCCAGCCGGTAGGTCCGGCTTCGCGACAGGTTAGCGGCCGCAACATTGCGGACATAGCCCAGCTGCTCCACCGCCGTCAGCACCTTGCGCACCGACTTGTCGGCCACGTTGCCACGGTGGTTCACCACGCGATCAGCGGTCGCGTAGCTGACACCGGCCAGCCGCGCGACGTCATTGAGCGTCGGGCTTCGCATGTTCCTCCCCACGCTCCGGATTCTCCTGATCCGGAACATGGTAACGATAACAATCGGAATGATTGTCCTCAAGCATTTTGAAACAATGTGAGGTTAGCGGTGGGATTCCGGGAATTACATTTTATTACAAGAAGTTGCTGCCGGGTATAGGCGAGGCCTCCTACATGGAGGCGATATTCCTAGACTGACTTGATCGACGTAAATCAAATTGCCTTGCCACGACCGCCGCGAACAATGTCCGGGACAGCCTATGACCGAGCAGGCATTGGACTCCCGGCCTCAGAAAACGGCGGCCCCTGTCTCGGCACTGCCCACGTTCGCGCGGAAAGCGGCGAAGAGTTCGCGGCCCACGCCGTGCTGGTTCCCCGTCAGGTCGGCCGTGGCCGGTTCGCGATCCAGCACGCCGGACGTCAGGATATCCAGCACGCCCTGTACGGCATCGACGCGGACGATATCCCCGTCCTGCAACTGCGCAATCGGCCCGCCGTTGAGCGCTTCGGGAGAGACATGGATCGCCGCCGGCACCTTGCCCGACGCGCCCGACATGCGTCCGTCCGTGACCAATGCGACGCGCTGTCCCCTGCCCTGCATGATCGACAAGATGGGCGTGAGGCTGTGAAGTTCCGGCATGCCGTTGGCCTTCGGTCCCTGGAACCGGACGACGACGACGACATCCTCGGTCAGCGTCCCGGCCTTGAAGGCGGCCTTGACCTCTTCCTGATCGGCGAAGACGCGGGCGGGGGCTTCGATCACGTGATGTTCCGATGCCACGGCCGAGACCTTCATCACCGCGGTGCCCAGCGAACCGGTCATCCGCTTCAGCCCGCCAGTGGATTGGAACGGCTCGGACGCGGGGCGCAGGATCTTGGTGTTCAGGCTCGCCTCCGGCCCCGGCTCCCAGCTCAGCACACCGTCCTTCAGCTTGGGATCCTGCGTGTAATGCTCCAGACCCTCGCCCGCGACGGTGCGGGTGTCGGGGTGCAGCAGGCCCGTCTTCAGCAATTCGCCGATCATGTAGCCCAGCCCACCGGCCGCGTGGAAATGGTTCACGTCGGCCAGCCCGTTGGGATAGACCCGCGCCAGCAGCGGGGTCACGTCGGACAGGTCGGAAAAGTCCTGCCAGTCCAGCACGATGCCGCCGGCCCGCGCCATGGCGATCAGGTGGATCAACAGGTTCGTCGACCCGCCCGTGGCGTTCAGCCCGACGATCCCGTTCACGAAGGCGCGTTCATCAAGGATATCGCAGACCGGCGTGTAGTCGTTGCCAAGCGCCGAAAGCGCCAGCGCCCGCTGCGCGCCTTCGCGGGTCAGGGCATCGCGAAGCTCGGTATTTGGCGAAACAAAGCTGGACCCGGGCAAGTGAAGGCCCATGAACTCCATCAGCATCTGGTTGGTGTTGGCGGTGCCGTAGAACGTGCAGGTGCCCGGCCCGTGATAGGCCGCCATTTCCGCCGCCATCAGCGCATCGCGCCCGACCTCTCCGGAGGCGAATTTCTGGCGCACCTTGGCCTTGTCGTCATTGGCAAGCCCGCTTTCCATCGGCCCCGCAGGCACGAAGACGGCGGGCAGATGGCCGAAGGCCTGCGCCGCGATCACCAGCCCCGGCACGATCTTGTCGCAGACGCCAAGGAAGACCGCCGCGTCGAACGTGTTGTGGCTGAGCGCCACGGACGCCGCGAGGGCGATCGTGTCGCGGGAGAAGAGCGAGAGCTCCATCCCCGCCTCTCCTTGGGTGACGCCATCGCACATCGCGGGCACGCCACCGGCTACCTGCGCGGTGCCGCCGACATCGCGAGCGGCGCGGCGGATCAGGTCGGGGTAGCGTTCGAACGGCTGATGGGCCGACAGCATGTCGTTGTAGGCCGTGACGATGCCAAGGTTTCCGGCCGTGCCTTCGGCCAGCCTGTCTTTGTCGCCCCCCGTCGCGGCATAGGCGTGCGCCTGGCCCGAGCATGACAGGTGCCCTCGTGCGGGCCCTTTCGACCTGGCTGCGGCCATGCGGTCCAGATGCGGGCCGCGGGTGTCGCGGCTGCGGTCGATGATACGGTCGGTCACGCGCCTGACGGTGTCGTTCAGGGTCATGTCATCCTGCCTTTCAGCTTATCTCGCGCCAGCGCCGACCGTCCCGGTGCAGCAGCATCAGCGCGTCTTCGGGCCCGGACGAGCCCTGATCGTACATGTCGGGCCGGGTGCCTGCATCTTCCCACGCGGCGATGATCGGGTCTACCCACGCCCAGGCGGCCTCGGCTTCGTCCCCGCGCATGAACAGGGTCTGGTCGCCCCGTATCACGTCCATGATCAGCCGTTCATAGGCATCCTGCGGGACAGCGTCTTCGTCCAGTGCGTCGGCAAACGTCATGTCCATCGTGACCTCGACCAGACGGAAGCCGCCCGGCCCCGGTTCCTTGATCGTGTTGCGCAGCTTGATGCCTTCGTCGGGCTGCAGGCGAATGACCATCGCGTTGCCCTTCAGGCCCTTCATCTCGGGGAAGATCATGTGCGGCGGATCGCGGAAGACTACCGCGATCTCCGAACTGCGCGCCCGCAGCTTTTTCCCCGTGCGCAGGTAGAACGGCGTGCCGGCCCATCGCCAGTTGCCGATGTTCACCTTCATCGCAACATAGCTTTCCGTGCGGCTGTTGGGCACGCCCGCGTGATCGGCATAGCTGTCGTCGCCATGAAGCGCGCGGTACTGCCCGCGCACGATGTCGGACTGGGCCACGGGCTCCAGCGCCTCGATCACCTTCACCTTCTCGTCCCGGACGGCGTTGGGGTTGAAGCGCGAGGGCGGCTCCATCGCCGTCAGGCACAGAAGCTGCATCAGATGGTTCTGCACCATGTCCCGCATCGCGCCGGAGCGGTCGTAATATTCGCTGCGCCCTTCGGCGCCCACGGTTTCGGCCACGGTGATCTGCACGTGATCGATATGGGTCGCGTTCCACAAGGGCTCCCACAGCGCGTTGGCAAACCGGAGCGCCATGAGGTTCTGGACCGTTTCCTTGCCCAGGTAATGGTCGATCCGGTAGATCTGCCGTTCGGTGAAATTCTTGCGCAGGTCGGCGTTCAGCGCGCGCGCCGATGCCAGATCGTGCCCGAACGGCTTTTCCACGACGATCCGGCTCTCCGGTGTCGCGATGCCGTGCTGCGTCAGGTTCGTGGCAATCGCGCCGAAAAGAGACGGCGAGACCGAAAGATAGAACGCGCGCACGGCATCGGTGCGCAGAATGTCCTTCAGCGGCGCCCAGCCCTCGTCCCCCGTCGCATCGACCTTCACGTAGTCGAGCTGGCCAAGGAAGGCCTCCAGCTTTTCGGTGTCTTCAGCCGTGGGGCCGGCGAATTCCAGCAGGCAGGCGCGCGCCATGTTGACGAAGGCCGCCCTGTCCATCTCGGACCGGGCCGAGCCTATGACCCGCGCATCGGGCGGCATCTGTTCGACCGCGAAACGGTGAAACAGCCCCGGCAGGATCTTGCGCCGGGCGAGGTCACCCGTCGCCCCGAACAGCACAAGGTCGAACGGGTCGACGGGAATGACGCGCGATACCATGAAGTCAGTCTCCAGTCCGGGCGGATCGGAGAGGGAACAGCCGAGCCGCGGCTTCCGTTCCGTCGATAACAACCATCTGGGCCATGGCGCGAGTCCCTTTCTGCGCTTTCCGCTTCGTTAGCGCTAACATCGTGAGACAAGAAAGTCCACGCCCACCAAGTAGGCGTGGTTGCCTGAAGGCCCGTCAGACGTAGCGGTTGACGATGTTTTCCAGACGCTCCTGCCGGCCGGATTTCGGCTCGGGCCGGATGTCTTCATCGATCACCCGTTGGGCGATGCTGTCCAGATCGCTGGTCAGCATGGCCTGCGCGGTGTCGCTTTCCCAACCGGCATAGCGGTCGGACAGTGCGGCATCGAGCTCTCCGCCCTCCAGCATCGCGGCTGCGGCTTTCAGGCCGCGGGCGCAGACATCCATCGCGCCGACATGTGCGGCGATCAGGTCTTCGGCGTCCAGCGACTGGCGGCGCAGCTTGGCGTCGAAGTTCGTCCCGCCCGAGGTAAAGCCGCCCGCCTTCAGGATGTAGTAATAGGCCAGCGCCACTTCGGGCACGTTGTTGGGGAACTGGTCCGTGTCCCAGCCCGACTGGTAGTCGTTCCGGTTCATGTCGATCGAACCCAGCATCCCTTCGGACGTGGCCAGCGCCAGTTCGTGTTCGAAGCTGTGCCCGGCCAGGATCGCGTGACCCTGTTCGATGTTCAGCTTCACCTCGTTTTCCAGCCCGTACTTGCGCAGGAAGCCGATGCAGGTCGCGACGTCGAAATCGTATTGATGCTTCGACGGCTCCTGTGGTTTGGGTTCGACAAGGATCTGACCCTTGAAGCCGATCTTGTGCTTGTAGTCGACGACCATCGACAGGAAACGCGCAAGATGGTCCTGCTCCTGCCCCAGATCGGTGTTCAGAAGCGTTTCATACCCTTCGCGCCCGCCCCACAACACGTAGTTCTGGCCGCCCAGTTTCAGCGTCGCGTCCATGCAGGATTTCACCGTCGCCGCGGCAAAGGCGAAGACATCCGGATCGGGGTTGGTGGCCGCGCCCGACATGTAGCGCCGGTCGGTGAACATGTTCGCCGTACCCCACAGCAAGCCGATCCCGGTCTCTTCCATCTTGGGCGCGATGTAATCGGTAATCTCGTCCAGCGTGGACGCATTGTCGGCAAAGCTGCCCTGTTCGGGGCGCAGGTCGACATCGTGCCAGCAGAAATACGGCACGCCAAGGATGCGGAACATCTCGAACGCGTTGTCGGCCTTTAGCTTCGCGTTCTCCATGCTGTCCTGCGGGTACCACGGACGGTCGAAGGTACGCCCGCCGAACGGATCGCCGCCTTCCCACGCGAAGGAATGCCAGTAGGCGACGGCAAAGCGCAGATGGTCCTTCAGCGATTTGCCCATGACCATTTCGTCGGGGTTGTAGTGGTGGAACGCCAGCGGATCGGTGCTATCGGGGCCCTGGTAGGTGGCGGGCGAAATCGCGTTGAAAATGGACATGGGAATCTCCGTCATCGGAAAGGCCGCGCCAGAGACGCGCGCCGCAACAGGGTGGACAGGGGCCGTCAGGCCGCTGCGGCGGGGTTCTTGCCAAGAATGATCATCGACAGCAGATCGTCATCGGTGACCTCGTCGATATTGACGGTGCCGACCAGTTCGCCGTTCTTCATGACCGAGGCACGGTCGCACAGCTCCATCACGGCGTGAACGTCGTGGTCGATCAGGAAGATGCCGATGCCTTCGGCCTTCAGCTTCTGGATCAGGTCCGACACCATCTGTGTTTCGTGCGGGCCAAGTGCTGCGGTCGGTTCGTCCATAATTAGGATCTTGGCGTTGAAATAGACCGCCCGCGCGATTGCCACCGATTGCCGCTGCCCGCCCGACAGGGCCGACACAGGCTCGGCGAACTTGCGGAAGTTGGGGTTCAGCCGGCCCATGATCTTGCGGCACTCGGCCTCCATCGCGGCGTCGTCGATCAGGCCCATGGGCGTGATCAGCTCGCGCCCAAGGAACAGGTTCGATGCGGCGTCGAGGTTATCGGCCAGCGCCAGCGTCTGGTAGATGGTTTCGATGTTCAGGTCGCGGGCCTCGCGGGGATTGTGGATCTCCACCTTCTCGCCGTTCACCCGGATCTCGCCCGCGTCGGCCTTGTAGGCGCCCGACAGGATCTTGATCAGCGTCGATTTCCCGGCGCCGTTATGGCCCAGAAGGCCCACGACCTCGCCCGGGTACAGATCCACCGACACATGGTCGACAGCTTTGATCCCGCCGAACGAGATCGAGATGTCCTTCATTTCTACAAGCGGCGTTGCCATCACTTCACCCCCACGCGTTTGCGGTAGACGATGTCCAGAAGCACGGCGAGCACGAGGACCGAGCCGACAACGATGTTCTGGAACGGCGCATCCACGCCCACCATCGCCATGCCCGATTGCAGCGCCTGCATGATCAGCGCGCCAAGGATCGCGCCGTAGATGGTGCCGGAGCCCCCAGCCAGCGCTGTCCCGCCTATCACGGCGGCGGCGATGACGCGCAATTCATCGAGCGTGCCGATATCGTTCGAATGGTTCGCCAGCCGGGCCGATGCCACAACCGCCGACAGCGCACACAGGAAACCCATCAGCGCGAAGACCTTCACCGTCAGCCAGCGGGTGTTGATGCCGGACAATTCAGCCGCGTCAGGGTTGCCGCCAGTTGCAAAGATGTACCGGCCGAACCGAGTCTTGCGGGCGACGACCGTCAGCACCAGCGCCACGGCCAGCAGAAGCAGGACGGAAATCGGCACGCCGTAGCCCACGATCAGGCCCTCGGGCATGATCTCTCCGCGGGCCTCGAACATGCGTTCAAGGCGGCGTTCGGGAATGGTGTAGGCATTCAGCGTGGCGATGAAGCCCAGGATCGCACCGACCGAGATCGTGGCCATCACCGCCTCGGCCCAGACGGGCTTGGTCGGGAAGCCGTAGTTCACCTTGGCCCGGCGCGCGTTCACAAGCGCCCAGACCGCCGCCGCGGCGGCCACCGCGCCCAGGACCCACGACCATGTCGTGCCCAGGGTACCGTTGATTCCCCCCAGCTTCAGGAAATTCGCGTCGAGCGGGCCGATCGTCTGCCCGTCGGTCAGGTACCACGCCACGTTCCGCCAGACGAGGAACCCTCCCAGCGTGACGATGAAGGCCGGGATGGTCAGATAGCCCACCAGCCAGCCCTGAAAGGCGCCGATGGCCGTCCCCGCGACAAGGCCCAGCACGATGGCGATCACCCAGATCATCGGGTTGCCAAGGCCCAGCCCCAGCGTCTGCGGCAGCCACTGGGTTTGCAGCATCGCCATGATGGCGGAACACGTCGCCAGCAGCGCGCCGACGCTCAGGTCGATATGGCGGGTGACGATGATGAACACCATTCCGCACGCCATGATTGCGACCGAAACGGTCTGGATCGACAGGTTGAAGATGTTGCGCGGCGTCAGGAAGCGCCCGTCCGTCATCAGGTTGAACCCGATGCACAAAAGGACCAACGCGCCGATCATGCCCAGCAGACGCAGATCGAGTTCTAGTTCCTGGAACTTGCTTTTTGTCACGACGGTCGCTGCTGTTGGGGAAGTTGTGTCGGCCATGGCCAAACCTCTCGGTTAGAGGTCAGGGCCGGGCCCCCGCCATCGCGGCAGGAGGCCCGGGTCTTGATCAGTTGCAGGGAGCGGGGCCGTCGGTCACGCCCTGGCACAGGGATTCCTGCGTGATCCAGCCGGCATCGACGACGGCCGTCAGGTTGTCTGCCGTGATCGGCACCGGGGCCAGGAACTTCGCCGTCAGATCCTTGCCCGAGGGCGAGGTCCACGTTTCGGCATCCTCGACTTCGGCCATCTTCTGACCTTCGGCCAGTGCCACGGCGATTTCGGCTGCGGCCTTGCCCAGATCGCGCGCGTCCTTCCAGACGGAAACGGTCTGCGTGCCCTTGGCCACGCGGTTCAGCGCGGCGTGGTCGCCGTCCTGACCCGACACCGGTATGCCCTGCATGCCCTGCGCCGTCAGTGCCGCGACGACACCGCCGGCGGTCCCGTCGTTCGAGGCCACGACCGCGTCGACCTTGTTGTCCTGCGCCGTCAGCATCTGCTCCATGTTGCGCTGCGCGTTGGCGGGCAGCCAGCCGTCGGTATAGGCCTCGCCCACGATGGTCACGTCACCCGCGTCGATGGCCGCCTGCAGCACTTCCTGCTGACCGCCGCGCAGGAAATCCGCGTTCGGATCGGTGGGCGAACCCTTGATCATCACGTAATTGCCGGTGGGCGCCTGCTTGAACACGGCCTCGGCCTGAAGGCGGCCGACCTCGACATTGTCGAAGGTCAGGTAGAAGGCGCGGGGATCGTCGATCAGACGGTCGTAGCCCACGACCGGGATGCCTTCGTCCGTCGCCGCCTGCACGGCGGGGCCGATGGCCTGGCTGTCCTGCGCAAGGATGATCAGCGAGTCGGCGCCCTGTGCGATCAGGCTTTCGATGTCCGACAGCTGCTTGGACGACGACGACTGCGCGTCGGCCGACAGGTATTCCGCGCCGGCGGCCTTCAGCGCCTCGACGATCGCGGCCTCGTCGGTTTTCCAGCGTTCTTCCTGGAAATTCGACCAGCTGACGCCGACCGTGATGTCCTGGGCCAGCGCGGCCGAGCCCAGAACGGCCAGAACGGCGGCCACTGAAGTGATCTTGAAACGGGTCATGTTTTCCTCCCTATGAAACACGATCTTCTGCGTGGTGCTTTGTGACTCACACGATTGCGCAGACCGTATCACCATTTTTTTAGCAGTCAAAATAAATATGCTTGGCATCCCCGATCCGCGCCGCATAAGCTTGGATGACGTTGCACCGCCCGGGGTCAGGGGCGTATGACAGCAGCTCTATCGAAGGAAGCAGATGAAGCGTCCGGTGCAATTTTCCCAGGTTCGCGACCAGAAGCAGAACGGTCGCCTGCAGGTGTTCGAGGCCATCCGGCAGGCGGGCCGCATTGCGCGCATCGACATCGCCAAGCAGATCGGCGCCAGCCCGGCCACCGTCACGGCCATCGCGGCCGAGCTACTGGGCAAGGGCCTGATCGAGGAAGTCGTTCCCGAAGACCATCCCGTCGAAACCCGCCGTGGCCGGCCCCGCGTCGCCCTGAAGGTCCGGGGCGAGGCGCACCTGATCGCCGGCGCGAAAGTCGCGCGGCGGACCATTTCAACCACCATCGTCGATTTCGAAGGCAACGAGGTTGCCAGCCACGTGGCCCCTTTGGACCAGCCGTCGATGGACGCCCGCACGCTGGCCGAAACGATTCGCGATGCGCTGGCGCAGGCCTGCGGGAAGGCGGGGCTTTCCGTCAGCGACATCTCGGGCGTGGGGATCGGGCTGGCCGGTCTTGTCGATGCGCAGAAACGCTTCGTGCACTGGTCGCCGTCGCTCAACCGGCGCAGCGTGGCGATGGGCGCAATCCTTGACGAATGCTTCGGCTGCCCGGTCTTTCTCGACAACGACGCCAACCTGGTGGCGAAAGCCGAACAACTGTTCGGCGTCGGCCGCGGCATTCCCAATTTCATCGTGATCACGCTGGAACATGGCGTGGGCATGGGCATCGTCATCAAGAACGAACTTTACCGCGGCGCGCGCGGCTGCGGGGCCGAGATCGGCCACACCAAGGTGCAGTTGGACGGCGCGCTCTGCCAATGCGGCCAGCGCGGATGCCTTGAGGCTTACGTCGGCGATTACGCACTTCTGCGCGAGGCCAACATCATGTCCCATGACGGCCCCAAATCCAGCCTCGACGCGCTATGGCAGGCGGCCCAGAACGGGGATGCCGTCGCCCGGGCGATTTTCGAGCGCGCCCGCCGGATGCTGGCCCTTGGCATGGCCAACGTCATCAACCTTTTCGACCCTGAGATGATCATCCTCGCCGGCCGCCGCGCCGCCTTCGACCAGCTGGAGGCCGACAAGGTCATCGCCCAGACGGTCAACTACGCCATCCAGATCGAAGGCCCCCGCCCGCAGGTGCTTGAGCATCAGTGGGGCGATGTGATGTGGGCGAAAGGCGCCGCGGCCTACGCCATCGAAGGCATTCTGGAAATGAAGATCCGCGACCTGCCCGTCACCGCCGACTGACGTCGCTCGACAGCGCCGGATAAAGCGCCCGGTACCGTTCATAGCTTTCGTCGTACTGCGCAGTGAGGCCGGGCCTGGGCTCAACCGTGCGCGCGACCGCCGGGCGGGTCATGATCGCGGCCAGATCGCCGCCCGTATCGGCCGCCATCCCCAGCCGCGCCGCGCCAAGCGCTGCACCGAATTCGCCCTTGTCCGGCATGTCCAGCGGCAAGTTCAGCACATTGGCCAGCATGTCCACCCAGAAGGCAGATTGCATACCGCCGCCGATGGCCAGAACCCGCGACAGATCGGTACCCGTGCTCTTCAGCGCCTCCAGCGAGTCTCTCAGCGCGAAGGCCACCCCTTCCATCACCGCCTGCGCCAGATCCGCAGGCTCCGACGCGATGTCCAGCCCGATGAACGCGCCGCGGATGGCGCTGTCGTTGTGTGGTGTCCGTTCGCCCGACAGGTACGGCAGGAACAGGGTCGAAGACGGTCCCGCAGCCGTGTTTCCCACCATGGCCGAAAGCTCGGCCGGCGACCGGCCAAGATTGCGCGACAGCCAGTTCAGACAGTCGGTCGCGGCCAGTATAACGCCCATCTGGTACCACGTGTCCGGCACCGCGTGGCAGAACGTGTGAACGGCGGTTTCGGGTGCCGGCGCATAGCTGTCCTTCGCGGCCAGCAGCACGCCTGAGGTTCCCAGCGAAACGAACCCGTCGCCTTCCCGGAAGCACCCGACCCCGCAGGCCGCAACGGCGTTGTCGCCACCACCGCCTGCCACGGTGACCGTGCCCTCGATCCCCCAGTCGGCACACAGCTGCGCCCGCAGCTGCCCCGACGGCGCGGAGCCTTCGACAAGCCCCGGCATCTGATCGCGCCGCATGCCCCCGGCCTCCAGCAGCCTGTCCGACCAGTCCCGCGCGCCGACATCCAGCCACGAGGTGCCGGCACAATCCGACATGTCGCCGATCAGCTCTCCGGTCAGCCAGTACCGCAGGTAGTCCTTGGGCAGCAGGACCTTGGCGACCTTGTCGAAGATTTCAGGCTCTTGCGTGCGGACCCAGGCCAGTTTCGGCGCGGTGAAGCCGGGAAAGACGATGTTGCCCGACAGCTCCCGCACGCCCGGCGCGGCGTCCAGCGCGGCGGCCTCCACATGGGCGCGGGTGTCGTTCCACAGGATGCAGGGCCGCAGCACCGCCCCCGCGGCGTCCAGAAGCGTCGCGCCATGCATGTGACCGCTCAGGCCGATGCCGCGCAACGCCGCAAGCTCGGCCGGGTGAGCGGCCTTGAGGGCTGCCATCGCTTTATCGCACGCGGCGATCCAGTGGGCCGGGTCCTGTTCCGACCACCCGGGACGGGGATGGGACACGTCGAACGCGGCTTCCGCCGACCCGATGACCGCGCCGTCACCATCCACGAGAAGGGCCCGCAGCCCGGACGTGCCAAGATCAAACCCCAGATACACGTGATGCTCCCCCGTGGCGGCTGACGCCAAGTTATTTCATCTTCTGAAATAATTTTATCCCGGAAT
>TARA_R110002020_G_scaffold431901_1_pt1 | contig 14637 bp, 16 predicted proteins | sample TARA_R110002020 | Tara Oceans TARA_R110002020 (sample SAMEA4396489) | marine metagenome | biome: Westerlies Biome; feature: [MES] marine water layer (ENVO:01000295) within the mesopelagic zone...; material: water (ENVO:00002006), including particulate matter (ENVO:01000060) such... | reverse complement strand
AGCATAGTAACCGCAGTCCAATTAATAGATAATGCCGTAGATGGTAATTATCTTAACGCAAATATAAATATCGCTGGTGGCGACGTAGATAGTTCATCTGGTAATTTATCGGCAAAAACACAAAGGGTTTGTATCGCAACAGATGATATACCGATAGCATTAGTTAATACTAAATTAGATACATTAGAAAGTTCGTTAACAGCCATGGAGGCAAAAATGGATACTGATAATGTTATTTATGATAGTCAATTAACTAAATTAACAGATGCGGAAACACATTTAGGAAATATTCAAACCGCTGTTGAATTATTAGATAATTGTGTTGATACTAACCATTTAAATGTAAATCTTAATATCGAAGGGGGCGATGTAGATAGTTCATCTGGTAATTTATCGGCAAAAACTCAAAGAATATGTATAGCAACAGACGATATACCGTTAGCGTTAGTTAATACAAATCTCGTAGCATTAGAAACGAGTTTAACAGCAATGGAGGTAAAAATGGATACGGATAATGTTGTGTATGATAACATATTAACTAAGATAACCGCCCAAGAAATTCATATAGGCAATATCGATGCTGGAATTGATGTATTGGAAGCGTGTGTCGGATCTAATAAAGTCGCTATTAGTGGTGGCGGAAATACTGCTCGATTAACAATCGCCACAGGCACTAGTGAATTAGCCCATAATGAATTAGTAGGAAGTGTTGATTGTTCTGCTTTTAGTGAGATTTGTGTTATGTATCCAACAACTCAATCAAGTAACAAGTTAAGATTATTCGTTCAAGGTTCTACTGCTTCTGGAGGCACATACAATACATTCGCTCAAATGACTAGAAAAGAATTAATTAGTGAGACCGACGGAAGTGAGACAACGACCTATGTTTGGGGGACTGGCTCAGACCAAAACCACGCTGAATTTATACCATGTTTATACGACCATATTAAGATCCAAAATGTGAGTGGAACTAATTTCGCTGATAGTGATGCTATAAGAATTGTAGGTAAATAAAATTTATAATTATTTTATCTAACTATATACTATACTGATGATAATTCATAATATTTATTGGGATTTTTACGATACAAATTATAAAATAGAAGACAATAAAATATTTAAACATAGTCATGAGAAAACAGTTAATTTTTGTAAAGACAATAATATTACCTTAAAACTATGGAATAAAGATGATTGTTTAAAATTAATAGAAGAACATTTTAAAGATTATGTTAAATTATGGAACTTTTTTAGATATGATATTCAAAGAGTTGATTTTATGAAATATTGTATCCTATATCAATATGGTGGAATATATATGGATTGTGATGCCTACCCAGTTCGTGACCTATGTGAGCTGTATAATCATGACTATTTTTTTACTAAATATGCCCCTAGAAATCATATATCTAATTGTATTATGGGGGCTAAACCTAAAAACGATATATGGACTAAGATCATAACTGAAATTGAAAAGTCCACGTATGAAAAACAAAATATGGAGATCTACGTTATTTGGAAGGCTAGGTTAGTATTTCAAACAACTGGTCAACGTGTTATAAAAAGAGTAAATGGTAATAAAAATATGTTCGAGTATTCAAGTGTTATAAACGATGATAAAAAAATATATAATGAAATATCCAATCCATATTTTATAGATCATAATGTTAGTGCTTGGTGTAATAGTGTTTCTTCTATAAAGAATTGGTCAAAATATACTAGGCGAGGATACTGATTTTTTAAGAAGTTCTTTATTTTTTTTTATACTATTTGATGTAACAGCTTGTCCAAACTCTATCTCGGCATTAGTTCCACACTTACTTTTACAATTACAATTAGACAAAAAGTTTAATATTTTTTCTATAAGTTTAATCATCTAATATAAAATAATAAAATAAATTTTAGTTTTGTTTATCAACGATTATTTTATGAATAAAAACTCTTTCTTTTAAGAATGTATTAACAAATTTTGGTCGATTCATTAAATTAAATATTTTCATATTATTCATTTTAGGATTAAGAAAGTAATGCTCTATTATAATTTTATCAATATTTTCTATTAGGTTTTTCATGTTTAATTTTTTTAATCTATACTCGCAACCTTTTGGTAAGTTTATAGTAGCGTTATAAGTTACGCCTCTCATTTTATATATAATAGCAATATATTTTTAAATAGTTTATAAACAAAATAATAATTTTTAATTATCCATTAAGATTATATGATATAAATATCTCTGTGAATATTATAAAGCATGAGATTAATTAGATTAACTACGACTAATGAAGACGCTATTTTTGATAATAACTTTAACAGCGATATAATTATACCTAAAAATGCTAAAATAGGTTTACATTCGATTACATTCCAAAAACAAGATAGAACAATATTAATAACCAATATAAATAGCCGAATATTTTTCAAGTTAAATAATACTTTGGGCGAGTTAGTACGATTTGATTTACCTTTTGGCGATGTATATTCAAGTAATAACTATACTGCTTTATTTAGTAAACTACAACAAGGGTTTAATAAGGCTGTCCAAGATGGTGGAAATCTAGGCGTAAACCGAGATGAATTTTCTGTTGGTAAACAATGGAGAGTAACTATTGATAATAGGGCTAAAATAAATACAGAGGTAAGGACTGGAGGTTCTAATTTTATGAGTATCCAATGGACTATACCATCCGATAGCAATATTACTGTAAGTGGAGTTCAAGGAGATAAAAACCGATTAATAAGTAGCAGTGGTGCTCCCGACCCAGTTAAACTTAATAAAAATATTATATATAATGGCGAACAGAGTTGGGGTAAAGGGTTAGCAACTTATTCTATTACTATTGAGAGATTTTTAATTAATAATTTAGGAGCTGGTCTTAATGGATTTGTGATGGGATTTACAACAAAAAAGCCAAGTGAATGGACTGGAAATAATGGCGAAATTGCTGATAAAGATATAATATACGCAATAAGGAATATTACTGGTGATAATGCCTTGGGAAACTATGAACGTAAACGTAGAGCTATGGAACCTGATGGCGTAACACCGACGACGTGGGAGGATACTGGAATATTACCAAAAAGAGTCGACACTGGTTCAGTCGCCACTAATGATACGATTTATTGGGAGATCCATAACAATAAAATAGCGGTTTATTTACAATGGGTAGATGAAGGGACTGGTCGTATATTTACCCAGTATTTAATGGGGAGCAGTGGAGGTGGTGATGCTATTATAGACTATTTAAGCCCAAATGACGTCAATTTATATCCATTTTTAGTATGTAGAGGTAAAAGTGATACTTTTGGTATACGTGATGTTTATATTAATCTTGACCCATTCCAAGTTGGTAAAGATGGTAAATTTACAACAGACGAATTTATAAATTATCCAGATACTATTTATCATCAATATTTTAGTAATAATACTGGAGCAGAAACACACACACATAGACATACCGATTTCGCTACAAATTTAAATACTAAGTATGATGATGTATTATCACTAACATATACTAATCAACTGGCTGATTTTTTAGGATATAAACAGATACAACCGATGAGTAGTTTTGACGACAATGAGGGAGGAGATGGAGAGGTTACTGGATTTAATTTTATATCGAAGTTTTCATTTGATAGTAGTTTGTTAATGAATGCTTATTTATTTGAATTAATGAGTGGTCTTACCTTAGAAACCTATGACGGATTAACTAATAATAGACGAAACATGTTGGCGGTGATCCCCGAGCGAATGTTAAATCAAATGATTTATTACGAGCCTAATAATGTTAATTTTATAAATATTAAGAATGATGGAACAAGAGTGATAAGAAACCTTGTCGCAAGAATTTTAGATAGTGAATTAAGACCTATAAAAATTACTGGTATGGCTCAAGCGACAATTCTAATATATGATGTTGATACAGAATAATCACACTAAATTAAAATCTCTGTGTATATTATATGAGTTCTAAAAAAGTAAAAGTAGATGAAATGTTCGAAGATAGCGATATTAAAGATAATGAATTAATAGAAGATGAAGAAGGTGGACTCGAAGTTGTTATCGAAGACGGCGACACTACACCACAAATAAAACCTAAAAAAGTAAGAAAAAAGCGAAAACCATTAACAGTCGAACAAAAAGAAGCCCTATTAATATCTCTCGCAAAGGCGAGGGCAAAATCAGCCGAGAATAGAGTTAAGCGAGGATTAGTAACCAAACTTAGAAAACAAAAAGAAAAAGAAGAAGAAAAAAAAGAAATGGACGATATAGATAAAGAAATTGACGATAATAAAGAAATTGTAGATAAAATTAAAAAAGAAAAGAAAACAACTAAAACAAGAGTTCAAACACTCGAAAGCGAGTTAAAACAATTACGAGAAGAAAATAAACAGCTCAAAATACCTAAAACCATTAAAGAAGAACCTATATTAGAAGCAAAACCAAAAAAAGTAAAGATTATTGATACCGACGAAGATCAACACATAGCTAAAAAAGTAGCAGTAGCAAACAAAGTAGCAGTAGCAAACAAAGTAGTTAATAAAAAGGTAGCTAAAGTCCATACAACATACAGAAAAAATCCGTTAGATGAATTACTTAGCAGACTTTAATTATTTTCAAATTCTCTCCAATTAATAGGTTCAAAATCTTTATTTAAATACATAAATTCTTTAGGGTTACTATAATTTATAATTATGAAATCATGTTTATCCCCTATTGTCGCTCTTACCATTCGTTTAAAGGACGCTTTAGGACTTTTACCACTTAAATAGTTATTTTCATCAGTTACTATATCTAACTGTCTATCACTCATATCACCTAATAAAATAAAGGAGGCATTGGCTCGACAACTCGGCAAAATGTGGTTATAATATTGGCTCGTTATTATTACCGAAATTTGGTGTTTTCGACCATTACAGAAAATCTTATTTATCATGTTAAAATTACCTTTTCTTAAAGAGCCATCAAAACTTAGATCATCGAATATAAACAATTTTGGAAATGGAGATTTATTTTTAGCAACTCTATCGGTATATTCTCTTGTTATTTCATCGTATATTTGACTTAACGACTCATTATCTAATTCTTTGTGTAAATTTTCTTCTGGGATATCCTTCGCCGATATACACATTTCTAATTTATCATCGTTTATTAAAGGACTATATATGAATATATCATCGCCAATAAAATCATGATAATTAAAGTCTGGATTACATAATAAATTTGTGATTATACTGGTTTTACCTTGTCCAGTTCGCATAGAAAGAATACCCCTATAAGGAATATTAGGTAATAAACCTTTGTCTATTGTATAATTATCACTTCTATCTCTTACTTTTAACATTTTAGGCATATTTATTATATAATATAAATATATAAAAAAATGGATACAAACCAATACTACAACCAATTAGCTCAAGCCTCTTCGTCTGCGACCATAGATAAAGAGGGAATAAGCCAAAGCATGAAAACTGCTAAGCAAAAATCTATTGAAAGTTTAAGCGAAGGGTTTGGGGCTGGATTTCTTCTACCTAGTTCAGCGAATTTATTAAAATATAGTGGTAAGAAAGCCTTACAGCTTTCATCAAAAGCACTACCTCAAACCACACGAGCCATAACATCATTAACAGAAGGAACGGAAGGAATGGACGCTAAGGGTGTCGCATCTACAGCATTAAGGAGAGCCACAAATATAGGTCGACAAAGTGTTAGTCGTGGTATACAATCCGCAACAATTAAATACACCAAATTAAAAGATGGAGTAACGAGAACCTCAAATCAGTATAGAACAAAAAATATCCCATCACGTAACAATATCAAGGCAAAAACAGCACAATTAGACGACCCATTTAAAGTAAAAGATTCGGCAATAGACGACGATATTAGAGACGATTTTATTAATGGTAAAATATCAAAAAAAGAAATGACTGTTAGACAACAAATGCGAAATATGGCTAGAGGTGGCGATGGTGTCGCATCGAATGATAGAAATTCAATACCAGCAAGACCAACCCCCGCCCAGCAAGATGCCCTTGATAGGTCTGGTAGAGGTGATTTCAGCACACAAGCACAAAGACAGGCTGGTAAAGATGCGAGTGAAAGGTTTAATAAATTATCACCAGAAGACCAAGCAACAGCTAAAGAAGCATTTGATAAGATAGATTTAGCAAGGGACAAGGATTATGGTGCTCGAACAGCCGTATTAGATGATATTGAAAGTAGGAGTTTAGCCCAAGCACAAGCCCCAGTAGTTAGACCAATGGCTTCATTAACTACAGATAGTTCAGCGATAAATACTGGAACACAAGCCCAACACGCTCAATTTACCGATAGATTAAATAGTTTAGGAATGGGTGGAGATAATACTGATTTAAATGCCCCAACAAAGATAAACCCAGTAGGAACAAATGGGAATACACCAACTTTACCTAGTGGGGCTGACCCAGAAGACGAAGATTTAGGAAATGTTGCTAAGAGTGTGGGGAAAAAAATTGGTGGAGGTGTTCTAGATGATGTTGCTGATACTGCCGTGGTTGCTGAAGGCGGTTTAGACCCAGTAGCCGATATAATTGGACTTGTGGCTGGTTTAGGGACACTTTTTGGGGGATTAGCGTCGGCGGACAATGTTAAAATGCCTTATACAGCCCCATCTATTAATCCTTCGTATCAAGTTGGAGTTTAACTAAACTTTTAGGAAAAGTTTTAACAAAAATATATTTTATTGTTTATTATTTATTAAAATTTTTTATATTGTATTAATATATAAAAATGGATACGATAATCAAAATACCTTCAGTTCAAAATACTTTTTCGGCTACTAAAAATCTGGTAGACGTGGATATACCCAATAATGGAGTTTGGGATTTGACGAAATCATACTTAAATTTCAATATGTCGATAGATACATCACAAGCAGACGCTACCGCTAATACCGCTACTTATAATTCTTCAGTTAATTGGAATGATGCTAATGGTTTAAATATTTCTTACCCAAATGAATGTTTAATTAAAAACGCTCACATGACCTCACAGACTAAAGGATCTGTTTGCGATGTTAGACGATTGGATACATTAAAGGCTACTTTAGACGCTTATACAAGAAGTAGAAACGATAGAATTGATAGATATAGTTTAAATTCATTAGAAGAAGAAAGACAATTCGCCTTATCACCATTTAGGGAGCTGTCTTGTTTAGGAGATACAACAGTCACATCAAGGAATTTAAATAGAGATATTAAAGTTAACCTTAAGGACATTTTTGATATTTGTGGTGGTGTCCCAGCGTGGTCGGGTGATGTTTTTGGGTCTACACGCCTTCATTTTGAGTGTAATTTTGACCAGTTACAAGCGGTAAATACGATGGGTCAAGCGGACGCTATGTGGGCTGTCGACAATGGTGACGCTCAAGGTTCATCGTTTGGGGCGATGGACGACGGTTTGGCGGCTACCACTGGGGACGTTACAACTATAACAACTACAAAAACGTATAAGAATGTAGAACATGAATGTCCTTTTTGGATAAACCAAGCCTTAAGAATTTCATACTCTATAGATGCTGGTGTTCAAGCCCCAGTCATAAGAAGAATTACACAGATAGCGAGAGCCGTTGATGGGGCTGGGGCTTTAACTGGAAAACTATTAATTACATTAAGTTCTAGCGTAGTAACATTAGCAAACGACCAAATAGATAGTATATCGGTTACTGGTTTAGACCCAGTAATGTCTCTTAATTTTAATAGTGTTGAGCTGGTTTTACAGACAAGCGACGACCAAAGCCCACCATCAAGTATAAAGTATACATGTTATACCACCGAGATAGATAATGCTAATGGACTCGCTAATCATAGTAAAAATTATATGGTTGAACCAAATGCCGTCAATTTACTTATCGCCTATCCAAATTCTATTATATCAAGAAAACCAGATTTACAAAATTATAGGTTTACCATTAACAACGAACAGCAAACCAATAGAGTTATACCAGATAAATCACAATTACATTACGATAATCTTACGAGAACCTTTCAAAATATGGAACTACCATTATCATCATTAAAAGAAACGGTCGGACAATTTAATATTCAAGATACGGCAAATTACGGCACAAATTCAGCAGTAAATTTAACACCAATCCCATTACCATTAACAGAAAATATGAAAATTGTCGGCGTCGAATTAAACGCTGGAACTGGAATTAATGCTTTACATTTATATAAACAAGTCCAAAGAAGTATTTAAAAAGTGGTTTAATATAATTTTATTTATTTAAATTTTTTATATTGTATTAATATATAAAAATGAGTTCTATACAGTATCATCAAGTATTTTGCGAGAATAGTAAATCTCAGTATGGCGAATATGATATATGTGATTTCTATATGGTTGGGGAAGGTAGAGATTTAGTAGCCAATTCGGTTAGAATTGAAGGCGATTTAAAGGTCTGTAATACTGGTAATACACGAGCAACTAATCAACACGTCCAGTTTAATCCTAATGTCGGAATTCACGGTATTTGTGAAGCTGTTTCGGTAGAGTTTGAAAATGTTGGCGTAGTTCAGCGATTAAATGAATATGCGAGATTAGTTCATATGGGACAGATGGCTACTAAAGACCGCAACGATTTATTAAATACATTAGACCAAGTAGAATTAAAAAGTCCAGATGTAAGATATTCACAGCAATATTGTTATGGAATTACCGACCCAAATGATACCAATACCATCGTACGAGATGTTGATTTTAGTTTTATGCCAGAAATATGCGTGAATAAAATGGCTGGTGGTAATTTATCTATGGATAAAACTGGATACATTAAGGTTACTTTGAATTTAGCGAGAGATGTGGCTTTTTTATATGGACGCGATGTAGATCAAAATTATAATTATCAAATACGCAACTTAAGATTAACTTATAAATCTGTCCCAGCTCAAGGAGAAGGCAAAGTCCAAATGCGGAGTTCTGTTATGATAAAGAATAGTGTTTTATCATCGTTTAGTAATACTTCAGCAAAAGTGCCAGCAGTGTGCGACGCCTGTTCGATAAGTTTTTTACAGCAGAATAAAGAGAATACCTTTTTGAACGATAATTTAGCGTGTGAAACTATGCCTAAAGTTACAGAATTACAATTTTTATTTAATGATACAAGTGCTTATATTAGATATGTAATTAATGATAAAGCCGATATGGTAAGAAAATATTTAGAAAGTATAGAAAGCGGATCAACAAATCAAGTAAACGCCGATAAATGGAAATCAAATAATAATTTTGGACTTGGTATATCTTTTAATAATTTCGTGGATTTATCAAATTCTAAATTTAACACCCAAATCAATAGTAGTGACGCTAATATTAATAATCGTCCTATGGTTATGTTTAGTTATTTTCATACAGTTGTAGAAGTTTAATTAACTTTGTTTTTTATTTACCTAATACTTTTTAATTATTTAAATTTTTTATATTGTATTAATATATAAAAATGAGTTCGTATTCAACTGGTTATTTAAAGTCAAGAATATTAGATAGTGCTAATCATCGGTCTAAGTTTAGAACCGAATTTAAGTTAGACGAAAATGTAGTTTACATGAGTGATTTAAAATTATGTAATGTAGGTGCTGTGTCCGCTGGTGCCCCATTTAGGTTAAATAAATTAGTCGGCACTCACGGCGTAATCGAACGTATAACGCTATATGATGGTCGCAATAAATTAGATGAAGTTAGACGCTTTGATATTTACGCTGGATTTAAGAACACACGACATGAAAATGAAAATTGTGAAGAAATCCAACAGCAGTTAATAAGAAATAGAATGGGAGAACGTTATACAAGTGCCTATCAAGTTAATTCTCTAAACGCTTCTGGACAAGTGACCGCTGACGTAACCACTTCGGCTTTAGGAACTCTTAATTTAAGATATTGTCTACCTATTCTAAATGCTTTATCTGTATTACCTCATAGTGTTTTTCAAAACTTAAGATTAGAAGTAGAGTATCATAGTGATGTTAGAAAATTTGGGGCTGTAGATAATATTGATTTTACCAACGCTGACCCAATCCTTAAGGTGAATAAAGTCGAAGATGAGGTAGCAATGGTTAAATTAATGAAAACTTTTGAAAGTGTGGCTTTTAATGCTATAGAACATGACGAATATACTTTAGGATCTTTGGGTAACGCTGGTAATGGGACGAATGGTGGAACAGCTCAGCCAAATAGTCAAAAATTAAATGGATTTAATGGTAAAAATATACAAAGAATGGCTTTAGTTAAACAATATGCCTCTATGGCTAATGTTAATGCTTTTACTGGGAATACCGTTCAAGGATATGGAAATAGTGGGTCTATTGTAGGGTGCGAGGAAACTTTACAAGTTCGAGTAAATGGAGCTAATGTTCTGCCGTCGACTTATACTGGCTGTAATTCTTTAACCGCTTTAACAAACGATACTTGGAACACTCAAACATCGTATCCATCAAGTAATAACGTTAATTTTGGTAATGTAAACACTTTAGTAGAAGGCGGAACGCTTAGACGTGGTCAATTGGGTTACTTAGGATTGTTTATAGGAACGGACGAACCAGTCCAAGATTTACAGATAGAATATGGTAGAAACGCTTTAAATCATGGAAACGCTAATTTATCAGTTAACCAAGCCTTAAAAATAACCGTATTCTGCGAAATCCCAAAATCCTTCATATTTAAAAATGGAGAATATAATTTAGTATATAATTAAGTAAAAATTTTATATTGTAATAGTATATATAATGAACTCAACTATAATAGAGTGTAGAGAACAAGATGGTGGAGTTAATGATATAGGGTTATACGGTGTATGGGACACAACCTTAGATACTGGGATCACTATTGAAAATGGAGATAGTATCCAAATGAAGTCAGTATTTATCGATAGCGTCGCAAAAAGTTCACAAAAAATAGTAGTAGAAGAACAAGACAGACATATTAAAATAGACTTGTGTTTATATAATTTTAATAAAGATACTGAGGGTAAGATTTATAATGATGGTGGAACAACAACCCAAGTTATGCCTGATGGTAAGTGTTATTTCGCAACCCAAACAGCCGACACTATTAGTCCGAATGTTAGAAGTTTAACCAGTATAGTAATTACCCAAAGACAATCTAGCGGACACAAATACTGGGCTGATTTTCCTTTAACTATAGGTTATAGCGACCCTTCTAGTCCATTGGTAAACAAACCAGCATTCGCTACATTAAAAGTCCCTAAAATGTCTGGTGATGATGATACTGTTACTTTAAGTGGTGAAAGTCAAGGCAAACACGCAGATGGATCCGACGTAAATCCAAATTTTCAAAAATTCCCTATTGATTATTTAAGCGTTTTTAATGGGGCACAAATTAGTTTTTATAAACAAAGCCCAGACAACGACGATTGGGATAATAAATATGATTGTGACTCGTGGCCTCCTACTTTAAATACTCAAACAGCTGAAGCAAGTGGACAATCGGCTTTAGTTACACAGACGGCAGAATTTACAATAGACAAAGCGACTTATAGCCCAGACGAATTAGCGAGAGTTATAACAGATAATATAGCAAGAATTCAAAAATCTCAATTAAATACTATTACTGGTGCGTATCCACTTAATAACCCATTTTTAAGAACTCATAAACAATTACGAGACGAACAGGGAGCAACTGGGACACCGCCGACGTTAAATAATAGAAAAATATATATGGTCTCCGAAGATGGTGAAGACATGTTTAATTATGATTTACTAAACGCCCCAGACTATTACGCTGGTGCTAGTGAAGTAGCCCTATTATACGATGATGGTAATGAGAAGTTTAAATGGGGGGCGTTACACATGCCCTATTATTATGCTGGACAAATCGCTACTAATTTTTTTGATAGTGGAACAGCAGACAAAAAAATATTAGTTAATAAAGAAGGTGGCGTGTGTTTAATGAATTTAAGCCCTAATTCTTTATGGTTTGATAAAATGGGGTTTGACGCATCGTGTTTAGTAGTCCCATCATACGCCACGAAAACTTTTGGCGGTGGAACTAAATTAAATTGGCGTGTCCCAGTAATATCAAGACAAGACGGTATAACCACAACTGGAGCGTATTTAGGGACAGATACATGTATTAATAAATCAAACGTGGGGGACGGAGCAGATGCTAAAGCAAAACCTACAGTAGTCCCAACAATAGGAGGGGCTAATCCTACTGGATTTACAAGTAGTTCGTCGACAGCGATTTACGCTCATGATAGTTTATCAATAGGACATTTAAGCGAGGCGTATTTCTTAGTAGAGGTTAATATTAATGCTAATCAACCTTTCGTAGGTCAAGGACTATTTAAAAACAATATTAAAGGAATTGTAGGTAAGTTTTATTCAACTAACAATTTTACTAATGGAGGCTTGGACAGTGCTTTAGAACCCTATGTCCACGTAGGCGAACCCTTTGTACTATCAAATTTGAAATGTAGGATCTTAGACCCAAATAAACAAGTAGCCGAGAATTTAGGACAAAATAATACTATATTTTTACAGATTACCAAAGCCGTCAAACAGCCACAATTAAAAAATAAATAAATATATATGGAAGAAGTTAATTTATTTAATGGAAATGAAAATGACCTATTAGTATTAAGTGCCGATTTTAGAAATAGAATTAATGAAAAAAATAAAATTATATATGACTTAAAGAAATCGTTAATGTTTTGTTATGGTATAGCAACAGCTCTAGAAGATATTGAGGACGTTACTTTTATAGGAGTTCTTGTAGACCATTTAGATAAAATGGTAATAAAACATTTAGGATTAGAAACACCTATTTAATTATATTTTAAATATATAATGAGTTTTACAAATGAAAAAGATAATGATAATTATATAACAGATAAAAGGGGATGGGAATTAATAAAAGATTTAATACCAACAGATAAAAAGATATGGTCGCCTTTTTATTGTGATGGAAAACAAAAAGAATATTTTAAAGAAATGGGATTGGATATAATACATGATGACGAAGACTTTTTTGAAAATAATAAAGGTGATATTATAATAGATAATCCACCATTTTCAAAAAAAAGAGAGATATTAACAAGATTAAAAGAATTAGAAAAACCTTTTATATTAATTATCCCAACGTGTTTATTATCTTTGAAATGGTTTCAAGAATTATTTAATAATCAAATTCAAATGATTATACCAAGAAAAAGATTAACATTTAAACATTATAAAAAACCAATTGAAGGATACACCCCCCCATATGGTTCATTCTATTATTGTTATAAAATGAATTTAGAAAAAGATCTCATATTTATTTAGATTTTTTTGTATAAAATATTTTACTTAATGGGGTTTTTTTTGGTGGTTTATCTGTCCCATTTAATATTTTTAGAATATTTTTCTTTTTAATAGTCAATTTTCTTTTATCTATTTCTTCTTTTAAATCTACAATCATTATAATATAATTATATATTATAAAATGGAAAAAACATTATATAAGCCCTTTGTTTATAAAGGAAATGGTTACAAAAAATATAGCGTCTATGTAAAAGGTTCAAACGGTAATAAACGTTTAATACACTTTGGAGATAAACGATATGGTCAGTTTAAAGATAAAATCGGTCATTATAAATCAAAAGACCACGGCGACATTAAACGTAAAAAAAATTATTATTCAAGACACGGAAAAGCCGAATCGAGAGATTCGGCGAAATATTGGGCTCATAAAATTTTATGGTAAAATTAAAATGGTAAAATTAAAATAGAATTTAATTATATACATGTTTAACGGAAATATTATCGATGATTGTAAATATATAGAAACTGTATTAGAAAAAGTTGACTATTATAGTGGAACAGAGAGAAGATCTGGACAATTCAAAACCGCAAAAACAACCAAGGGTAATGGTTCTATGCTTTATGGTTATACGTGGAAAGGATTTTTAAAAAAAGATAAAATTACTGGGGAGCATATTACTAGAACACCTAGCAAATATAAAGGATTATACCACACCAAAGTCAAAGATTTAAACCCACATTTAGAAGAATTATTTATGAGCTTCGGTCAACACCATTTTCCAGACTTTAATTGGACACAAGTCCAAATGAATAAAAACTATCTATGTCCCCCCCATTTTGATAGTAAGAATGTCGGTGAAAGTATATTAATATCGTTCGGCGACTATACTGGTGGTAAGACTTGTATAGAAACAGAAGAAGGTGATAAAATAGTGGATAGTAAATACTGTGTATGTAAGTTTAATGGTAGTAAATACAGACATTATGTTTTACCATACGAAGGGACAAGGTATTCTTTAGTATTCTTTAAAAATTTTAAAAACTTGGTATTAAAGTGATAATCTACCAAACAGAAATATTGTCTATATAATTAAAATATGGTCGAACAACTATTATATCATGTAGATAAACGAAATATTCTTGATAATATAGTTTATAACAGATATTATATATATAATTTTTTATCGACTGTATACCCATATATATATTATAATATAATTTTGACGGTATTAATCCGATTTAATAAATGAATTAAAAAAAAAATTGATTTTATATTTTTCATTATTATATTTAATAAAATGAAAACCGTATTAGTGAGGAAAAGCGATTATAAATATTCTACTAAA
>TARA_R110002020_G_scaffold316327_1_pt1 | contig 14641 bp, 16 predicted proteins | sample TARA_R110002020 | Tara Oceans TARA_R110002020 (sample SAMEA4396489) | marine metagenome | biome: Westerlies Biome; feature: [MES] marine water layer (ENVO:01000295) within the mesopelagic zone...; material: water (ENVO:00002006), including particulate matter (ENVO:01000060) such... | reverse complement strand
GTTAGTTCATTTATTGAAGTTGGAATCATATTAAGTAATACCCAACTAGTTCCATTAAATATTAACCAATCTTCTCTAGTACATACTTCTACTAGAACACCATTTTCGTAAAGATAAACATCATAACCAACTTTTAATGTGTCTGATGTTGTAACCTGAGGAAAATAATCATACATACCATCTCCTGCATAGCACATACCATTAGTACATACTCCCCAATACACATCAATTGAATCAGGATTATGAACTATACCTGTTGTATCAAGCCCTACGTTAAATCCTTGACTTTGGTCTGTCCAATATGTTATTGAATCACAACAAAAATAAGGCACTGCCTGTTGTGCCTGTGTTTGTAGTCCAAGCAAAACTAATAATACTAATAGTATTCTTTTCATTTTATTTTGTTTTAAATATTTTATTACCATTAATAATATACATTCCCTTAGGTAAGTCAACGAAATTACATTTCCACTCTCTTCCTATTACATCAAATATTCTATTATCTTGTGGTGTGGTGTAGTTAATATCATTTATACCAACAGTAAAGTTTCCTGTCTCAAATTTAATTTCTTCTTTAGAACCAAATGTTCCACCTTGTGTTATAATATTTCCTAAACCATCTGTGACGGTGTAGTACCCTGTACCATAACCCGAATTCATTCCATCACCATATGAATCTTCTATTGTAAACGTTACACATGTATTTGGGGGTATGGTTCCTGTTGAGGGTGTTTGTGGTGTTGTTCCTGCTGATGATAAATCATTGTAAGGACCTCCTGTCATATAAGAAACACTACCATCACCTATAGACCATGTAGTTTCTGAACCGTACATGTCTGTGACTATTGTTACTGTTATGTCTGTATGTACATTTGTTTGTGGAGCAATTACTTCTATGTTTTCTTCGTCTCCGTTTGGACGTGTGTCAACCACACCGTTTGGTAGGACTACTTTTACTGTCCAGGTTCCTGGTGTGGTTATTAAATAATTTATAGTTGCAACTGTATGACCAAAAGGTGATAAATTTCCTTGCCATTGTTGTGTGTGAACTAATGTACCTGATGGGTCTCTTAATTCTAATGTAGCTGACGTAAGATTAACATATGCACTAGCATTGTATATCTCAACATCTGGTTCGTTACCATTTGTACATATTTTCATTCCATGATGTACTAATAGAGTTGCGTCATCATTCTGCCACTGAAAAGCTTGTGAACAGTTTAATATATCATTCCAAAATACCCATTTTTCGTTTCTTTGTATTTCAGGTGCTGTTCCTGTTCCACAATGTAAGAATAGTGTTGGGTACCCAGGAAATGAATAATTTCCAGCTACAGAGGCTCCTTGTCCTTGTGGGCCTATAATGGGGTAATCAACACCAGTCAACCAATCTCCTTGACTCGAACCTCCACCCTGTAGAATAGGTAATGAAGAATTACCATCCCCGTCTATCCAAAATACCATAAATTCATCTGTCCCATTAGGACCAAAATCATGATATAAATCTTGCATTATATGTTCTGAATGCCAAGTCCAACAAGGTCCACACCAATGAGCTGATATGTCTATTAGTACCGCTTTATTTGGGTATAGGGATAAGTCGTAGACGACCCCGTTAACATCACTAGCGGTCCAGGTCTGTGAATATGTTGTTAATGTTATTATACTTAAAAATAATATTAGTAATTTTTTCATAGTTCTTCTTTTTACGTAATTATAAACAATTTGTTACAGTTTATACTTTATACCTACAGTTGTTTTATAATCTTGTACACCATAGTAATTAGATATTTCACCTGACAATGTTAAAGTAAATTTCTTTCCTAGTTTAAGTCCAGCTTCTATACCACCATCATATTCAAATACATCTTCTGTTGGTGCCCAATCAGCTTCCATTCCAAATGCCTTTATTTCAACATCATTACCAGAGGATACAAATTCAACCGCAGGAACACTTAGGTCTTTTGGATAGGGGTAGAAGTTTGCAAAAACATTAATAAAATATAATTCTGATTCTGAAAATAAATCTACACCAATTACAGGTGAACCTGTCCAAGCCCAAATTCTTTTTTTAGCATTATATTCATTTGTAATATATGGTTCATTTAATACTGGGTCTAATATCTCTGTATATGTTCCCACTAATTCCTCATTTTCCCATTCACTGTTTCCGTTAAAGTCATAGAATACATTTTGTGCTGTTGATGTTGTGTCCCAGTAAGTATTTTCATAAAACCCTATAAACTCATCGGTGTATGCTGCCCAAGGAGTCGTTCGAACATTATAACCAAATGTTAGATTAACATTTTGATTAACCCTATAAAGAATTCTAATACCACCTTTAGCGTATTCTTGATTAGAACCATAATCTTCTATTAAAGCATTTACTCTATTCTTATGGTCACCCTCAATCCAAAATCCGTATCGAGTAAAGATTTTTGTATATCTAGCATATTGTCTTGATTCTGAATATTCCCTTCCATCTACTCTCATAAAGTCCCACGTAATCTTATACTGCATACCTTGTAAATTAAAAGCATGAGATTCTTTATGTTCGTCTTTTTTTAACTCATCTTCTTTTCTCCCAAATAAATTTTGTGGACAGGTCAAACAACTTTCACTAGCTTTCTTTTTTATCCCAAATGAATACACATAATCATCGGGAATAGTTAAGTCAGCAAAATCTTTAGGTCTAGCAATAAACCCACCAAAAGACAACTCAATCCCAGTAAAAAGATTTTTCTTACCCCAATCTATCACATCTTTTTGTGTTATACTACTCAAGTCTATTTCATCGAACTTAACTTCTTTCTTTAATTCTGCTAAGGTTGGTAACTCTAGTTTAGTTTGTAGTCTAAGTGTGTCTGATTCTCTACGTTCTTTTTTACATCTAATATATTCCTTATAGTTGTTAACGAAATCTTTTAGTTCTTGTGAATTAAAGTATTCTCCCACATATACGTATTTTCCCCTATCCCAACCTGGTATAGATGGTTCTTTACAATTCTGACTAAAGCTAGTAGTAATGAAGAGAGGAAGTAGGGTTAATATTAGTAATAACTTTTTCATATTATTCTTTACTTATATCGTGCCCACCTAACGTTTTTATTTGTAGTTCTAACTTCTTGAACTCCACATCGATTTCTTTTGTTATACCAAACACTTTATCTTCTAAAGTATTAATTGTTTTAATTTTTTTATCTAGTCTTTGTTCTACCGTTTCTATTTCTAACTGTAGTTTGGATTCTAATGTTTCAAATTTTTCTAAAACCATTTTTGTTTCACCTTCAAAATCTTCATCAAAAGATTTTTGTTTCTCTTCAAAGATATATATTTGGTTCTTCATAGTCTGAAATTCCCCATATATTATACCCAATGTAAATACAAACCCTATAAGAGTTAACCACATTTGTGGGTCAATCTTTTGTAAAAAGCTTTCTTTCTCTGCCATAATATTTTATCTTTCTAATGTTAATTCTCTGTACTGGTAATGTTCTCCAGTTAGTGGTAATTGGTTATCATATCTTCTGACATTCTCTATTACCCATTTATTTGTTGTTTTATAAGTGGTTGTCCATTCTTCGACCTCTAACCCTAAATAATAAGTAGCTGGAACATATAAATATGTGAAATCGGTTACATTACATAATGGTTTTTCTGCTTTCCAATTCCACCCTAAAGTAGATGAATCTTGTAATGCAGAATTATGATTGTCTCCCCATCTCATAGTTGATGGGTACCCTTCTGCTCTTGTCCCATATATTAAATCAAAATCAGCTATAGTATCAAATGTTATAGTACCTATATTAGTTGCTGAATCATTAACATACTCTACCCAAGCTGATAAATCTAATTTGAACCCTTCTTCTAACATATAAAATTCGGTTATCTGCCACTCTCCAGATATCTCTGTAGGGTCTACAGCGGATGGTATTTGGTAAGGTGTTATGGGTTCTTTTTCACAGGCACTTAAAATCAATGCCCAAAATACTAGGAATATACCTACATAAATTGTGTTTAGATGTGTTTTTACAAATGTATTAACTTTTCTCATAATATAATTTTTAATCTAAAGAACCATATTCTTCACTTCCCATCCTTTCCCCAAATTCTTTTGAGCCGGGTAATTCAAAAGATACATAGTAAGGATGATTATCATAATCTTTACTTGTTGTCCCATAAAAAGAATTAACTGAGTATGACACAATGTCACCTCTTCTTGTATTTGCTAAAATTATTTCTTTTACCCTTTTTCTCCAATCACTCTCGTTTTTAGGGTCAAATGTAGTTTTATTGGGATTGAACAGAGCAAGTTCTATAGGGACATTTATGCTTTGGATTGTATCCGGTAACTTATCGATAGCATCTAACAATTCTTTGTAATTATTAGTCGTCATCTCATAAGGATTAATTCTCCATTCCTCCACATCACCTTCTCTGTGATAAGTCCCCTCAGGTCCTTCTTTTAATATCTGTCTAATAATCTCTTTCACTGTTTGATTACTTTATGGTTAATTATCATACCTCTAAAGGTAATCCTTAAATTATATACTCCTGAAGGTAAATTCATCATATCTACTTCTTTAGCTTTTTCCGTATGTATAAGATGATTCCCAAGCAAATCATAAACGTCAACATCTACTTCATTTTTACTTTTAATATTTATTTTATCTCTAGTTGGGTTAGGGTAAACCAGAATTTGGTCTCTAGTCATATCCTCTAAACCTAATGGTGTTCCATATTCACAGTAATCATATTGTGATTGGCAGAAATTATCCCAAGTATTATTTAAACAATATGGGTCGACTTCATAAACTACCCACGCGTAACATGTATCATTTAACCAATAAGGTGTTCCAACTCCAGTTACTGTATTCTGGTCATAATATAAACAACTTCCATCATCCGTATTTGCACTAGGGTCATAATTAGAAACCATAACTGTACTAAACCCTGGTATATAATTTGGGTAGGTGGTGTATAGATAACCTTGGAAATCAAATTCATCCGTACACCCATATACGGTTGCTATACACGTACCATTATCTGTATTTGCAGTAGGGTCGTAGTTAAATGCTGTTGAATCCATACATCCGTATATAAATGGAATACATGGGTTTGATATATCTGTAGCACTTATCTGATTTGTATTGGCGGATGGGTCATAGTTGAACATGGTATTATCCATACAACCGTAGATAAATGGGATACAGGACCCATTGTCGGTATTTGCAGTAGGGTCATAATTAAACATCGTTGAGTCCATACAACCAAATATAAACGGTACACATGAACCGTTATCTACATTAGCGTTAGGGTCATAATTAAACATACTATTATCAGTACACCCATACACAACAGTAATACACGAACCATCTTCTGTATTAGCTAATGGATTGTAGTTAAGTGCTGGTAACCCATCTCCATCATAATCAATAACAATTCCATCATCCATACAACCCAACACTACCCCTACACAACTTCCATCATCTATATTTGCTAATGAATCATAATTAAATGATATTGGATTCATACATCCATATACTGCTAAATCAACACAACTCCCATTATCATAATCAGCTGTAAACCCTTGAGTCCAGAATTGGAGATATAATGGGTCAGTACAACCTGGATTATAATAACATGAACCATCTAATGTATTAGCTAGAGGATTATAATTAGCTGCAGTGGCATCTGTACACCCATAAATAAATGCCACACATGTGCCGTTATCTGTATTAGCAGCAGGATTGTAATTCCACATAGTACTATCCATACATCCATATATAAATGGAATACAACTCCCATCCGCTAAATTAGCTGCTGAGTTATAGTTGAACTGGGTTGGGTCCATACAACCATAAACCACTAAGTCTAAACAAGAACCATCGTCATAATCTGCAGTGAATCCTTGATTCCAGAATTGTATAAAGTTAGGGTCGGTACAACCTGGTGCATAATAACATGTACCATTTTCCGTATTCGCGATAGGATTATAATTAGAAGCTGTAGAGTCCGTACATCCATATATGAAAGCTACACATGTACCGTTATCTGTATTAGCGGATGGGTCGTAGTTAAACATTGTACTATCGAGACACCCATAAATGAACGGTATACATGAACCATTATCTATATTTGCATTAGAATTGTAGTTAAACATTGTATTATCCATACACCCATATAAAACGGAGTCAAGACAACTTCCGTTATCATAATCAGCTGTAAACCCTTGAGTGTAAAATTGTAAGAAATTTGCATCTGTACAACCTGGATTATAATAACAACTATTATCATTTGTGTTCGCTAATGGAGTATAGTTTGATGCGAGTACATCAGTACAACCATATACAAACGCTTGACAAGTCCCATTATCAGTATTAGCTAATGGATTATAATTAAACATTGTTGAATCGGTACACCCATAAATGTAAGCTACACATGTAGTATCATCAACATTCGCGTTGGAGTTGTAGTTCATCGCTGAAGGATTTGTACAACCGTAAACAATAGAATCACATGTTCCATTATCTGTATTAGCTAATGGGTCATAATTAAAAGCTGTGGAATCAGTACAACCAAAAGATATAGGTATACACGACCCGTTATTAGTGTTAGCTATTGAGTCATAATTAAACATAGTAGGGTCAGTACAACCGTAAACATACGGAGTACAACTCCCGTCATTTGTATTTGCTAATGGGTCATAGTTAAACATGGTAGGGTCAGTACAACCATATGTAAATGGAATACACGTACCCGCTGTATTTGCAGTTGAATCGTAATTGTACATAGTAGAGTCCATACAACCAGTCATAATTGGTATACAAGAACCGTCATCTGTATTTGCTAAAGAGTTATAATTAAATGCGGTAGCGTCTGTACATCCATATATAAATGCGATACATGAATTATCGTTAGTATTAGCAAGTGGATTGTAATTCAATGCTGTTGAATCTGTACAACCCGATAAGATAGGATAACAAGTCCCATTATCTGTATTAGCTAATGGGTCGTAGTTAAAAGCTGTAGAATCTGTACATCCATAAACAAACGGTTGGCATGTTCCATTGTCTGTGTTGGCTAAAGAGTTATAGTTCCACATTGTAGAATCAATACAACCAAATACTACGGCTATACAACTACCGTCATTTGTATTAGCTAATGAATCGTAATTAAATGCTGATGCATCAGTACAACCATACACAAAAGGTGTACACGAACCATCATCTGTATTAGCATTTGCATCATAATTGTACATAGTTGAGTCTGTACAACCAAATGTCTTTGGTATACAACCTTGGTTATCTAAATTGGCTAATGGATTATAGTTAAATGCTGTAGAATCTGTACAACCTAAAATAGTAGGGACTGAACAACTACCATCATCTACATCTGCTACAAATCCTTGAGTCCAGTATTCTATAAATAATGGGTCTGTGCATCCAGGTTGGTACACACAAGAACTATCTAGTGTGTTAGGAATTGAGTCGTAATTGTAAGCTAAAATATCAGTACAACCCATTATTACTGGTTCACAGTAATTACCACAGTCTAATGTTGTAGTATAAGTAACACCTGGAGTGATTGGGTTTAACCATGGATTATCTCCTTTCTGGTAAACTATATTACCGTCACCATCTATAAATTTAAACCCACATTGTGTTATATCTGTACTGGTTCCTTGTATGTCGAAAACTTCATAAAAAGTTATTTCTATATGTGATATTGCACTTACATTATATAAAGTAAAATTAATAGGTTGTCCCATACAGGTAAACGCACCTATAGGGTTTCCATCTTGTACTATTCCTATATAAGAATTATTCCACCCATCATTTCCCCCATCGAATAATTGTAATGTGTAATCACAATTTGTTATACGGTCCATAGTATTAGCATTAGGGTCATAGTTAAATGCTGTTGTGTCTAAACAACCTGGAATGGCTAATGTTAAACAAAAAGAAGGGTCATTAGTTTCAGCCAAAGAATTGTATTCTAAATATGAAGGGTCCTTACATCCGACCAAAGGATTTTCTGGTGGACATTCGTCTAACGTATATGGGTCACTACTTACCGCGTACCCAAAGTTTACACCATTAGGTACTGAAGATGCATTTAAAACATATATAGTATCACCACACGCATCCGTAACAAGAGCACTACCATTAACACTACCACCCGTAGTAGCACCAGCTAACCCATCACCATATGAATCATATAAATTAAAGATAAATTCAACACCCATAGGAATACAGTACTCTGTAACTACTGGAACACCAGCTACACCATACAGATTCTGATTACCTTCTGATGCTAATATAATCGCTGAAGAATCATTAGAAACTATTTCCCAAGTTGTTTCCCAATTAGAAAAATTATCAGGAGTTATACTAACATACACTTTTTGGGTTATTGTGTCACCACAAGCTGTTAAATTAGTGGTTATACAACTACCATCATCTATATTTGCAAATGGATTATAATTGTTAGCTAGAGTATCTGTACACCCAACCCCACAATTAGGTATCGGTACTACTACCGTATCTGTAGAACCATCTAAAGTTTCTATAACAAAAAAGTAGTTTGGGGGTGTTACTGGGGTAGCGTCTATATAATCATAAAAATTTTGACCGTTCCATGGGTTCCAAGGTTGTGTAAATAAGTTGTTTGGGTTTGTTCCTTTGTGTACTTTTATTACTTCACAACTTGGTGTAATTGTTGGGTCCCACGATATGTCTACAAAAGCTTGATTTACAGGACCACCACAGGTAATTGATGATTGTATATTTTGTATTCCTGGACATGGTGGATAAACACATGAACTGTCGTTTATCATCGCTAATGGGTCAAAATTTGTTGCTGTTGTATCGGTACACCCATATGTTACTACTATGGGGTCACCTATTCTTATATTATCTATTGCTATATCCGATTGGTATGAAGGTCCTGTGGTTCCGTGGAATTCTATTAAAAAGTCTCCACTAACTCCTATAGAATCTAAGTCAAATACTGCCAATTGCCAAAGATTACCTTGGTCACCAGCTATACTAATTAGTTCTGTAGTATCACCGTTTATTGTATCTAATTCTATAATAAAAACCTCTAGTTCTCCCATTGAAATACCATACATATGATACCAAAAAGATAATTCTAATCCTGAGTTCCAAGGGTCATCCACATTAAAACATTCTGTTTGAAACACGAATAGTGTATTAAAGGTTTGTGTAGCTTCAGTATATACGTAACTACCTATACCAGAAAAGTCAGATGCTGGACCTGTATTACTAGATGATGTAGGTCCACTTTGAATTGTCCAGTCATTTGCCCAAGGTACTTGGTTTATAACGGGACTGTTATTTCCATCAAAATGTGTTACCTCTGGAAAGTTGTCATTAACCCACGGACAAGGACTTTGTGAAAATAGTAAGGTTGGTACTAGAAATGTTACTATATATAAGAGAAATTTTCGCATACGTATCTTTTTAATGATAAATATCCTAAAACTACTTAAATGTGAACTATTATGTGGTTGGGTTGGTTGGTCTGTCTTCTAGGCGGGTAAACTCGTCTTGGGAAATGGATACTTGTACCCATTCTTCATTTCTATCATGGTAAGGCCTAGTATAATGGTAGTCCGTTATCTTATTATTTATAATGTCCTGTCTATGTATCCAAACGTATACTTTCATGTTATATTATTTTACACAAGAATATGTTGTCCATTCGGTTAATTCTGAATCAAATACTGTGGTAATAAAATCTTCACCCATAGTACTAGTACTGGTGCCATTAAACCATGGGTTTCTTCTAGCAGAAGTTTTTACCATATGTTCTTTACTGTAATTCCATTGTATCTCATCTAAATCCGATTCACTAATACCGTATAACTTTAAATCATTCATAGTTTTACATGAAGAAACTATCCTCTCCAATAATTTAGGAGATTTTATTATTTTCTTCACATACTTGTATACCCAATCAATTAGTATCTTATCACGGGCTATTAAAATAATATCATTATACGTTCTTGTTTCCATATTCTTTTTTTGTTAGTCCCAACATCGGGATAATTTTATTTTTTGTTCTTGTGTTAGTGAGTCTATAAAATCTACCCATTCTTTTCCACTCATATTTAAAGGAGCTCTTGTATATTCTCCTTCACAAACACCATCATCAACATTTGGTACAGAATTAACCGCGGGATTTACTATTTGTTCATTTCCATAATCACCTGGGTTTCTTTTTTTTATTTTACCAGTGTCAGGATTCCTTTCATAAATCCATCTATCGTCTCTATCGTGTTTATTTTGTAACCTCATTTGCGTATTAAAATATCTATTATTCCCATATCGTATCACCGTTCCCACCTATCCACATTACGTGTTCATCTAAATACATCATACTATCATTATCATCTATACATGGTGAACCAGTTGTATCATAATATATTGTAGATGGGTCTTTTATTTCCATTGAATCTTGTGATGTCAAAGTATCATAAAAACTTGGTGGTAAATAATTCATTAGATTACTTGTTGGTCTTGGGTCATTTTTTATACCTTCTTGTACTTCTTTATTAAATCCAGTATAGTTACCCATAAATAGTAAGCTTACAGTAACAACTATTACTATTCCGATGTACCCTATAAAGGTAAAAGTATTAGAATCTTTATTCTGTTTTGGTGTTTTTCCTTGATTATCTTTCATTGTTCATACTTTTTATTTTTTATTGTAGTTGGGATGGGTCAATTTCTGGTCCACCCACTACTGGTGTGTCACCCATTCTTGGCATTGGTACTTGGTCTTCAGGGTTTGGACATATAGGTTTGTCACAATTACACATCTTCCCATCTTTTATTTCAGTAACATCAGCATCAAGTTTATTTAATTTCTGTATTATTTGACTAAAAACTTGTTGGGTACTTACAAATTGAAAGTGTATGTTTTTCAACATTTCTAGACTGAATATCCTTTCATCTCTTTCATTCCCATACTTTTCTATATCTTCAAGTACGGTGATAAGTTGACCTGGATTTATAAAATCTCTACTAGGCATCAAATAACGACCATTAACTTTAAGGGTTGGGAACATGTAGGCCATAGCATCTGTTTTAACCTTATGCCATACTTCAGGGTTATCACTAACGGTATACTCTTTGTAGGTATAACCATTTTCATCTAATCTGTCTTTTGTTTGTTTACAAAACTGACATCCACTATTTGTGTAAATTGAAATCTCCATAATTAATATTTTATTTAAAATTTATAAAAAGTTATCACATAAGTCAAACTTATGATAAATAATAAGAAAATAAAAGTGATAGGTAAATAAAAAAGATTAGGCGTTTTTACCACCAGAGGCAATACCAGATTTAAAATCTAATTTAGCTTTAAGTGTAAAGTCCCCTTTTTTGTTAGTCAATGTATATTCAGAATTAAACTTACCTTTTTGACTACCGTGTGATTTTTTGAATCCTACTATATCAAAATTGTGGTCTTTAAGAAAATCTCTGAAATGTTTGTCATATTGTTTGTAAGCTTTTGCCTCTTTAGAGTTTGATGGGTCTTCAGCTTCTGCATCTACTTCAAACATATCACCCTGATTAGGAGTAGGTTTACCTTCCTTAGTATCAACAGGTTTACGTTTTCTTGGGCTTACTGGATTACTAGAAAAAGGGTAAGATAATTTTTCATCATCTTCCTTCAATACTTTGTTGATTATATTGACTAATTCTTTTTCTGTTAATTTTATAACTTTTGACATAATATTATTTTATAGATAAATATATCGTATTTAGCGTTTTTTCTTTGTTTCAAATATTTTACTTAACCTTCTAATCTGGGATTCATCACCAAAAAATACTTTTCCTATTAGTAACCCTACAAATCTAATTGCTGTATAAGTCAAACCTAAAGCAAAAATAAAGTATAGTAGTGTTGGGAAATAGATTAGGGAAAACGATATTAGGTATTCCTGAGTATTGGCGAAAGGTCTGTATACTTTTTGATTGTTGAAGGTTTCTAATTTTTCTTGTACCTCTAATGCATCTTGTCCCCAACCCACTTTAGGTGCGGTTAATTCTGTACAATTCACACAATACCCACTTTCATACGTACTATATAAACAACTTAATAAATGTACAACTAAGAAAAAGACAACAATATTTTTAAGTTTAAATATTGTTCTACGATGTTCGAAAAGTTTATCACTTATCGGATTTAGTATCTTTAATATATTCTTCATTGGAATCTTCTTTATCTAATTCTAACTCATCATCATCAGTAGTCAAGTCATCAGCTACGGGAATAGGGTGGTCACCTGTAAGAGGTCGGTCTTGTGGGGGTCTTCTTATAGAAAAAGTCTTACCTGGTGATAAATAATTACCAGCTATCTCTTCTTTCACTATTTCTATTAGAGTCTTAATCATATCTATAAATATTACAATAATCATAAGCAATAAAAAAGGGGAGAACTATTAATTCTCCCCATTAGAGAGGGGTTCCTTTCTCCTTTCGAGTTCTGCCCAATTCTACACCAGCTATGAAATAACCTAACGATTACCAGACCCTGCGTGCCACTCCTACTTTTCCCAAGTAATTTTATCCACCACTATTTCTTGCCAATATCTTTCATTGGATATTCCAAATAATTTTAAATAGTTTTTTAATTCATCTTTTAGGTGTCTTCTTATTTCGTGACGTATTTTTTTGTGAGCTTCGTAGCCCCAAATTCCAGAATAACTATTTGTATACCAACCACCCCAATTAGTACCATTTCGATAATTACCCATTAATTTATATTCTGCAACCTTACTTATTTCTTTCATTACTGCAGGTTCCCTACTGTATCTATCACCAGTTTGGACTTTACCAGATACTTTAATATTAACTTTAATTTTACATCCGTTTGGGTTATAGGGGGTTTGTTTCTCATCCCATTTTTCATTCTCAGTACTAATATTTGTTATTCTCCAGTTAATATCTAGTCCAGCACCCCAACCTGTACTATATCTAGAATCATAAATTGGGCTTTTGAAGGAGAATTTCTTCTTTTTAATTATTTTTCTTGCTTTTAGTGGTAATCTTTTCATACTACAAAGATAAATAAATTTATGGTAATGGCCAAACTTTAGAGCATAAAAAAAGAGGTGTAACCCTCTCTCATAACATTTTCAGAACCCTTTTGGTTGTTGAACCTCCGTATACTGAGGCCTACTAATGTTATAAAGCTAAACCAAAAACAACCACCATTAATATAATATAAATTACTGGTGTGATATCTATTTTTTTTACTTCTGCTTCCATACCAATAAGTAATGGGGGTGATAGCATTCGATGTTAAGAAATTGTTAAATCTAAGTTAAATTTAAATGACGTAAAATAGATAATTCTTTAGCTTTTGATTCGACCATAATGTCTACATTATTACCATAGGTGTTTGGTACTTGTTTTATGTAGTCGGAGTGTGCTTGTGGTTTTATCTTTTCATTACTTTCGTGGAGTGACTTTGATTCGGAGTAGTGTACTACTGGCGTGATTCCTTTAGGCCATGTAGATATTGCTAATTCAAGTGCTTCTTGTTCAGTCATATCACCAGTACAAAACTTATGGTGATGATAATCAAATACAATAGGAATACCAATACGTTCATGTATATACATCAAGTCTTTTACCGAATACATACTTGCCTTATCATCGTTTTCAACTGTAAGACGTGTCCGAACTGATTCAGGAAGTAACTCAAAGTTTTTACAGAATCTGTCTAGAGCAGATGGTTTATCACCGTAGACACCATTACAGTGTATATTGATTTTATTGTAAGGTGTTCTATCTAAACCAAGTAAGTCAAATACTTTACCGTGGTTAGTTAAATCAGTTATAGTATTTTGTACTACATGTTCTCTGGGTGACACTAGAACATTAAACGGTCCTGGATGTGAAGTTAATCTAATACCATTCTCTCTAGCATAATTCCCACAACTAGAAAGAACAGTCTTAATTCTTTTATATTGGGGCAGGTCTTCTATATTATATTCGGAAGCCCAAGGAAAAATATCTGATGATATTCTAAAGAAACTAATTCCGTTATCAACATTCCATTTTACTATTTCACACAGGTCTCTCGTATTAAGTAACGCCAATTCACCAGCGTACTCCATACCTTTGGCCAAGAATGTTTTTTTAATCATCGACCTGTTGGTTGTGATTTTGGGTTTCTGTTCCCCAAGTGTCATATTTATACACGCGTATCCTAAATTCATACTACAAATATACAAAAAATAATTAAAAAAAAACCCTACCGAAGTAGGGTTTATTCTCAGGAAGGGGTTTCAATTTAATTTAGTAATTGTTAAAGATTGCTGTAACCTCCCTTTCATATAAAAATCGCCAGTTTGGCGAAGAGTCCGAATCTTTTGGGTAGTCAGAATCGTTTTTGAAATCTTTTTTATTTAGGATTTCTTAGACTAACTGTCCCTAGTTTATTTAATCAACAAGGTGGGGAACCATGTCCACCTCTCTCTCTTTGGTTAGTTTAATTTGCCGAAGAGATTCTTTGGTCTACCCATTAGACTCTGATAGATTCGTATCGAGTGGACCCGATAGTCTCCATCATCATATTATAAGGTGTCATATCCTG
>TARA_R110002020_G_scaffold37124_5_pt1 | contig 14643 bp, 6 predicted proteins | sample TARA_R110002020 | Tara Oceans TARA_R110002020 (sample SAMEA4396489) | marine metagenome | biome: Westerlies Biome; feature: [MES] marine water layer (ENVO:01000295) within the mesopelagic zone...; material: water (ENVO:00002006), including particulate matter (ENVO:01000060) such... | reverse complement strand
ATCAAAATTTGGTATTCCACAAATTTTAGCCTTTTTTCTGTTGTGAATCTTGAATGACATTGTTAATCCATAATTATCGTAAATATGTTTACATAAGTTGGTATCTTATAGCTATTTAAAAATACTTTTCCTGCAAAAAACACGTGTTTGTTTGGCCTAGCTACGTCAGTTTCTACATTAAACTCTCCAAAATCAATAACGTCTAGCTTATTAAATTTTAGTGTTTCGGAATCTGTCTCAAACATTTGCATAACTAAGTTATTTTGATTTGATGTTTCATTGAATAAGATAGACTTTCTCTCTCTTGATAAATCTATAGACCCGTCTGTTCCGTCAGTATCCTGATTGTATTGGACGCTTATAGCTGCAAGCTCTTGATAGTCTGATCCGGGTGCTATCCATGGCGGAGTAACGCTTGTCGTAGCAGTAAAATTATCTGGATCCCACTCAAGCCCTGGACCGTCGAGTGATCCTCTTAGCTCATCATAAGTAAGTAATTCTACTTCATTTAAAGATACATAAGATCCTAAAAATACTTGTATATCAGATGTGGACTGTCTATCAGCTTCTGACTCTATGTCAAACCCTCTGTACTCACCTGCATCATTATATAAGTTTGGCTCAACTACTAGCGGTGGTAAAAATTGAAAATTTGGAATATGAGAAAGACGCTTATCTAAAAACAAGCACTCAACAGAGTCTATATCACTTACAGCAAATTCTGGACCATTAATAAATGGAAAACCATTTAAAATTGTAAAATTAGCATTATTTTGACTTAATTTGAAATCTCTTTGAAGGTTTGTTGCTCCAAATCTTTCTTCCGTTGTCCCTATCATGTACATTTGTCTAAAATTATCAATAGATGATGTAACTATTCCTTCTGCTAAAGATGCAAAGTCTGATGCTCCAGATACAAATGTTGATGCATTAATATTTGTAGAAGTCACTTCTGATTCTATTTTAAACAAGCTGTCGCCTGCTATTGTGAATGATTCATCTTGTGGGTAACCTAGTAGTGCACCTGAGTCGTCTGTCTCAAATGTTATAAAATCTTGCTTCTTTTTACCCGGTGCTTCAAAATATATACGTGCGGTGGCGTCTGTTGGCCCAGGAGGTTCTCCGAGCTCATAGTAGGTTGAACCATCAGTAAATGATGCATATTCAACTCTAAGCCTACCAGACGCTATCTGTGAGCGCCCTATCTCAGTTACAACAGAGTCAATAATTCTTGTTTTGCTATCTAAGATTCCTGCCATATTATTAACTATCCTCTGATAAAAAATACTGTACAAATATCATGTTAAGCTATTTTCTCTATAGTGATTGTCGCATAAGGTCTTAATCCTACTTGCGTGCCTGATCTTAATATATCTTGCTGTGCTGGTGCAGATGTGTTTATAATTACTTGCAGTGTTCTTGTTGTATCGTGATCATAAGATATTATTGCCTCATTTATAGTCCATATGCTGCCAGCTGCTGTAGCAGTCTTTGACTCTGAAACAATAGATTGAGTAGCATTGGATCCGTTTGTTACTTTTAGAAGCAGCTGAGTGTTGTCACGAGAAGAGTCTGTGACCTCGAGTGCTGCCTGAACATTTACTCTATATGATCCTATTGCAGCTAGTGAAAAAGTTCCATTATTATATGTTGCAACTGAAGTGTTTGCAACAGCTGCAGTTGCAAATGTAAGTGTTCCGGTTGTTGCTCCTGAGGCAACAAAAGTAACTGTAGAATCTGTAAACATATTAAGGTATAGGCCTGTCTGAGATACAGTAACATTGCCAGTGCTGCTGTTTACAGATATTCCCTGCCCACCAGTTAGATTTGTTACTCCTGCATTTGTTAAAGTGACTGATGCACCGAGATCGCATGATCCGCCGCCACTCATACCAGATCCTGCTGTAACAGTTACTGAATCATTTGAGAGAGATGCATTTGGTATGCCTGATAAGTTTGACTCAGACACAGATATTCCACCATTTGAGACTGATATTGTACTGTCAGATGTATCTATTGACAGTGTAACAGCAGCAGATCCATTATAAGTTGTTCCTGAGTTAAGAGCAAGCCCATTTCCTATTGTTAAGCTATTAGGAACGCTTGCAACAGATATTCCGCCCGATCCTACTGATATTGTGCTTCCGTCAGCTTCAACCGCGAGAGTTCTAGCAGCTGAACCGTTAAAAGTTGTTCCTGAGTTTAGTTCGACTCCGTTCCCTATTGTTAAATCTGATAGATTACTTCCAAGTGATACGCCTGATATTGTACTATTAGATAATGAGCTGTTTGGTATGCTTGATAAGTTTGATTCTACTACAGATATTCCTCCAGAAGCTATAGATATTGTGCTATCAGCAGCTTCGACAGTTACAGTAACTGCGCCTGAGTTCCCGCCGCCGGTGATACCATTTCCAGCTGTTACACCTGTTATTGTTCCTTGCCCAATATTTCCAGAAGAACCTAGTGTAGTTCCATCAGAAAATTCTATCTTTCCGTTTTCTTTAAACGCTAAATCTCCGTAAGACGTTATTCCTACGCTATTAAAGTCTTCTCCATATGCCTGGAGAGGCATTCCAATCTGTTGATTGACAACTCTTATCTCTTTTTGAATAGCACCTGTCTTTGAGTCTCTTTCAACAAGCCCACCTCTGTTTCTTACAAGATCTTTTGAAACAAGTCTTGTTGGCTGGGATGTGATTTTATCTTTTACTCTTAAAGTTCTCTTTTTCATCTAATTGTGCCTACACTATGCGTACATCGAGGGGATAGGCCCAGCACCAAGTTGCCGCCCAGCGCCTTTTTGGTCTACAGAGCCTGCATCGATCTCTGCCGTCATTGAATAAACTTGGAGTGGTGCGGTGACATTGTACGTCATCATAGCCATGTTGTGAGAAAGGAACCCGTTACTAATATAAGAGTGAACCTTTTCGACCTCAAAGTTATATACAGTACACTCAGATTCAACTAGCTCAATAAGAGAAACAGTATCTACGCGTATGTTGTCTCCATCACATACATAAACAGCATCTCCAATATTCATATCTGATATTCTTATTTCTTCTGAATCTCTAGCTGGAGAAACTAGTGGGTGTGTAGATGTACATGTTAAACTGTAGCCTCCCTCTGTTGTTATTGTAAAGACTCTCTGATTTGTAGATTTTCTGAACCCTTTTATATTAAAATAGCCAAACCCAGACTCAGAGAAGTCAAAGCTATAAACTCTATCTTCTTTTACTAGGCTCTCTACGGGAACATCTCCACGCTCTGTTTTTATGAGTGTGCCTTCTGCTACGCAGTATGGTGACAGAGCTATAAAATTAAATCTATCATTTGGACTAGGTATGTTACAAACGTGTCCGTCTGCGTAAGGACAAGATGAGCTGCTTTCTAAAGAAACATTTCCTGCTTGCGTTGTGTATGGATCAACTTCAATATAGCCGTTACTTGACTGGACAAAATAGTTTATTATGACACCATCTTGCTCTCCAAACCCTTCTGAAATAGCTTTTCCGTGATCTCCCCCTACAGAGTTTATGGACCTTTTTTCCTGGCCTCTGGCGAAAATTTTTCCATATTTTCTTTGCTCGAGCATATCTCTAAACTGCCCATAGGAATCTTTTCTAAATATTGCATATGTGAATGATGGAACAACATTTTCGATGCCATATGCGAATCCAGTTGCTTCTCCAAGTGATCTTTCACTATCCTTGTATTCAACTCTAAGGAATGTTTGTTTTCCTTCCCAGTTAAATCTAAATCCTTTTTTAAATAGAACTACATTTCTTGCAAGACTATCTCTGTTTCCATCGAATATTTCAAACCCAGGCTTATCACAATTTTGTGTATTCACTGTAGAAGCACCAGCATTTTCAATATTTGTACATTTTCCATCTATGCTATTTACATTTCCAAGAAGATTTGTGTTATCTATAACTTTTCTTGGAACATCTGTCTTGTAAGGATATGCGAAAATGTTAGAAAAGAATTTAGGTCCGCTGTATGATCCTGAGTTCCCTATTAATCCGCCTTCTCTTTTATTTGTTATGCTGCTAGTATATGAATTTATTGATCCTGATATGAAAGGCCTTCCTCCCTTGGTTGAGCCTACGATAAAACCAGACCTTTTTCCAAAGTCTACGATATCTGGCATAATCGTGTCCCAAATTTGCTCAGAATAGTCAATTAGCTGGACTGCACTTTTAAGCGAAGTTGATCCACGAGCTCCGTATCTTCTTATTGCATTCCAATACCTGTATCCGTCTCTGTCCTCTTGCATGAGTACAGATTTTCTTGCGTATGTGCTTGGTGCGTATCCAGTTACTGCTCCGCCTATGAAGTAAGCTCCATCGCCGGAATTTCCTTGATGATAAAAATCAGCCAGTCTTGCTTTATATCTTACATCTGCAAACGAACCGTACTGAGCTCTACGAAAGACGCCTCTATTGACATTGCCCCTGTTGGTATTTCTTTCTGCTGCAAGCATTGATCCAAAGACTAGCTGAGAACAGTAAGATCCGCTTACTTGCCTTCTATCGCTTAATAAAAACTGATCAGATACAATTGTCTCGCCTGTATCTTCGTGTATTGCATCTGATGTGAGGTTTTGATTAAGAGAAAACAGCTTTTCTCTGTTTTCTTTGATTAAGGACCCAAACAATGTTATTGAAGCGTCTCCAGTCATTACTTTCAAAAATGATCCTGATATTATACTGATGTCTTCTTGGCTTGTTGTTCCAGGGAAGCCTTTTCTATCATTCGTCTTATCAAAAGTCTCATTCCAGTCGTTCGGGTTGCCTGTACCATATGTTCCTGTTGTCATTGTAGATGCAATTCCCGCATCGATTCCTATAATAATTTCATCATCAGGAAGCAGAACATACGGAGATACTGTGCTTATTGGCAGCGATCCGTGTGTTATTGGCATATTACGCGTGTTTGTGTCTTGTGCGAGAGTCGAGAATGTAGAAAGCGCTGCTTCCTCCTCAGACGATCTGAGTCCAACTGCTGCTCTTAGGGGTCTTTGATCTTCTGGAAGCTGGGGCTGGAAGCCTTCAGGCGTTGAGAAAGTGTAGTGAGGTATTTCTGCGTTTCTGCTAATAGAACTGGCCGCCCATACTATTCCAGTATTTGCTACACCTTTTTGCATAATATTGCTTTGATTCACTTCTCCGGGAACTATAGGCCACACGCACCCCTGAAAATTCATCCCTGGCTCGAAGAAATCAATGTCGCCGCTTGCTGGGTCGGCGAAATAGACTGAAGGAGTATTAACCCACTGGGTGTTTACCATCTGTGAAACGGTTGCTCCTGGTGTGGGAAGCCATCCGAGAGTGCCGATGCCACTATGGGGATGTGCTGACATGGACACAAAGCCTGTTCCTCCTGGCCAGTAATCTTGAACGTATAGAGATCCTGCTGGGCAGATGTACCTTGTTATCTCATTGTTGGTGGTGGACCAGCTCGCATTTGAGGGTGACGGACCATATTGCCTTGTAGGAAATCTGCTTCCGCCGTTAAACTGCCCAGTTCCTACTGCTGCTTGCATTTTTATTGTTATTCTTCCAGTAAACTCTGCTGATGCTCCGGCAGCATTATTTGAGCCGCTCACCTTATGCTCAAGCCTTATTGCAATATTGGGATTGTGAGGAAGACCGTTGCTTATTACTCCCTTCAGCACTTCATTATTCCACGGCACAGTATTGTAAGCTGCAACAGATGCGCTAGCTATTAAAAATCTCTGGCTTCCGCTTGCGTCGAACGTGCTATCATTAATGTAGTTTCTAGATCTAGACTGTCTGTATATAAAGAATGTGTAGTTATCTATGTCTCTAGTTGCTCCGTAGACCAAGGCATCCGTGGCGTCACCCGTGCCACTATAATCATGAGACCCACTATACGCGTGTGCATTCTTCATTCTAACTGTTATGGGAATATCAATTACAGCTTTTTCAAATACAAACGGATGATTAATAAATTCCGACATCTTAAATGAATTACTGCCGGTGGCATGATATTTGCTGTGCCACGGTGCGTCGCCAGATACTGTTGGAGCTCCGATATGCGAGTATCCCATTTTTTTAAGATCTAGATACGACGTTGCTAAGAATCCTGTATGACCTCCCATGCTAAACTGATATGCTTTCTTGTGATTCGGCAGCCTTGTAACTCCTGAGCCACCCGAGTCAGCATTTGAATATTCGCCTCCTTGATCTCTCCACCACCAAAGATTCTCACCAAAGTAGTATGATCCATAGTACATAGTTTGATAATTTTCATGACCTGTAACAGGATCTTTGAGGCCTATATCGTCCCATCTCTTTGTATCTTTATTATAGTATAAAAATCCGGAAAATTGCCTATTGTAGAACTCAGAATTTTGATCTACCTTTATTTGATTTGCTGCATTATATCCATTATTTTGTAAATTTAATGCATTATATCTTGAAGCATATGAATCTTCAGATGATACTAGTGGAATTTTAATATTAATTTTATCATCCAAGGGAGAAGAAAAATTTCTATAGTCCCCCGGTGAAGTCCCTGTCAAATACCATCTATCATTATTGTCTATATAAATTCTTGATTCATCAAATGGCTCGAAATTAACAGGTGAACCATTATCTACCCATGTAGAATTTCTTCCTCTTTGATCTATTGAAAAAGATATTCCTTGATCAGAAAGAAACGGTTTCACGTTTGCAGGAGCAAGTATTGATCCAGAGCTGATTGCATTTGGAGACGCAACAAGATCATCGATGTGAACAGATGAAGATCTTAGCATCATAGGATACTGTACTTCTCTTTCATTAGTGTATATTATAGTCCTTGTATCATCAAACGCCAGGTCTCTATTTCCAATTAACGTAGAGGTTCTTCCTGTCGTTCTTAATTTACTAGGATATGATCCTGTTGCCTCGTCTCTCTGTCTTAGCAATACTCTTTCTGGAAGGTTTAAATACCCAGAAGCCGGCTCGCCAGAATTTTTAACCGTATAGTTGTACAGAGCTTTAACCTCTGTGGGAGATAGCATCTTATTGTAGATAGCAAATTCCGCAGCACTGTGATTCCCTTGTAATGTGGTAATGCCGCCGAGATGAACCGGATCAGTATACACAGGATGCATGCCAACATAAGTGCCTTGGGTGGCTCGGCCGAGAGACACAGCGGGTTGGAGCTCTCCGTTGATATATATTTCCATACCATCATGAGGGTCGACGCCGGAAGAGCCTCTTCCATCATAAGTGCAAACTATATGGCTCCATTTTTTATAAATGCCTGGAGTAAAGAAGTCCAAGCCATCAGCGCCAGTGTTTATGCCGGAGAAGGCGACAGCTACACTGTTGTTGTTGGTCCCGGTGGCATCGTAGATCTTGAACAACAGCGTCATCTGTCTCGGATTGCTCACGGAGTCGTAAACTATATTGGTGCCGACGGACCACTCAAGTTGCGTAGCGCTAGCTCCTTTGTAGATGAACTTCACAGCGGCGTTCCGCTTGGTTGGCTTAGCAAGAAAGCTAACAGAGAACGGCAAGTCTGAAGTTGCTGTGCCTGCGGCGCCAGATGCTACAGATGAAAATGAAAACAGTCCGTCTGAATTAGTTATGGTTGGACCAAGCTGCCCTTCGAGAGTTATGGCTTTGAAAGTCCTTGCTAGGTCAAACTCTTCAGGTGGTGGGAGTGGTGTAGGTACTGATACACTTGTGTTTTCTTTTCCGCTATTATCTACAACGATCGCAGTCTCATCGACCTGTGCCCAGAGGACAAGGTTTTTACCAGAGTCAAACCTATTGCTATCATTGTCATAAAATGATTTTTTAAGATCATACTCGCCGTTGATTTTTAATATTTTAGGCATTACTTTAAGAATCCTCCGAATGCAATAGAGTTAACGCCATTAACTCTTTTGTTCCCAGAATGTCTTGTATACGGACTAGCTGTTGAATTTTCATTCGAGTATATAAATCCTACACATGCTGACTTACCAAGGATACCAAGTCGCGGGTCATCGATAAAACTTCCAAGATCGTCAAATGATGAGCTTATCTCAAATATAGAAAAGTTTATTGTTGTATTGTTAACTTTTACAGCATCATCAAAAGGAGATATTTGTTTTGGGACTGGAAATGCATATCCCTCTGTTGATATTGAGAAAGGTGTTGTTGTCTTTGTAAAGCCATCTGCATCTTTAGAAGTAGTAATTTTTTCATGAATTGCTTCGTTTTGAGCGTCATAGTATGGTGGAATTGTTGCTCTTGGTTCAAATTCGACAAATCTGCTTATTTCAATTCCCATTCCGAGGAGCTCGGGACCTGACATTGGCTGTAGAGACCCTCTGATTTGATGGGCTTCATGTGGACCCTCTGTCATAGTATTGCTCATCTTGTGTCTGATTGCAAGAGGCTCAATAATACTGTCCATCTGTGCTGGGTCTAGCCAGTTGGGACTTAATAACACCATTGGGTATTGCTGATTCCCGCTATCACTTATGTAGTTTACAGGATTCCATCTTCCAACTATATCATCGAACGGAGCGGGTCCTGGACCATGTACAACACCAGGCTTAGCAACAGGAGACGGATCCTCAAATAGCTTTGGCTGGCCCCAGTGATTTTGCTCTACACTCGGGTTAAATCTCTCCATGCTTCCATTTGGAAATCCCATATCAGATATGTAAGGAGAAAGTTTTAACCTATAGTCTTGCATTCCCCTTACATTAATTCCCTGCCTATGAAGATCAAATGCAGTCGTATCCATTCCGGCACTCGAAGAGATTGCCTGTTGAAAATTTCCTATATCTGTCTGGGGTTTGTCTACAAAGGGTTTTATCGCCATAATTTACCTAAAATTTCTTTAAATTTCCAACTATTTGTGACAAGAATAAGTTTCCTCTACTCGTGTCTCTCTGGAGAGATAGCAAATATATCTCATCAAATAAATATCTAAATCTATTTCTTTCTAGTACATGTGATTCAATTACAAAATTTATTCCAAGGAACTTTGTCTTTCTTGGAATAAACTGCTCTATTATCATGCCTAAAGAGCTGTTAAACCACTTGTACATATCAAAGAATACCTGATAGTCTGGTTTTGCAGTAAGTCTTTGAAAGTATATCTTTCTAGCCTGCTCAATATCTGGATAAGAATCATCAAATATAAGGTTTGGTGCGCCGAGAGCATTATCAAAAAACTCTAGAGTTCCAAACATATTCATAATATCTTCATCAAGAGATTTTACAGATGAAAAGTCTATACTAAATCTAGTATCATCATCTGGCTGTTCACTTCTAACTACGTCATATTGAGGGGCTGAGTAAGCGTAAGCACTATCTTCTATTTTCTGCGCTGTTTCCCAGCTTCTAATTCTTACTTTGTTGTCTGTCTGTGCGACATCAAATTTTGGAGAAAGATGGCTATAGTAAAAAGTCTGCGGCTTTATAACTATTTTTTCTGATTCGAAGCCAGAGCCTGAAACCAAGAAGTTGTTTTGAGTAAAATCTGTGAGCCTTATTTTTCCAGATATATCAGTTGATGTGATATGCTGATCAATTGAAGTATCTACTCTTAGCCTTTCAAAAGCGCCTGTTGGATACGTATCAAAATTAAAGTTGATTCGCGGATCTAAGACACCGACTGACTTGAAGTTTCTTACATGTTCTTTCCATTCATCTTTCTCCAAATATCTTGACCAAAATCTTATTTGTGAAATATTTCCTTCAAACTTTGTCTCTAGTGCTTTTACTCTATCTCCAGAAGATGCTCTTGGCCTTGAGTCAAGCGATTCGTCATTTAAGAAATGATTTTCATCGGTTGCTCCTATGTACATGCTCTGAGACCCTATTATAAACTGTGAGCCTTTTTTAAGAGAATCTTTTGACCAAAAGTTCTGAAAGACATTATCTGTCAGAGTTGTAGAATCTTTAAAATAAGAAGATGTAGTAAATACTTCTTTTAACTCACCGTTTGATTGTCTAGCACACCTCAAAAAATACGAAGATGAGCCAGCTGAAGAGATGGGATCAACGATATATTTTTGAGAATCTGTCTTTAGCCTCTGGTCAGATCTTATTCTTCCAAAAGATATGTTCCATTGATTTCCATCGAAAATATTTGGACCTGCAAGGCTTAGCTTAAGAAGTGCGTCTGATGAAGCTTGCGATGGAAGCGCAAACAGCGTTATAGTTGATCCGCTGCCAGTGATACTATTTAATGACCCAGAGTGAACTACAAGATTAGCAATAGCAAACCCGTGGCCTCCTTTTGCTTCGGATGATGATACACCTGATCCTGTTAGCTGAAGCCTTACAAGGCTTTGATTCGTGCTGTAGCTTCCTGTTACTCTTGGCCTAAACTGGTAGGTTGCTTCATATGTAAATGATCCTGATGTTAAGAGCCCGTCTCTTTCATCGTTAGAAATTCCATGAGGATAGTATATATCTTTACTAATGAATGTTCCTACAGCAGCAGGATATCCTCTCTCTACTCTTGATGATGATAAAAACGGTGATACTATGTGCGGAACCTTTGAAGAGAACCCTGCACCATCTAAATCACCAGGCGTAGTATTGATACTTCCTGAGAAGTCCAACATTGATGCTACTTCTATTTTTGATTCTCGCAGACCTTTTAGAGATCTCTTGGTTGGTCCACCATACTCTCTAATTGTTAATAAATTATCAGGATTTATCCCAGCTGCTCTAATTATTGACTTGATTGCGTGAACTGTTCCTTTCGATCTAGTTATTTCGTTCAAGTTTATTAAAATTCTTTTCCATATCTCAGACTGTATAAAAGATAAAGACCTTACAGCTGTAGAGTAACTATCTTCTATGTTTTCTCCATCAATATATTGTGTAGGATCTGTATTTGGAAAAATTGCTGGAAGTGATAATCCGTAATAGTTTGAAACAAACGGCAGTAGCTTTGAAGCAACTGTTTTATCATTATCATAGCTCGGGTGAAGTATTTCACCAAAGTGATCTATAAATACTTTTATTTCATCAAAGAACTTTGCCCATATTAGTAAAAATGCTGTGATATTTTGAACGGAGCCCATTTTTGCAGACCCAGGAATGGAATTTGCAGTAACTATGTCTCCTATCTGACCATCTTGATCTTTAAATCCCTGTGATGCTTGACCTTCTAAAAGATAGTGAACAGGAACAAGCTTTGTAACTAGATTTGGGTTTTTTCTATCATATGTGTCTGCAGATGCTAGCAATGTCGTATTTAAACTACTAATCTTTCTAAATGATGGGAAGAGCACTGGCGATCTTTCAATATTCTCATAGTACACAGGGTTTGCATATGAGCCTGTTGCTCTAAGATTTGTTGAAAAGTTCTCTATTCTACTATGAAGAGAGTTTCCAGAGCTATCAAGAACTATATTTTCTATATTAAAAGAACCAGACGGTTCATTAAATTTAAAGTACATTTTTAGATCATTTTCAGGGTAAACTGGCTTTGCAGCATACTTCTTTTGATCTTCTGGACTTCTTACTGAATGCCATACTCTTAGCTCGTCTATGGCACCAGATAAAGTCTGTGCTGGTGTGAAAGTTGTTCCCCCTACGTCTGAATTTCTAGTAATTGTAAATGCTGAGCCTGAGCCGATAAACATCGGTGATCTTTCGAAAGAAAGTGAATCAAATTCATAGCCCGTAGAAGATGTAGAAACAAGAGATTCACTTACGTATAAGAATAACTTTCCAGTGCTATTTCTATCATAAGTTGCACATACATGAGAGAATTTACCTTTTTCAAGTGAAGCACTTGTAAATATTCTTGCAGATCCTGACGTGATAAAGAAAAGTAAATCAATTGTATTTGTTGTTGATGGCTGGCTATCAAGTGCTAGCGTTACTGTTTTTCCACTTCCACTTTGCTTCTGCATTAGTACTTGATAATCGCTTGTTGCATCTTCTGGAAGCCTAAATAAAAATTCTATAGAAAATGGATTTGTTGAAAAATCTAAAACAGGCTCTGCACTGCTATTTGTTGAAAAATCAGGAAATTGTGCTCCAGCGCTATCTATAACTTTTATCCACGTTCCAAGCTTTTCATTGAATCCGCCGGCTGGGTTTTCAGTAACTGATGTTCCTGACAACATCAAGAATCCTGTATTTTTAGGAAAAATATCAAGTATATGCTTTTCATATCCAGTTAGAGAATCTTCGAAGGCTTCTACTTGTCTTCTGGATCCATCAAAGGGATATTCATTTATAATTTTATCAAATGCTACGTTTACTTTTGATCTTGCTGAATTGAAAAATGTGTGATTTTCAAAAACTGACCAGTCGAGAGGTACTTCTTGCGTAGATCTTAGGCCCAGACCTGCCTCTTCATATCTAAAAGATGAAGTGCTTTCAAAGTTTGTATCATCTAGACTACCTAAGTTTACTTCTCTTGGAACAGAAAATCTAAGATTTTCTCTAGTCACTGCTGGACTAAAAAGCTTGGGTATTCCAGTATTTTCTAATTTTCTATTTCCAGACATTCAGTGCCTCAAATAATTCTAAACTTTGCAGCGATATCAGTAAAAACTTGATCAATGCTTCTATCCTTCAGCAATAGGTCTATAGTATAGAGCTTTCCTTTAAAAAGAGAAGACATGTATACATCAAAGTACATCCCTTCTGAATCACAACTACATAAAGTTCCGAGGCTAGTTGATGAATCAAAAGGAATGATTATTTTGCCACTTTCTGCGTCTCTAATTCTGTAGTATAAAGATGTAAAGATCTGGCTTTTCGTCTCAAGCGGTACCTTGCTAGATTTTACAGGCCTATCTATATCTTCTATAAATACTCTGAATCTTACTACATCGCTGTGCCTATATTCATTCTTCATATTTGTTATTGAGCAAAGAAGTCTCTTGTTTTGATTATTAAAAGATGTTCTATTAACTGAGCTGATAACAAAACTACTAGTTAAGAAACCTACTGTTCCGTCAAGAGATCCCCATATCTCAGTGAATGTTGCAGATCCTGCATTTCTAATTTCATTTTCAAGAGAGTCAATACTTCCCGAACCGTAATAAGATTGGCTAGTTTTTGTTCTAATTTCTCCCCTATTGCTTGAAGAGAACTCAGATAGTGCAAACGAAGCAGAATACACTCCAGAGATATAATTTATTCCACGCTTATGAGCTGAAGCTGTTATTATTTTTGAAAAGTATGTTCCTCTACTAGTTGATCCACTCTCTAGCTTTAGAATTAAAGAGTTAGCTCCTGTTATTTGTGATGCTGCTGCGCCGGAAAGTATGCTAGAGTAAACACCTCTATGAAAATTATTAAGGAATATCGAGCCAGAAATATTAAAATAAAATGCTTCATGATGATCTTGAACAGAGTCATTGAATTTTACTTCTATTCTTGGACGCTTAGAGTATTCTGAGTGCTGCGTAGATGCAAATCTTTTTACAAATCTTGTGAATCCGTCTGTCTCTTGTGTTCCAGAGTAAGATATTCTAAATCCCTTATCCGGTATTAAGCCTGCTAATGTCGCAGATACAATATTTGTTACATCAACAGATAGATCTTCATCACCATTTGCAAAAGTTTGTGTCTTAAACAGACTAACTACTCCGTCGGATCCTTTTCCTTTTATTGTGCCACTTGAAATTATGTCTATATCATCAGAGTTTAGCAATCCCTGCTTGTTTGCACCTGACTTAAACCATTTAACAGGAGATCCTGAAGATACTGAAGATGTTATAAAGTTACTTGACCCTAAATCTTGATATCTGACTACATCTATTCCGTTTCCTTCATCAAAAGATCTAGATAGCGGAAATACTATTATTTTAAAATCAGCAGGTGTTGTCTGACCGCCGTAGATATCAAATAGCTTTAGTGTACAATTAAAAGAATTATCAGAGTAGTCAAGTATAGAAGACGTTAAGTCTCTTAGCGGTTTTAAATCAAAGTCTACTAAGATTCTACTTATCTCTAGCGGAGACGTATCTGAGCCTGAAATTGACTCTCCGTATAACTTAAAAAGATCTAAAGACGCTGCTTTTCCTACATTTGTGTCTGTTACTCTAAACTTGTTATTCAGAATCTTATCAGTAATATATGTGTCTTTGCTTGCAGTTAAAATTCTATACATTTTTATCTCGCGATTCCTATTATATCATCTTCTGGAAACTTTACTTCAAGTACTGATCCCAGAGGAGGAATAATCATTCCCCTGTCTGTATTTGCAGTAACTGAAAATGATTGGTTTGAATAATCTCTACCATCTACTGTTCCTGATATATTTAAGACTTCGAATGTTACAAGTGATATCACGCCCGGTGAATTTATTATTAAATTTATAATGTCTGATGTCATTAGCGGCTGGTCTATTTGCCAATTTTCAATTGCCATATATTTTTTAATTTGACTATTAACGTTTTGAAGAACTAGAGCTGAGTTTGAAGCAGCATCAACAACTACGCTGTACTGTATTTTTACGTTTATAACAGACGCATCAACTATATCGTATGCATCTGATATAAGTCTGTATTCATTTAAATATACCTTTAAATTCTCTTTTAGTGTATCAGAAGATATTTGCAATTTTCCATCTGTGTCTCTACTTATTATTGATATAACAGATGCTAGTGGATTATTCGGATTATCTCTAACTCCGCACCTAAAC
>TARA_R110002020_G_scaffold49875_2_pt1 | contig 14651 bp, 29 predicted proteins | sample TARA_R110002020 | Tara Oceans TARA_R110002020 (sample SAMEA4396489) | marine metagenome | biome: Westerlies Biome; feature: [MES] marine water layer (ENVO:01000295) within the mesopelagic zone...; material: water (ENVO:00002006), including particulate matter (ENVO:01000060) such... | reverse complement strand
GTAGGTTATCCCAACCTGTTTGATAGGCGCGGGAATAACGCGGGGGTGAAAAGGTTATTTTGTCTTTCATTGTGAAAGCCTTTCCTACAGCAATGAACCGAGATTAAGAACGGTGTCGCCGTCTTCATTGGTTTCAAGATTAGAGCCAAGGAGCGCGGTAAGCTGCTCAAGGCTTGCCTTCACAAGCTTTTGTGCCGCCGCTTGGGCGATTTTTGCTGCCTCGCCCTCGTGCAGTCCATAAGGGTCGTGAACCATCTCTTCAATGGTATTCTCAATAATATCAGCTATTTGTGCGAGTTGATGCATATTTATGCACTCCTTTAAGGTTGTTGTCTCTGATAGTTTAATTGTAGGAACGGATTTTTGGTTTTCAAGAGATAAAATAGTCACCGATTTGGACTTTCCACTTTCGATGTTCTTCCCTTCTATCCTCTAGCTTGTCAATCGACATATAAAAATGCTCTAGGGCTTCTTTCTTTGTCCATTTATTTACTTTTTTGAGATGCTTAATCCCATTTTCAAAAGTTACACCCTTTAGGCTCCAGGCGTTTAAGTTTCTAACACTGTAGCAGTCTTGACAAGTGGGGAGCAGCTTAGAAAGAGTTTGAATTTTGTTTTTCTCATCAAAAGTCCAATATTCACAAAAAGTTAATTTCTTTCTTTTTCCAAGACCTTTACATACGGCACAGTCGCCTGTGTTGGATTTAATAGCTATTTCCCGTATCAAGTTCCAAAGCTCTAAAGGTACTCGTTTCCTTATAGAGAATTGCCAAGGCTTAGGCAGACGTCCAGGTTCTACCTTAAAAGGGTTTGTATTCACTTCTAAAATCATCTAAGTTTCCTTTATTGTTTCTCTAATATCTTAACTATAGGAACGGATTTTTGCTTTTCAAGGAATTAATTCAATAGTGTGGTCGAAAGCGCACAAGTGCATCGGAACCTTTTCTGCCGTAGAGGTCCACCATACGTCAATGGTATTCGCCTCGGGCAGGTCTGGTGCGGGCTCTGATAGTCCCCACCTGTAAGGCTTGCTTATAATGATGCCAACGACGCCATCGGACGTGTCTCGTATAAGATCACCCACCTTCACTTATGACCTCCACAAGCGTTTGCGAACAACTTTGAATTTCGCCGTTTCGTAACCCGTCGCTATCAAGAATCATAAATCTTGGGTATCTGTAACCATTAGATTCTTTCATCTCGACCACAAGCGCAATCCAATCGTCGCCTTTTCGTTTTATGAGGTCACCGACTTTCATTTACTTCATCCAATATGATTCTCTCTTTGAAGGCTCCGCGCTTCATTTTTTTCTTTAGTGCCTCTGACTTAACGTGATTAATGTCAAGACGGTGAAACTCACAAATAGCTTTGAAGACTTCCCACATATCTGCGGCTTCTTCATAACTTGGAGTCTCAATAAATTCATCAAGCTCCTCGCCCATTTTCTTGTATAAGTGCGTTTCGTATTCATCAAGCCCAGCGATGTGGTATCTACACCATTTCCCGGTGTCTTCAATAATCCTTGGGATTTCATCTCTCACAAGCTTGTTAAATTTCACTGATGACCTCACAACCATCTTGAATATATTTCTTTTCAAACCATCGCACTGTTCCATCACCGCAAAGAACCCCGTAGGGCTCAACTGTTCGCAGGTCTTTGATTGCGACGATGATGGCGGCGGGGTCTTTTATCCACCGTTTGTCTATGATGAGATCACCGACTTTCATTTATCACCTTCAAGCATACCGTAACTTCTTTTGACGGCTTCTGCCTAGTTGCCCAAAGCACTAAAACTCCCGCGCTGTACTTGGGCGCATCAACTTCCGTCACCAGACCCAGACCCAACGAACGGGCAAAGATATGTTCTACCAAATCACCGACTTTCATTTATCACCTTGAGGTATTGCACGAACACCCAACGAGAAACATTCTCGTGATTTAGTTTAACTCGTGCGCTGCGTCCGTGGAGCGCTACAACAATGCCAAGATGTCTGCTAGCAGCATCTCTAATCAAATCACCGACTTTCACTGATGACCTCGTAATACCAGGACAAAGACCACATGACGCGACCGGAGGCAGAGTTCATAACTTGAACCTGCCGACCCTTCTTGACGCCCAAAACCAGCCAACTTGCCGGTCCATACTGATAATCCCAGAGTCTATGCTGCTGGTCCCTCAATTTTACCAAATCACCGACTTGCACTTATTACCTCCAAGTCACGCGAAAGTCGCCGAACCGTCCGGGCTCCGAACTCACTCGGCTCCAAAAGTTGAACAATAAAAATGTGCAGGTCATCCCGCAAAGGGGTCACCCGATGATGTTCTGTGATTAGTCCGATAGTGTTTTCGGGAACACCGATTCTAGCCTGGGTCATCTTTACCAAGTCGCCGACTTTCATGATACCACCATCAAATATTCGCGTTTAATATAACACTCTTCACCGCTAGAGAGACACAATACCTTTGTCATGCCGCCCTGGACATTCCACCCTACCTGGACCCTTGCGCGGGCTCGGAGGACTTGGAAGTAATGGTCCCGATGTAGATAGACCCAGTACGATTGAGGAGCGAGGCGAGATTCGCCAGCAGAATCAAAGGCGAGACTAAAAGCGTCTCTTCCTTCTGCTTTCGCTTTTGCGATGGCTTCGTGTTGGGATTTATACCAGTTATCTTTTTCTTCTTGGGTGGTGGGGCGCGTGGCTTCAATTAAACCCGACTCGTCACCTGCAATATTGGTTACGGGATATGTCCGTCCGCCGCCTTGACCCTTTGTAAAACAAGTTTCAGGGTTAAGTTTTACAAGGTCACCTTTTCTCATCTTGTTTTCCTTTTATTATTACACCTAAAATATAAGAACGGATTCTCATCTTTCAAGGGCTTTCTGAAAGAAGTCTTAATTCGCCCAAGCGTCTCCAACTTTGGATGGTAGAGAGGCGCATATTCCCTGGCGGCTGAGTCCAACTAACACAGAAATGTAGGCGCTTCGTGGCGTGCAAATCGTCTCGTTTTTGCCAGGGAACTTTCCATTCCTCTTGCACGATAATACCCATCACAATTGAGTGAGCATCTTGAACCAAGTCACCCACTTTCACTGATGACCTCCAAGCGATCTGCCTCTGTGGCGTCGCTGGTATATGGTATTTCGCTAAACCAACTAACGGTGGCGTGATGACGTTTTATGTCCACCACGATACCTAAAGTAGCATCGCGCCAATAAATCCCTTTCCATGACACCAGGTCACCCACTTTCATTTACAACCTCCAAGATTGAGAAAGGATGAGGGAAGGAAGATCCGTTGAATCGTCTTACATAAGCCAAGGAAACGTCTGAAACTTTGCCGTGCAAGACTTTGGTAATAATTCCAAGCTCTTTGGTGGTTTTGTGCTTCACCAGGTCACCCACTTTCATTAATTACCTCTATTCCTCTACCGAAAGTAAGCGTGGAGGCTGGTCGCGTGTCGGAAGGAAGCCAGTTTATCACCCAGCGGCACGGGACAGCCGGGTTAAAACCTGGGACATGTTCAGCAACCAATCCCAACCTGCCAGCGTCCAGACCGCCACAAGCTCGGGGCTCTACTACTTTAACCAGGTCACCGACTTTCACTGATGACCTCCAAACAAAAATGAGCGTGGCGGGCGATATGTCCATTGTAGCAGTGGATGTGAAAGGTGGTGAAGTCCCTAAAAGGATTATCACTCTCTAGTTTTTTAATGATTATCCCCATTGTTCCATCTGGAGCGTGACGCGAGCCGTATCTAATTATCTTCACCAAATCACCGACTTTCATTTATCACCTTTATTTTTTCTTTTCTGCTCAATCGCTTAAACTGATATTCTGCCTTTTGGGCTTGAGAGCGATCGGCGTAGTGCTTAGAATAAACCAAAACAACCGGTCTTCGCTTGCTTGTGTATTTCGCGCCTTTGGGGCTCGTGTTATGCTCGGTTAGGCGTCGGTCTAAATCGGTCGTGACGCCCGTGTAAAGGGTGCTGTCGCTGCACTTGACGACGTATAGATACCAAGGGTTAGATTTCACTAACGATCTCTATAGCGTAGTCCTCGTACCAATAGTGTTCATCGATGTTTGGGTTCTCAAAAGGAACAATTTTACACCACAAACAGCCCTCATCATCTTCGTGAAGGTCGGTTAGGATGCCAAAGCAATCCCACTTCACGTCAAGACGACAAAACTCTCTTATTCTTACGAGGTCACCGCGCTTCATTAATCATTTCCAACTTATCTTTGCCCACCGGCATCCGCTCTTGCATCTGAAAAATGTAGATGTTCACACGATTGAACGGCAAACCAGTCTCAATAACGAGACCGATTTTGTTGCTCCAAGGCGGCATGATAGTGTTATTGATTTTTACCAAGTCGCCCACCTTCACAGTATGACCAAGAGTAAAAAAATTTCTGGATTGTCGTTTTCGGGGATGGTCATTTCACGACAATTTTAGTTGTATGGGTGTCTTTTCCTTCCAACAAACCTGGAACAACCTTCTTTCTTCCCCTAGAGCCCGCCTCTGCGCTTGTTCTAAGCGTTTTAAGGCGCGATACAGGGGTGAAGGTGCGCTTGTTCGCAAGAGGCTTAATCCACCGGACAATAGCGTGTTTTTGACCATCTATTTCGATGAGCTTATCCACTAATCCAAGGTGTGGGGAATCAAGACCTTTGAAGGTTACTATGTCAGCTTTTTTTATCATTTTAACACTCGTGCCATTCTTTGAAGGCGTGATAATCAAGTGCCTTCTGTGTTTCATCAAAAAGTTTCTTGGATTGGTTAGACCACAATCGATGTAGCTCCGTCCAATCCACTTGTTTAAGTTCTACTCCGTCAGGAGTCTTCCCTGATGTCCATAGCTCGTTGCACCATCTTTCAATTTCCGTTGCCCCGATGTAATAAGAAGTTTTTCTAACTATCCTTTTGATGTGCGGGTTCAACTCAAACCAAAGCGCCAGCTTCCAAGTGTTTGTATTGGAAAAGCTGGTTTCTTTTAAGAACTCTTGTGGGATGCGATGACCCCTAGAGCTACCAGAAATAAAGCTGTTAGACATAATGATGTTCCTAATGTTTCTATGAACACGCCAAAAAAGATTTCTGGCAGTTCAAAGCTCACGGGGCAATACACTTCTCTTTGTCATAAGAAAAAGTATCCCAATCGGAAGGTGCTTCCTTTACCTCGTCAGAAGAAATAAAAGTGCGAAGTTCTTTTTTCACCTTCGTCAGAGAAGAGCCAATCTTGCTCTTCAACCTTTCATCATCAAGGGATTTAACCAAATCAGACAAGATGTCTACCTTGAATAAAATATCTGACGCTGTGTGTTTATCTTCCATCTTTCCTTCTCCTTTATTTAAGATAATAGTTATCAGGCGATGTTAGTTTCCTGTAAAGCCAGTGAGAACCAAAAGTTAAAATCAACCAAACCGGAACTGTTAAATCTATCGCATCCATTTTAGTTCTCCCTTGTTTATACTCTAACTATAAGAACGGAACGATAAGTTTCAAGATTAATTGGCACGATTAATCACACGCGCTTCCCAAAAAGGCTCATCGTATTCACAAGTTTTCCCGGAACGACCTAACACCGTGTAAGTAGTGTAGTTAACAGGCTCGCCATAGGCGTTTCGCTTGGGGTATATTGCTGTTACTATCCCCAGGTCTACAATCTCTTCGTCGCCCTCTGGGCTATGTAAAGAGACAAGATCTCCAATCAAAGGGTTTCTATTTTTGGGAGGCATCAGAACTTATCACTTTCAAAGAGTCTGCTTTGGTCCAATATGGTCTTTCTACATTCTGGGTATACCAATCGATTCCAAAGTATATCTTTATAACATCTTCTCGCCCGCCGATGCTGATGCGAGAACTAACAATGGTCCCTTGGTCATGAGTTTGAAGACATTCAATAGTATCACCTACTTTCATTTTAGATGACCTCTTCTTGTAGTCTTTCCTCAATAAAATCAAATGCTTCCTGAACAATCTCCGCTAACCAGTCAGCACCTTCGTCTTGAAGGTGAATAACAGTCTCTTCCATGTTGTTTAGCAGTCTTTCAACATTGTCATTCAAAACTCTTTTGACCTCCTCTCCAAGTATGTAGTGGCGATATAAGAAATTTATATTTTTTTAATGGTCAATGGGGATTACGCGCTCATTAGTCTTGAAATAAGGATTTCGAGCATTATGAGAATCAGTCATCCACATGCGCTGGCACTTGGAAGGAACCGGCTTGGGGGCGCACATATCGGTTAAGACAATGTGTCCATCAAACTTGCCTTTGTTGACGTATTTGGTAGGGGCATCAAAGCAGGTCCCGCCATACAAAACTCGCTCCCAGTTCTTCTTCTGTCCCTTCTTCCACTCAAAAACCTTGTCTTCTGCTACCTCGGTGTCGAATGGAACGACCGTAAAGGTACAGATGTCTGCTAGTCCATTAAGCTCACTGAAAAATACGTTGAGCATCGAATCAGATACCGAACCAGACTGGTCAATAGAAATGGCGATTCGTGGCGTTCGGGTAACCTTTTTACCGGGGTGGATGTAAGGGTAGCGCTTGTTGATACGCCTAACGGTAGAGCGCTTCTCGGCTCGAACGCACGTCTTAACAAAGTAGCGAAGAACACTGCGCCAATTAATCTTGGCAGTGATACGTTCCATGATATCTTTGCGCGTTGAGGAAGAAACAGAGCCCCAAGAGTTATTCTGCGCCGCTTCTTTGGCGGCTTCTTTCAATACTTCTTTGAGTCTTTCTTTCGCAATGGCAGCGGCTGTTTCGTCTACTTCTCCCCACTCTCCATGCTCATCAAACTGCCCACCAATCATTTCTTTGGCTACGTCTTCTAGGCTTTTCTCTCCGTCGGAGTCTTCTACTTCCTTCTCGCTCTTTTCTTTGAGCTTCTGGTAGTACCACTCCGCATTCATATCAGAAGGCATATGCTCAAACTTATCCACACCAGGAAAGACACACTTTTCTGGCAGTCGGTCTTGTCCAATGAGGCAGTTGATAGATAAGTCGGTGGCGATGTTCCAAAGCATGAAAAGGGCTCGCGTATCAGAAGGAATATCCTTCATAGGGGCACCGCTTGACATCACACCTTGCAACTCATCAGGAAGACGCCCTGTGACGTGTTCAAAAATGAGGTGATAGAACTCATGGATGAGAACTCCTGCCTTTTGTTTATCGATCAATTGAGCGAAAAAGTCAGGATTGTAGTAAAGCTCAAAGTAACCAGTATCAGGGTTGATACGAACACCCGCAGTGGGAACCGCTTTGCTCTCAATCTTCTCGATAGTGCGAGAGATAGAAGCAAAGAAAGGCTCCTGGATGAGGAGCCTGTGAACGTGATCATTGAGATTAAATGTTTTCTCTTCCATGAGAAGTACCTCTGTTAGTTACAATATAACTATAGGAACGGTTTCTGTTCTTTCAAGAGATTTTATTTTTTAAGTTCTTTATAGGCTTGTTTGCGAATAGCTTTCCAATCCAGAGCATCGGATGGGACGCTGGAGCCATTCGCGCTCAACAACACGGCTTTTCCAATCCACTCCATGTAATGCCGCTCGTGATAACCACCATCTTCGACCAAGCCTACGTCTATGATACAACGTGGCAAGCGACCTGGACGGCTACTTCCGGCGCGGTCGCCGGTAAGAACATGAATTTCCAAGGGCTTTACAGCATGGAAGTTAGTGCTATTAGAAAGATTAACATCTGTGATGGTATGATAACGAATAGCTGTAACCAATCCAAGATATGAAACAGTAGCATAGCCACCATCCGTCCATTGACGCTGGGTGTACTGAACCAAGCTGCCAACGCCGAAATCGTGTTCATTCATGCGAGTTACAATATCTTTACGAGCGGTCAGCCATTTGTGTGCCAGGTCATCCACGCGTGCATTGTGAAGGTCACACTTGCGAATGGTATGACTCGTATCGCTACACCAGCTACAACGTTTGGCACGACCTTTTGAACGTAGTTTCGCTGATTCAGCGCGGCGTTGGTAATAGGGATCGTCACTCGCTGCCCACTTTTCTATCCTTTCTTTCCAGTCTGGGCATGAACGCTTGTTGTGTCCTCTAACGCAGCAATAGCTGCATCTGACTGATCCATCGTATGACATTATTTGTCTCCCTTGTTTCTTTCCTATATAGAGTATAGGCACAAATAAAAAGTTTTCAAAAAAAAAGAGTTGGAGGGGGTTGGAAAATTCACAGAGCCAACCATGCTAGCCTACTTTGAACTTGTTTATGCGCTCACGGTAGGCACTGAGCGCGGTAATCCTAGTTTAGTCCCTCCAACTCACCTCATAGTACCTTAGTTATTGCCGGTGAGGAGTGTAACCAAGCGAGTGGCAACCTTCTCGCCATTCGTGGCGGTTGACTTGTGAAGTTTAATAACATTCTCTTGCTCACCTTTGCCGATGGCAGTCCACATTTTCATTGCGGGCTCGGAGCCGAGAGTTACGAAGTAATCAGAGAGGTTTTGGACCTGCTCATCCGTAAGGACGACACCAAATGTATCAGCAGCGTCCATCTTATCGATGAGAGCGCAATGGTCATTGATGTTGAACTCTTTCGTAAGGTCAATTTTGCCCTCATCCAAAATCATTTCAACCGTCACGTTCTTCTCGTAGTTGGCGACAAAATCGTTAAACGAAATAGCTGCCTCAAAGCCTACGAAAGCAGACGCGAGATGAAAAATATCATTGCCCTCTTCTTCTAGAAGACCGGAAGCAACGAGACAATCGTTAAAACGCTTCCAAGAGCGGCGCGAAGGGTAAACCTTGTTGGGCTCAAATTCACCACCATGCTCCAGGTGAGAGCGATTTTGGTTGATGAAGTCCCATACCATAGAATCTACGTTGCCCGTAGCCCAGGTAAGCCAATCTTCAACCGTAGGTTCCACATCAAAGACAGTCCAACGGTCAAGTTCCGCAGGGTCCATCTCTCCAACTTGGTATTGAGAACCATGGTCTCCGCCATTAACAGCGGCGAAGATAAGAGTATTAGGATGCAAGACGTTCCCAGAAATCTTACGAGAGTCCGTAAGCTCAAAGATGCCCTGGCGCACTTCTGGGATGGCTCGGTCAATCTCATCGAGGAAGAGAAGCACAGGCTCATTACAAGCCCTGTGAAGCCAATCAGGGGCGCACCAAGTGGTGACTTGCCCATCAACAGAAGGAAGACCAAGCAAATCACCTTCCGTCATTTGGGAAGCTCGACGCTCCACAACGGGAAGACCTTTCTCAGCCGAGAACTGATAAACGATCTCGCTTTTGCCGATGCCGTGGCGACCACGGAGAAGCACAGGCTTCTTGATGTCAACGACGTGAGGAACGATGTTCAAAAATGTTTTGAAATCTACAGACATTTTATTTTCCTTCAGTGCAGTGTTCTGTGTCTTACATAATAACTATAAGCGCACCGGGTCTATTTTCAACCTGTTTTATGATTAAAGTTGAGAAAGTTTGGAAAGGCTTGATTTCATAACTGCTTTTAAGTCTTCTTGACTTCCACGATTATCCACATAAATAAAGTTATCACCAAACAAATCAGCATACGGCTGTCGATTGGCTTGCACTTTATCGTGGACTTTGGAAATGATTTTAGTGGGAAGAGAGCGCCCGCCGTGTGAAGATCGGGTTACATTTCGCTCTTCTGCGTCTAATGGGTCTGCATCTACAAACACCATCGCTACTTTGTATCCTTGGGCTCGTAGTCGTTCAACTCGGGAACTCACTACGTTGTAGCTTGCTGCTGTCCCATCGATAATATAACTGGAACAGTCATCACTATTGATTCTGCTTTCTATTTCTGTCTCGGTGTTCTTGTTGGAGCGATTAAATATCTTCATCGCAGTGGAAAATTGAGAGGAAATGTCGTCTATTTTTATTTGGAGTGCGGTTTGCATCTCTGGGTCTTCTTCCGTTTCAAGCGCGGCTTGAAGTTTCTTTCGTTCGTCAGACATCCCTTGCAGGTTCATGCTAATGCCTTGGGCTTGAAGCTCTCGTTCAAACTCATCATCAGGATTGATTACAGGTAGGTTGAGTTCAAGATTGCGTAGAACTGCGCCTTTGCCTGAAGCTGGACCCCCAGCCATAAAGACAACGAGATTATCTTCGCACGAAATATCTTCTTCAATCAGATACTTTCGCCAATTTTCAAGTAGGAGTTTCATCTATATAAGTAGTATCTAATTTATGAATAGCTCTTCTGGCGAAGTCTCCAAGGAGTTCCCACATTTGATATTTTTTTCTATGCTTTCCATAATGACAGAATGGTCTTCCGGTGCAGCAAACTGTATTGCCACGGCAAAAACTCTAGCCCTGCACTCTTCTATATTATCTTGCATAATATCAATGCCGTATGTTGTCTGGACTGCCTCAAGCGCTGTTAAACCAGCTTTTATTTTCCTATTTACAATCTCCACTAGAAAATTGCCTGAGCCACATGCTGGGTCAATGAAAGTGTTGTCTTTGTTTTGCCACTGTTTTTGACTGAGGCGATCCATCATTTCTATAACCAACTCTTTTGGAGTATAAACTTCGCCCAGGTTTTTCTTTCTGGTATCAGTCTTGACCTCTGCATCTTTAGAGTTGGTTTTTTTCTTTTTAGAAACGACAGGACTTGCTTTTAAATAATCAATCTCCTCTTGGGATAGGGAGAACAGACTATAATAGTCTTCATCGCTCATATCCCTAGACAAATCAATTTTTGGAATAGAAGAAAAAACTATTTCATTTCCGAATCCTGACCACTTGGCTGTGCGGAAAATGTAAGACATTAGCGAGCTAGTAAGAAATTTTTCTAAGCGCAAACCCTCTGCATCAGAGTCAACAAGAACGTAATAACCCATATCAGTGCAGCCCATCTTTCCATTGTCGTAGAACGGCTTTGTGTAACCGCTCCTTGTCCACATCACTTTTTTCTTATCCGCGAAATCCTGTTTAAGAGAGGAATACCAAGTCTTTCTGTTGGTGTGAAAGACCGGATGCATGTGAGAGGTTGTCTTTTCCTCGCTAAGAGTTATTACGCAGTTTTTTAGCTTTTCTTCATATTCTTTTAGTTTTTTTATTTTTCTTTCTTTTGTCTTCTTGTCCTCTACATCTGAAATTTCATTTCTAACCTTATCAATCTTCTTTGCAAGAAGAGTTTTAGTATGCCTTATGACGTTATGACAAGTTACATAGTCGTAATTTGCCACAAACTTGTCTGTTTTAGAGAACATCACTTTTTGATGGATTGACATAGATTCGTCACAAAAATCAACGGGAAAGTACTTTATTTTCTCATCTATATTTAAAACAAACTTCCTACCTAGTTTCTTTACACCAACTGATGTTTTTTTTGATATGGAATTCTGTATATGAGAATAACTAAAGGTAGAGCCTATGTTGGGAAAATGATCATCAATGTCTAGATTTAAGTACTTAACATCATATTTTTTAAAAATCTTAAATATCTTGTTACTTGGTGATCCCCAGGAACTCGGAGTAATCCACAGCATCTCTCCATTTTCACAAAGATGTTCTAAAAAAAACTTTTCGGTGAACTCAATCCATAACTTGTGTTGAGTTTTATTTCTGTTTTTAGAATCCTGAAACGGTGGATTTCCAAATATGTAATTAAACTTCATATAACTCCTTCCTTAGTTGATTGTATTATACTACGCTGCCAATGCATCTTTAAGATTTACATACGTATTGATGGAAGTTGCAAGCTCTTTGCTCTTTTTTGGACGTCTTTGTCCCCAAGCTAAATGCATTTTTTCTTTCTCATGATATTGCAAGCCTTCATACACATTATCCGTTGGTCGATGCCAAGCTCCATTTGATTGGAGTGTAAACGGCACCTGCACAATTAGTATGTCGCCGTGATTGTCGCTAAAAACAAAAAAGATGTTTTTTTCGTGTTTTCTAAATTCCAGCTTACAATCATTTGCGTTTATACGCCGTAGAATATTTCCGTAATTTGTATTTGTGTGCGAAAATATATACTTCTTAGGAGACATTAAAAGTAACTCTTCATCGCCATACAATCCAGCCATTTTCATAATATTGTGCTTGATTGTATTGTTTGGTAGTGATCTAAAGACATCAATCGCCTTATCAATAGCTGTATGAGCTAAAGAATGACAATCTTGTTTCCATTTCTCTTTTACATCTTGAAAAAATTTAGCTTCACCGCTATCTCGGTATGTTTTTTTAACGTAAGGCAAGCACACGTTGTCATACCAATTAAAATAATCTTTAACTTCGGCAGTATCAAAACCCAAAGAGCTTAAATGCTTGTCTCTCTTCTTAGTGTTACTACTCTTGTATCTTGTTCCATCGATATCTTCATACATGCCAACGCCAGTTTTTTCAAGCAACATGTTGAGGACAAAAGATCCCCACGTTCCAGAACAAAGCTGGGGTCTTTCGAAACCTTTTTTATAAGTTTTCAGAGAAACAGATTTGGAAACTGTACCTTCACTAAGCACAATCAAAAAATCACCTTTTTTGTTTTGATTGCGGAATTCTGCTTCGATATCCAAAAAATCAAAATTAGAATTTGGGTGCTTGTGCTTCAAGTCATCAAAAAAGCTAGAAAGATGCAAATCATAAATTTTCTTGTATTCGCTTTTATTAAAATCTGCTTCGATGCTTCTCTCTAGGCAGTAATTTATAAACTCATTTTTTTGGTCCTTATAGGAACCTGAAATGCTTTTTCCTTGATCTACAGCCATCTTTTGTAACTGATAGACGCAATATTTTTCACCAGCATCCTGCACTTTGTGAGCTTTACTTGTTCCTGCGCCCATTTTTTTCTCCATTGAAAGATTATAGTTGTTGTTTGGTACACCCGACAGGATTTGAACCTGTGACCTACGGATTAGAAGTCCGTTGCTCTATCCAACTGAGCTACGGGTGCGTATGTTTAAATTATAAGAACCTTATTTTATAATTCAAGCTATTTTACCGCTCGGAGTGCATTTCTTATCATTTCTTTGCGGAATACTTCCTTCGACCATGCCATCTGCACATCTTTTTTCAAAGAATGAATAGGGTCAAAATAAAGAAACTTTTGCCCCGGCTTAACGCTCGGAGCTGTATAGACAGAGATACCCGTCTCTTGGTTATAGTGTTCAAAAGAATGAGCGCATCGCTTTCCTCCTCCGTCTGGTGCATCTACAACAAAGGTGGGAGTGTTAAAGCCTGCGGTGGCTCCTCTGACGTGTTTCTCAACGTCTAGGGCTGTTTGAACTGATGTCCTCATATCCTCGGTTCCTTGAACAAGGTCATGGACGTAGACGTAGTAAGGCTGGACGTTCATATGACTTAGCTTCTTAACTAATTCTATCATATCCTCGGGCGTGTCATTAACGCCTCGCTGGAATACACTTTGGTTCCTTACCTTCACGCCTTTTAAAAATAAAAGGTCCATTGCATCTTTTGTAATCTTGGTTATTTCGTTAGCGTGATTAAAGTGCGTGTGAATACAAACTTCTTTATATTGATTGCGAGCCTTGTTCGCAAGAGAGGCTATGGCATTTGTCCATGCGCTCTGTGTGAGGATTTTCATAGGCATTACTGCCGGTCCCTTTGTCGCAAAACGGAAGCGACGTATGTGATCTATTTTTAAAAGCTCGTCTCCAATCTCTTTGATTTGAGATGCTTTGAGCCGATAAGAATCCCCTCCGGAAATAACTATGTCTTCGAGCTGGGGGGTTCGTCTGATGTAGGCAAAAACATCTGCCCATCGTCCTCGGCTTGCCTTAATGGAGACTTTTTCTGCGGTAGCAGTGTTTGAACCAACAGCATAACTACGAGTACAAAACCTGCAATAAACAGGGCAAGTGTCAAGAGCAAGGAATAGAGCTTTATCTTCATATCGGTGGGTGAGTCCTTTTACAGGCGAATCAACCTGCTCATTTAAACTGTCAAGTCTCAACATCGGGTGATCCGGTTGAAGTTGTGATGCGAGAGGTAAAAATTGTCGCCGTATCGGGCAAGTTATGGGCGTTTCCCACGACATTAGTGATAATAGATAGGGAGACACCCTTATTGCCATCGGAGCCCGTAGAAAGCCCTCCTTGGCGTCTTCTAGGACGTCCTTATCCACAAGCTCTTGGATGGTCTTAAAAAGCTTCTTGTGGTTGGTTATGGCGTTCTTTTCCTGCCACTTGTGATCGATGAATGTTTTATAATCCACATCCTTCCAAAGAGGAATTTTTTTCCAAAACTCATCTTCTCGAAAATGCCGCCAAGTGAAGCTCATATATTAAGTAGCTCTAACACTTTGGAGGCGACTTCTAAAAGTTCATCCTTTTCCTCTTGCGAGAGAGTGGGATAGTCCTTCGTGGCTTTTGCCTGTGATTTATCGACAATCTTTTTGTCAAGGAGCAAATATCCATTAATGGTCTTGGAGGCACCTTTTCGCTGGGTTCTCCACCATTTCACCCACCAGTCGTGAAGCAAAGACGCTATTTGTTCTTTGGTGTCTTCCGATGAAGAGTTCATATTATAAGTAGTACCGAAGGCGGGACTCGAACCCTCAATCCCGATGGGCGACAGATTTTACTTTGTAACAAACTATCCTCACTTGGGGCTGGGTGGTTGCATTTTGTATCTTTATTCATTCTTCGTTCTCCGAATCAAACGC
>TARA_R110002020_G_scaffold36894_52_pt1 | contig 14651 bp, 12 predicted proteins | sample TARA_R110002020 | Tara Oceans TARA_R110002020 (sample SAMEA4396489) | marine metagenome | biome: Westerlies Biome; feature: [MES] marine water layer (ENVO:01000295) within the mesopelagic zone...; material: water (ENVO:00002006), including particulate matter (ENVO:01000060) such... | reverse complement strand
CGACCGCCGCCGACAAGGGCGCCCCGTCGCCCGAGACGGTGCACGCGGCCGACCGTGACCGATCGAAGACGGATGCCGATCCGGCCGAGGGTCCCAAGGTCAAGGCGCCTGCGCGGCCGAAGGGCTCCCCGAGCGAGAAGGAGAGCTGAGATGCTGGCCGATCAGGATCGCATCTTCACCAATCTCTACGGTTTTCACGACTGGGGCCTCGAAGGCGCGAAGAAACGCGGCCAGTGGCACCGGACCAAGGAGTTCGTGGACAACGGTCGCGAGTGGATCATCGAGCAGATGAAGGCCTCCGGCCTGCGCGGGCGCGGCGGCGCCGGCTTCCCCACCGGCCTCAAGTGGTCGTTCATGCCGAAGGAAGTCGATCCGGCGCGGCCGCACTATCTGGTCGTCAACGCCGACGAATCCGAGCCGGGCACCTGCAAGGACCGGGAGATCATGCGGCATGACCCGCATCTCCTGATCGAGGGCTGCCTGCTGGCGGGCGTGTCCATGGGCGCGCACCATGCCTTCATCTACGTGCGTGGCGAGTTCATTCGCGAGCGCGAGCACTTGCAGGCCGCCGTCGACCAGGCCTACGAGGCCCGGCTGATCGGCAAGAACAACGTCCATGGCTGGGATTTCGACATCGTCGTTCATCACGGCGCCGGCGCCTACATCTGCGGCGAGGAAACCGCGCTGCTGGAGAGCCTGGAAGGCAAGAAGGGCCAGCCGCGCCTGAAGCCGCCGTTCCCGGCCAACGTCGGTCTCTACGGTTGTCCGTCGACGGTGAACAACGTCGAATCGATCGCGGTGGCGCCGGAAATCCTGCGCCGCGGGCCGTCCTGGTTCGCCGGTCTCGGCAAGCCGAACAACGTCGGCACCAAGCTCTTCTGCATCTCCGGTCACGTCGAACGGCCGTGCACCGTGGAAGAGGAGATGGGCATCCCGTTCCGCGAACTGGTCGAGAAGCACTGCGGCGGCATTCGCGGCGGCTGGGACAACCTGCTCGCGATCATCCCGGGCGGCTCGTCGGTGCCCTGTCTTCCGGCTTCGGAATGCCAGGACCTACCGATGGACTTCGACACCCTGCGCGACAAGAAGTCGGGCCTCGGCACGGCCGCGGTCATCGTGATGGACCGCTCCACCGACATCATCAAGGCGATCGCAAGGCTTGCGCACTTCTACAAGCACGAGTCCTGCGGCCAGTGCACGCCGTGCCGCGAAGGCACCGGCTGGATGTGGCGGGTGATGGAGCGCCTGGTCGAGGGCCGCGCCGACCCGGCCGAGATCGACATGCTCCTGGAGGTCACGAAGCAGGTCGAGGGCCACACCATCTGTGCGCTCGGCGATGCCGCCGCGTGGCCGATCCAGGGCCTGATCCGTCACTTCCGACCGGTGATCGAGGACCGCATCGCCCAGCGCCGGGTTGCCGACGCGGGCCGCTCCGCGGTCGCGGCGCAGTAGGGGGCAGCATGCAGATCCAGCCCGCCCGTCCCGTGTCGACGAACGAGGGAAACTGATCGATGGCCAAGCTGATCGTCGACGGATCCGAAATCGAGGTGCCGGACCACTTCACGATCCTGCAGGCCTGCGAGGCGGCGGGCGCGGAAATCCCGCGCTTCTGCTTCCATGATCGGCTGTCGATCGCCGGCAATTGCCGGATGTGCCTGGTCGAGGTCGTGGGTGGTCCGCCGAAGCCGGTGGCCTCGTGCGCCATGGGCGTGCGCGACCTGCGTCCCGGCAAGGACGGCTCGCCGCCCCAGGTCAACACCCGCACGCCCTTCGTGAAGAAGGCGCGCGAGGGGGTGATGGAATTCCTGCTGATCAACCACCCGCTGGATTGCCCGATCTGCGACCAGGGCGGCGAGTGCGACCTGCAGGACCAGGCGATGGCCTACGGCGTCTCGGGATCGCGGTTCCACGAGAACAAGCGCGCCGTCGAGGACAAGTATATCGGCCCGCTGGTCAAGACGATCATGACCCGCTGCATCCACTGCACCCGCTGCGTCCGCTTCACCACCGAGGTGGCCGGCGTGGCCGACCTCGGCGCGATCGGCCGCGGCGAGGACATGGAGATCACCACCTACCTCGAGCACGCGATGAGCTCGGAGCTGCAGGGCAACGTGATCGACCTGTGCCCGGTCGGTGCGCTGACCTCGCGCCCGTACGCCTTCAAGGCGCGGCCGTGGGAGCTCTCCAAGACCGAATCCGTCGACGTGATGGACGCGCTCGGCTCGGCCATCCGGGTCGACTGCCGCGGCCGCGAGGTGATGCGCATCATGCCGCGCCTCAACGAGGCGGTGAACGAGGAGTGGATCTCCGACAAGTCGCGCTTCGTTTGGGACGGCCTGCGCACCCAGCGGCTCGACTGCCCGTACGTCCGCAAGGACGGGCGGCTGGTGCCGGCGAGCTGGCCCGAGGCCTTCGCGGCCATCGCCGAGAAGGCGAAGGGCGTGGCACCGGAGCGGATGGCGGCGATCGCCGGCGATCTGGCCACCACGGAAGAGCAGTTCGCGCTGAAGGACCTGATGGACAAGCTCGGCGTCGCCAGCGTCGACTGCCGCCAGGACGGCACCAGGCTGCATCCGAAGTTCGGCCGTGCCAGCTACCTGTTCAACACGACCATCGAGGGCATCGAGGACTGCGATGCGGTGCTCATCGTCGGCTCCAACCCGCGCTGGGAAGCCGCGATCCTGAACGCCCGCATCCGCAAGCGCTGGCGGATGGGGCCGCTGCCGGTGGCGATGATCGGCGAGCGTCCGGATCTCACCTACGACTACACCTATCTCGGCGCCGGCCCGGGCACGCTCCAGGAGATCGCCGACGGCAGCCATTTGTTCGCCAAGGTGCTCGCCGACGCGACACGTCCGCTGATCATCGTTGGCCAGGGCGCGCTGTCGCGCCCCGACGGCGAAGCCGTGCTGTCGCTGGCCGCGAAGGTCGCTCAGTCGTCCGGCGCCATCGCCGACGGCTGGAACGGCTTCTCGGTCCTGCACACGGCGGCCGGACGGGTTGGCGGGCTCGATGTCGGCTGCGTGCCGGGCGAGGGCGGTCTCGACGTGGAGGGCATGCTGTCCGCGGGCGAGAGCGGCGGGCTCGACCTCGTGTTCCTGCTCGGCGCCGACGAGTTCGACACGCGCCGCCTCGGCGAGGCATTCGTGATCTATGTGGGCACCCATGGCGATGTCGGCGCACACCGCGCGGACGTGATCCTGCCGGGCGCTGCCTATCCGGAAAAGCCCGGTACCTGGGTGAACACCGAGGGCCGGGTCCAGCGCGCCAACCGCGCCGGCTTCCCGCCGGGCGAGGCGCGCGAGGACTGGGCGATCCTGCGGGCCCTGTCGCCGCATCTGGGACATCAGCTCGGCTACGATTCGCTGGCGGAGCTGCGTGCGGCGATGTTCGAGCGGCATCCGCACCTGGCTCTGGACGAAACCGTCGCGCCGGCCGACACGGCCGATCTCGCCGCTCTGGCGGACCTCGGCGGCACGGTGGACCCCGCGCCGTTCGTTTCGCCGGTGCAGGATTTCTATCTCACCAATCCGATCGCGCGTGCCTCGGCGGTGATGGCGGAATGTTCCGCGATCGCCCGCGAGCGGCTCGGCGCCGAAGCGGCGGAGTGAGGGAGCTTCCATGACGATCCGAGCATCGGCGACGATGGGAACGACCAGCCTGAACGGCATGATGAACGAGGGTTCCGAAAGGTCATGAACGACTTCTGGTCCACCTACGGCTTTCCGTTCCTGATCATGCTCGGCCAGAGCCTGCTGCTCCTGGTCGTGCTGCTGGTCGTGATCGCCTACATCCTGCTCGCCGACCGCAAGATCTGGGCCGCCGTCCAGATGCGGCGCGGCCCGAACGTGGTCGGCGCCTTCGGCCTGATGCAGTCGTTCGCCGATCTCGGCAAGTTCGTGCTCAAGGAGCCGGTGATCCCGGCCGGCGCGGACAAGACGGTGTTCCTGCTGGCGCCGCTGGTCACGGTGATCCTGTCGCTGGCGGCCTGGGCGGTGGTGCCGGTCGCCGAGGGCTGGGTGATCGCCGACATCAACGTCGGCATCCTCTACATCTTCGCCATCTCGTCGCTCGGCGTGTACGGCGTCATCATGGGTGGCTGGGCGTCCAACTCGAAATATCCGTTCCTCGGCGCGCTGCGTTCGGCGGCGCAGATGGTCTCCTACGAGGTCTCCATCGGCTTCGTCATCATCACCGTTCTGATGTGCGCCGGTTCGCTGAATCTGACGGCCATCGTGCACTCTCAGCAGACGGGCCTGGCGACCATGCTGGGCGTGCCGTGGCTGTCGATCCTGAACTGGTACTGGCTGCCGCTGTTCCCGATGTTCGTGGTGTTCTTCATCTCCGCGCTCGCCGAGACGAACCGGCCGCCGTTCGATCTGCCGGAAGCGGAATCGGAGCTGGTCGCCGGCTTCATGGTCGAATACGGCTCGGCCCCGTACATGATGTTCATGCTCGGCGAGTACGTCGCGATCGCGCTGATGTGCGCGCTGATGTCGATCATGTTCATGGGCGGTTGGCTGCCGCCGGTGGACGTGGCGCCGTTCACCTGGGTGCCGGGCATCATCTGGTTCGTGCTGAAGTGCCTGCTGGTGTTCTTCATGTTCGCCATGGTGAAGGCGATCGTGCCGCGCTACCGCTACGACCAGCTGATGCGACTCGGCTGGAAGGTGTTCCTGCCGATCTCGCTGGTGGCGGTGGTCGTGGTGGCGACGGTTTTGAAGCTGACGGGCTGGCATGGCTGACGAGGCGTCCTCCGGCGCCCCGCATACGGGGAACTGCGCCTGTGGCGCGGTCCGGTTTTCGGCGGAAGGCGAGCCCGTGTGGGCGGCCTACTGCCACTGCACGGACTGCCGCCGCGCAACGGGCGCGCCGGTGACGCTCTGGGTCGGGTTTCCTGCGGCGGATGTCTCCTGGACGGGGACGGCGGCGCAGCGCACGACGGGGACGGGATGCGTCCGGCGATGGTGCGGAGATTGCGGTTCGCCGCTCTCCTACGCCGATGCCACCATCCCCGGCGAGGAGATCTACTTCGCCATCGGGGCCTTCGAGGCGCCGGAGCGGATTGCGCCGAGGGCGCATGCATTCTGGGCTTCGCGGCTGCCCTTCGTGGCGGTCGGCGACGACCTTCCGCGGCATGACCGGTATTCCCGGGCGCGGAGGGACGGGGCAGGGGCCTGAGAGACTTGAGAGACGCGCCGCCGGCACTGCCGGGCCGGCGCGGAACGAACTGGAACGCACGGGCCGCCGCGGGAGGAACATCCGGTGGTGGTCCGGTAGAGTGGACCTAGAGGACACGCGTCATGGCAGCCTTGGATCGCGCAGCCAAATCGCTGCTCTTGTCGGAATTCGTATCGGCCTTCTTTCTGGGCATGCGGTATTTCTTCAAGCCCAAGTCGACCCTGAACTATCCCTTCGAGAAGGGGCCGATCTCTCCGCGCTTCCGCGGCGAGCACGCGCTGCGTCGCTATCCCAACGGCGAGGAGCGCTGCATCGCGTGCAAGCTGTGCGAGGCGATCTGCCCGGCCCAGGCGATCACCATCGAGGCTGGCCCGCGGCGCAACGACGGCACCCGCCGCACGACGCGCTACGACATCGACATGGTGAAGTGCATCTATTGCGGGTTCTGCCAGGAGGCGTGCCCGGTCGACGCGATCGTGGAGGGACCGAACTTCGAGTTCGCGACCGAAACCCGCGAGGAACTCTACTACGACAAGGAGCGGCTGCTCGCGAACGGCGACCGCTGGGAACGCGATATCGCGCGCAACATCGCCCAGGACGCACCGTTCCGGTGAGGGTGTGGACGCGCAATGAGGGCTCGGCTATGAGACGACGCGGGCAGACGACCACTCCGACAACGGGGCGGGCCAGGCGATGATCCTGCAGACACTCTTCTTCTATCTCTTCGCAGCGGTGACCGTCGCGTCGGCGTTCATGGTGATTTCCTCGCGGAATCCCGTGCACTCGGTGCTGTTCCTGATCCTCGCCTTCTTCAACTCCGCCGGGCTGTTCCTGCTGCTCGGCGCCGAGTTCCTGGCGATGATCCTGGTGGTCGTGTACGTCGGCGCCGTGGCGGTGCTGTTCCTGTTCGTGGTGATGATGCTCGACGTCGATTTCGCCGAGTTGCGCCAGGGATCGCTGCAGTATCTGCCGATCGGCGGCCTCATCGGCATGATCCTGTTCCTGGAGCTGGTGATGGTTCTCGGCGCCTGGGTGATCGCACCCGACGTGAGCGCCGTCGCCTCGGCGCCGATCCCGCCGATCGGCGAGGTGTCGAACGTTGCGGCGCTCGGCCAGCTGCTCTACACCCGCTACGTTTACTTCTTCCAGGCTGCGGGATTGATCCTGCTCGTCGCGATGGTTGGCGCCATCGTGCTCACGCTGCGCCACAAGGAAGGCGTGAAGCGGCAGGACATCAGCCAGCAGGTTGCACGTACTCGCGAACAGTCGGTCGAGGTGCGCAAGGTGCCGTCCCGCAAGGGCATCTGACGCATCCGGTCGTTCGAACGACACTTCCAGAAGGGGCAGCACCGAAAATGGCGGTCGGTCTGGCGCATTATCTCACGGTCGCGGCGATCCTGTTCACCCTCGGGGTGTTCGGCATCTTCCTGAACCGGCGGAATGTCATCGTCATCCTCATGGCGATCGAACTCATCCTGCTGGCCGTGAACATCAATTTCATCGCGTTCTCCGCCTATCTGGGCGACCTCGTCGGCCAGGTCTTCGCGCTGTTCGTGCTCACGGTTGCCGCGGCCGAGGCCGCGATCGGCCTGGCCATCCTTGTGGTCTTCTTCCGCAACCGCGGCTCGATCGCGGTGCAAGACATCAACACGATGAAGGGCTGACGGGCTGATGTACGCCGCAATCGTCTTCCTGCCGCTCATCGGCTTCCTGATCGCCGGCATCTTCGGCCGGGTCATCGGGGCCCGCGCCAGCGAGATCGTCACCACCAGCCTGTTGATCGTCTCCGCGCTGCTGTCGTGGGTGGCCTTCTTCCAGGTCGGCTTCTCCGACGTGGAACCGATCAAGGTGCCGCTGTCGCCCTGGATCATGTCCGGCGCGCTGGAGGTGGTCTGGTCGCTGCGCATCGACACGCTGACGGTGGTGATGCTGATCGTGGTGACCTCGGTCTCCGCGGTCGTGCACCTCTACTCGATCGGCTACATGTCGCACGATCCCGACCGGCCGCGCTTCTTCGCCTACCTGTCGCTGTTCACCTTCGCGATGCTGATGCTGGTGACGGCCGACAACATCGTGCAGATGTTCTTCGGCTGGGAAGGCGTCGGTCTCGCCTCCTACCTGCTGATCGGCTTCTGGTACACGCGCCCGTCCGCCGTCGCCGCGGCCATCAAGGCGTTCGTGGTCAACCGGGTCGGCGACTTCGGCTTCATGCTGGGCATCTTCGCCCTGTTCATGCTGGTCGGCTCGGTCGATCTCGACACCATCTTCGCGGATGGGCAGACGCTGTCGACGACGACCTTCACCTTCCTCGGCTACCAGGTGAATGCGGTCGAGACGATCTGCTTCCTGCTGTTCATCGGCGCCATGGGCAAGTCGGCCCAGCTCGGCCTGCACACCTGGCTGCCGGACGCCATGGAAGGTCCGACGCCGGTCTCCGCGCTGATCCACGCCGCCACCATGGTGACGGCCGGCGTGTTCATGGTGGCGCGCATGTCGCCGCTGTTCGAGTACGCCCCGACGGCGCTCGCCTTCGTCACCTTCATCGGCGCGACGACGGCCTTCTTCGCGGCGACGATCGGCTGCGTGCAGAACGACATCAAGCGGGTCATCGCCTACTCGACCTGCTCCCAGCTCGGCTACATGTTCGCAGCCCTCGGGGTGGGGGCCTACTCGGCCGGCATCTTCCACCTGATGACCCACGGCTTCTTCAAGGCGCTGCTGTTCCTGGGGGCCGGCTCGGTCATCCACGCGATGCACGACGAGCAGGACATGCGCCGGATGGGCGGGCTGCGCTCGAAGATCCCGCTGACCTATGCCGCCATGCTGATCGGCGGACTGGCGCTCACCGGCTTCCCGTTCACGTCCGGCTATTTCTCCAAGGACGCGATCATCGAGGCCACCTTCGCGGCCCACAACCCGTTCTCCGTCTACGCGTTCTGGCTGACGCTGTTCGCCGCGCTGCTGACGGCCTTCTACACCTGGCGCCTGATGTTCATGACCTTCCACGGCAAGACGCGGGCCGCGGCGGATGTGTTCAAGCACGCCCACGAAAGCCCGCCGGTGATGCTGATCCCGCTGGCCGTGCTGTCGTGCGGGGCGCTGTTCGCCGGCTTCTTCCTGCACAACGAGTTCATCGGCCACGGCTACGAGCACTTCTGGCGGACGTCGCTCTATCTCGGCACCGAGAATCACATCCTGGAGGAGATGCACCATCTCCCGACCTGGGTGCCGATCGCGCCGACGGTCTTCATGCTGATCGGCTTCGGCTGGGCATATCTCTGGTACATGCGCTCGCCGCAGACGCCGGCGACGCTCGCCCGCGAGCACCCGGGGCTGTACCAGTTCCTGCTGAACAAGTGGTACTTCGACGAGCTCTACGACTTCCTGTTCGTCCGGCCGGCCAAGCGCCTCGGCTCCTTCCTCTGGAAGAAAGGTGACGGCTGGCTGATCGACGGGTTCGGTCCGGACGGCGTGTCGCACAGGGTGCTCGACGTGACCCAGCGCGTCGTGCGGCTGCAGACGGGCTACATCTACCACTACGCGTTCGCGATGCTGATCGGCGTCGCCGCGCTGATCACCTGGGCGATGATGACGGGCGTGGGAGCTCCCTGATGAGTAATTGGCCGCTCCTGACGATCGTCACGTTCCTGCCGCTGGTGGGCGTGCTCTTCATCCTGCTGGTGCGGGGCGAGGACGACACGGCGCTGACGAACATCCGTCGCGTCTCGATGATCACCACCGTGTTCACCTTCCTGGTGTCGCTGCTGATGCTGGTGCAGTTCGACGCCAGCGACCCGGGCTTCCAGCTCGTCGAACGGTACGAGTGGATCGGCGGGCCGTTCACCTATCATGTCGGCGTCGACGGGATCTCGATCCTGTTCGTGCTGCTGACGACCCTGCTGATGCCGTTCTGCATCCTTGCCAGCTGGCAGGCGATCCAGTGGCGGGTGAAGGAGTACATGATCGCCTTCCTGGTGCTGGAAACCCTGATGATCGGCGTGTTCACCGCGCTCGACATCGTGGTGTTCTACGTCTTCTTCGAAGGCGGCCTGATCCCGATGTTCCTGATCATCGGCATCTGGGGCCACGACCGGCGCGTCTACGCGACCTTCAAGTTCTTCCTGTACACGCTGCTCGGCTCGCTGTTCATGCTGCTGGCCATCCTGGCGATGTACTGGGAGGCGGGCACCACCAGCGTGCCGGAACTCCTGCAGCACGATTTCCCGACCTCGATGGAGTACTGGTTGTTCCTCGGCTTCTTCGCGTCGTTCGCGGTCAAGATGCCCATGTGGCCGGTGCACACGTGGCTGCCGGACGCCCACGTGGAGGCGCCGACGGCGGCGTCGGGCGTGCTGGCGGGCATCCTGCTGAAGATGGGCGGCTTCGGCGTGCTGCGCTATTCGCTGCCGATGTTCCCGGTCGCCTCGGACTTCTTCGCCCCCTACATCTTCGGCCTGTCGGTGATCGCCATCATCTACGCCTCGCTGGTCGCGCTGATGCAGGAGGACATGAAGAAGCTGATCGCCTATTCGTCGGTGGCGCACATGGGCTTCGTGACCATGGGCATGTTCACCGCGACCATGCAGGGCGTGCAGGGCGCGATCTTCCTGATGCTGTCCCACGGCATTGTCTCGGCGGCGCTGTTCCTCTCCGTCGGCGTCGTCTACGACCGGACTCACACCCGCGCCATCGCCGCCTATGGCGGTCTCGCCAAGCAGATGCCGTGGTTCGCCATGGCCTTCCTGGTGTTCACCATGGCCAACGTGGGCCTGCCGGGGACCAGCGGGTTCGTCGGCGAGTTCCTGACGATGATCGGCGCCTTCGAGCGGTCCACCCTGGTCGCCTTCCTGGCGGCAACCGGCATCATCCTGTCGGCGGCGTACGCCCTCTGGCTTTACCGCCGGGTGGCCTTCGGACCGCTGGAAAAGGAAAGCCTGAAGGCGCTGCCGGACCTGAACCTGCGCGAGAAGTTCGTGCTGGTTCCGCTGGTCGTGCTGACGATCCTGTTCGGCGTCTGGCCGACGCCGGTTCTCGACATCACCGCCGCGTCCGTGGACAACCTGCTTCAGCACTACCACTCCGCGCTGGAAGTGGCAGGGCAGACCGCACAGGTGCTCCATTGATCGACGCCGTCAAACTTCTCTCCCGCGAGGCCTAAGGGATGACCGCTGTGCCCGACCTCATGCCCCTTCTTCCCGAGCTCGTCATGGCCGTCGGGGCGATGGTGCTCCTGATGATCGGCGTGTTCGCCGGAGACGAGCCCGTCGGCACGGTGACCGTGGGCGCGGTGATCCTCATCGTCGTCGCGGCCGCGCTGCTTCTGTTCGCGCCGGTCTATGGAACCACGTTCGAGGGGGCCTTCATCCTCGACCCGTTCGCGCGGTTCATGAAGGTGCTGACGCTGATCGGTTCCGGCTTCGCCATCGTGATGACGACGGCCTATGCCCGCGCCGCGCGCTTCGAGCGCTTCGAGTATCCGGTGCTGGTCGTGCTGGCGACGGTCGGCATGATGATCATGATCTCGGCCGGCAGCATGCTGTCGCTCTATCTCGGCCTGGAGCTGCAGTCGCTGGCGCTCTACGTGGTCGCGTCGATCAACCGGGATTCGGTGCGCTCCACCGAGGCGGGCCTCAAGTACTTCGTCCTCGGCGCGCTGGCCTCCGGCATGATGCTGTACGGCATCTCGCTGATCTACGGCTTCACCGGCTCCATCGACTTCACCACCATCTCGTCGGTCCTCAACACCGACGGAGCCTCGGTGGGCGCGATCTTCGGGATCGTCTTCGTGCTGACCGGGCTCGCCTTCAAGATCTCCGCGGTGCCGTTCCACATGTGGACGCCGGACGTCTACGAGGGGGCGCCGACGCCGGTGACGGCGTTCTTCGCGGCCGCCCCGAAGGTGGCCGCGCTGGCCCTCCTGATGCGCGTCGTGATCGAGGCGTTCGGGCCGGCGCTGTTCGAGTGGCAGCAGATCATCATCTTCATCTCGATCCTGTCGATGGCGCTAGGCGCGTTCGCGGCGATCGGCCAGCGCAACTTCAAGCGCCTGATGGCCTACTCGTCGATCGGCCACGTCGGCTACGCGCTGGTCGGTCTGGCGCCCGGCACGGCCGAGGGCGTGCAGGGGGTGATCCTCTATCTCACCATCTACGTGGCCATGACCCTCGGCGTGTTCGCCTGCATCCTCACCATGCGGCGCAAGGACGGGATGGTGTACGACATCGAGGAGCTGGCGGGGCTTGCCCGCTCGCGTCCGATGATGGCGTTCATCCTGGCGATGCTGATGTTCTCGCTGGCGGGCATTCCGCCGCTCGCCGGCTTCTTCGGGAAGTTCTACGTGTTCGCCGCGGCGATGGAGGCCGGCCTCTACACCCTCGCCATCATCGGCGTGCTGACGTCGGTGGTTGGCGCCTTCTACTATCTCCGGATCGTAAAGCTGATGTACTTCGATGAGGCGGCCGAGGCGTTCGAGCCGATGCCCGGCGAACTGCGCGTCGTGCTGGGCCTCAGCGGCATCTTCATCCTGTTCTTCGTGTTCTTTGCGGCACCGCTCGAGGCCGCTGCCACGGCCGCCGCCCAAAGCCTCTTCTAGGGCAGGTGAGGGGCGTGGCCGGTTCTCCGCGCACATCCGCCGCCGGCGTGGCCGAGGCGGCAATGCTCCATGACGCCAGGCCGCATCGGTCCGGCGTCGACGCGACCTAGGGCGATGGCGTTCCGGCTCGGCGCGGTCGCAAGGGCCGCGGGCTACGAACTGCATGATTTCGATGCGATCGGTTCGACCAACGCCGGGGCGCTCGCCTGGGCGGATGCCGGCGGGCAGGGGCCGGCCTGGTTCGTCACCGCCGACCAGACCGGCGGGCGCGGCCGGCGCGGCCGACCCTGGCAGGGGCGGCCAGGCAACCTTGCGGCGTCGATCCTGCTGACCGTGGATCAGCCGCTGGCGGTCGCCGCGACCATCGGCTTCGTTGCCGGGCTGGCGCTCTGCGATGCGGTGGACGCGGTGGCACGCGGCGACACCCGGGAGCGGGTCTCGCTGAAATGGCCGAACGACGCCCTTTACGGGGGCGCGAAGATTGCCGGCATCCTGCTCGAGGCACGGGGCCTGGATGGGGCGACGACGATCGTCGCGGGAATTGGCGTCAACGTCGTCTCGTCGCCGGAGGACACGCCCTATCGGGCGACGCATCTCCAGGCGTCGATGCCGGGCGTGACGGCCGAGGATCTGTTCGTGGCGTTGTCGGACGCGTGGGTGGGGACCTTCGCGACCTGGCGGACCCATGGTGGGTTTCCGGGCCTGCGGGATCGCTGGATCGCGCGGGCAAGCGGCATTGGCGCGCCGGTCGCCGTCTCCATCGGGGGACGGACCGTGCGCGGTGTTTATGAAACCGTCGATGACGACGGACATCTGGTGGTCGGGACAGCCGACGGTGGACGCGAGGTCATCGCGGCCGGCGAAGTCCATTTCGGTGCTGCCGCCACAATGAGGAGTTGAAGTCTTGAGTAAGGTCGACAAGGACGAGCTCGTATTCCTTCCGCTCGGAGGTGTCGGCGAGATCGGAATGAATCTGGGCCTTTACGGGCTCGGATCGCGGCGCGACCGCACCTGGATGATGGTGGATCTGGGCGTCACGTTCGGCGACGAAACCACGCCGGGCGTGGACCTGATCTATCCCGACATCAGCTTCATCGAGGCGAACAAGGACCGGCTGGCGGGCATCGTCATCACCCATGCCCACGAGGACCACTACGGTGCGATCCTCGATCTCTGGCCCCGGCTGGGCGTGCCGCTGTACGCCACCGCGTTCACCGCCGGGCTTCTGGAGGCGAAGGCTGCGGAGAATCGCGGCTCCAAGCCGGTGCCGGTGACCATCGTGGAGCAGGGCTCGCGCATCGAGGTCGGGCCGTTCGAGGTCGAACTCGTCCCGATGAGCCATTCGATCCCGGAGCCGAACGCCCTGGTGATCCGCACCCGTCTCGGCACCGTCGTCCATTCGGGCGACTGGAAGATCGACCTGACGCCGGGCATCGGCCGGCCGATCGACATCGACCGGCTGAAGGCGGTCGGCGAGGAGGGCGTGCGCGCGCTCATCTGCGATTCCACCAATGCGGTGCGCAGCGGCCGATCGCCGTCGGAATCGGACGTGGCGGAGCGGCTGACCGAGATCATCAAGGCGGCGCCGAACCGCGTCGCGGTGACGACGTTCGCCTCGAACGTCGCGCGCATCCACGGCGTGGCGGTGGCGGCAAAGGCCGCCGGGCGTGACGTTGTGGTGATGGGGCGCGCCATGAAGCGCGTCATCGACGTGGCGACGGAGCTCGGCTATCTCTCCGACGTGCCGCCGTTCCTCGACGAGGATGCCTACGGTTACCTGCCGCGCGACAAGGTGGTGGCGCTGCTCACCGGCAGCCAGGGCGAATCCCGCGCGGCACTGGCGCGGATCGCCCATGACGAGCATCCGCGCGTCGCGCTGTCGCCGGGTGACATGGTGATCTTCTCGTCGCGCACGATCCCGGGCAACGAACCACCGGTCATCTCGGTGGTCAACGCGCTGGCCGAACGCGGCGTGCAGATCGTCACCGACCGCGACGACCTGGTGCATGTCTCCGGCCATCCGCGCCGCGACGAACTCGCCGATCTCTACAGCTGGGTGAAGCCAGAGGCGCTGATCCCGGTCCACGGCGAGCCGTACCATCTCGACCAGCATGCGCGCTTCGCCCGGCAGCAGGGCATCCGCGAAGTGGTGAAGGGCCGGAACGGCGACGTGTTCCGCATCGCGCCCGGGCCCCTGTCGGTGGTCGACAAGATCCCCGCCGGCGTCCTCTACAAGGACGGTTCGCTGGTGACCGCGCCGGACAAGTCCGGGGTGCCGGAGCGCCACAAGCTGGCCTTCGCCGGCTGCGTGATCGCCCACGTGACCCTGGACGCCAAGGGCGAGATCCTGACCGATCCGTCGATCACCGCCTTCGGCCTGCCGGAGCTGGACGCCAAGGGCGAGCCCTTCATCGAACTGCTGGAGGACGCGGTCGACGAGGCGATCGACGGCATTCCGCGGTCGCGGCGCCGCGACCGGGACCTGGTCGGAAAGGCCACGGTGAAGGCGATGCGGTCGCTGATGTCGCAGAAGTGGGGCAAGAAGCCGCTTTGCCGGGCCGACGTCACGGTACTATGACTGGTCGAAGGAGACCGGCAGGCAACGGGAGGCGGCAGGCATGATCGGACGGCTGAACCACGTGGCGATCGCCGTTCCCGACATTCAGGCGGCGAGCGCGGTCTACCGCGACACGCTCGGCGCCCGTGTGTCGGAGGCGGTGCCGCAGCCGGACCACGGCGTGACGACGGTGTTCATCGAGCTGCCGAACACCAAGATCGAGCTCCTGGAACCGCTGGGCGAGGCGTCGCCGATCGCCCGGTTCCTGGCCAAGAATCCGGCCGGCGGAATGCACCACATCTGCTACGAGGTCGACGACAT